>ERZ825324.2318-NODE-2318-length-20121-cov-5.479966_pt1 | contig 20121 bp, 18 predicted proteins | sample MGYA00519859_ERZ825324 | MGnify/ENA primary metagenome ERZ825324 (study PRJEB31778, sample SAMEA3449198) | human gut metagenome | biome: human gut; feature: human-associated habitat; material: faeces | place: United Kingdom | collected 2010/2012 ... | reverse complement strand
TTGTGTAACGGATTCTTGCAAATCCAACTGCCTGATTTCCATTCAGATGTGTAATTCCACCACCTGCAACATAGTAATCAGAAGCATTTAATCCCTGCAATCTGCACTGTTCATCCAGATACATATTGATATAACCAGCCTCCTGTGTTGAAACTTCCAGATCAACACCGCCTACCAGATCTATGATACTAGCCATTGAACTAAAATCAACTGACGCATAGTTATCAATATCAATACGATAATTACTTTCGATTGTAGAAACAAGAAGCGGGCCGCCGCCAACTGCATAGGCACTGTTTAACTTTCTTATACCAACATTTGGAATGTTAGCATACAAATCTCGCATAAAGCTTGTCATATAAATTGTCTTTGTCTGCGAATTGATGGAAGCTAAGATCATGGAATCGGAATTTCCATACCATCCATCTCTAGTATCAGAACCGATCAGCAGGATATTATAAACATCGCCATCAGAAGCAATATCAATATTTTGACCTACATTTACTTCCTTAGCAAAAGCTGCTGCTGCCTCTGCATCCAGCGTCTCCATCTCAGTAAAGCCTTCCAAATCATCTTCATCTGCTGTTAACAAACCATAATTAATGGTAACTTCACTATCATCTACATAATTCGTTTTTCCAAGATAATGCTTTAATCCAAAATAAAATACACAAAGTCCCGCAAAAACAATAATCAACAATACAAGCACCACAATTAAAAGCGGTGTCTTGGCCGACTTCTTCTTTCCCTTGGCCATACCGGGTTCTCCTCTCTGTTTTCCAGACTCTAAAGCCCATCCTATTACAGACAAACTCTTGTCCTAATTTGATTTATGGCTATTGTTTAACCACACAATCTTTAATAGTATAGCATATTTTAGACAAATTACCAGACTTTTTTTTACAAAATCTTTGCCTGAACTGACCTTTTGACCCTGATATCATTCTATCAAGATATAAAATCATGATTAGGGCATTCTTTATCATAAAACTGTTCCATTACACTGCTTATCGATGCCGTAATTTTCTCATCCATACAGCCTGTGTTTACTCCGTTTTGAATAGCACGCGAAAAAGCAGCTATCTCATAGCGAAGCCCTTCTCCATCCAACTTATAGAAATAGCGTCTGTTCTGTGTAAAGTCCTCATAACGAACTTCAAAATAATCTGTTTTCCACCAAGGTGCTGGAACGTAGATATAGCCTTTCGTTCCGGTAACAATCAACTCACCCTCAGATTTTGCAGCTTTTGCTACTTTGATTGAAGCTACTGCATCATTATAAGTAAAATCAATTTTTGTAAAGGCATCCATGTTGGCTACTTCATCCAAGAATTTCGTAGTAATAACTTTCTTCCTATACTCCGTTCCAAGTATTTGAAAAACAGGTAACAACGCTGCAGGTGCCCAACCGCACATACTATTCCATTTCTGAGTTAAATCCGTTCCGGCAATTGAAATACCATCTCGCAAGCTAGTACAAACAGCATCAACCGATACAACCTTACCAATTTTTCCAGACTTTGCAAGAAGGACTAAACGTTCGTATGCTGTTGAATATGCTGTCTTAATAGCATCCATGAGAACTAGCCCATGTTCTTCAGCAATCGAATATAGTTCTTCACAATCCGCTTCTTTTAAAGCAATTGGTGATTCACACAAAACATGCTTTCCCGCCAAAAGAGCTTTTTTTGTATCAATATAATGTTTCTCTGGTTTGGAAACAATATACACGGCATCCACTTTCTCAAGAAGTTCATCATAGTTTTCGGTGTAGAACATCTCATCAAACTCAGGTTCTTCACTCTTCTGAGATGCACATACACCAATTACATCAACGCCGTTTACATATTTAGACTCTGCTACAAACTTTGTTCTGAAAGCAGCCTTTCCAACAATTCCCATGCGAAGTTTACATTGTTCACTCCGCACTTCAGAACTAGAGATTCCCTCCGTTCTCGGAAGATACACCACCTTACAATATTCATTCAGATAATCAAATTTTCCAGCCCAATCAGAACCCACCGTGAAAATATCTACATCGTACCTACGAATATCATCAATTTTCTGACCCTCGTATTCTTCCACGATGATCTTATCCGCAAGTCCTGTAGCACGTACAGCCTCAATACGCTCCATCAAGGACTGCTGTACATTGATTTTTCCACGGGTTTTATCAAAATCATCCGCTGTAACGCCAACGATCAAATAATCTCCCAGTGCTTTTGCACGTTCCAGCAGCTTGATGTGACCATAGTGAAGCAAGTCATACGTTCCGTATGTAATTACTTTTACCATTTCTTGCTTCCTCTCACTTTTTACAAAAGTCCACGCTTCTGTAAATCCTTAAAAGCATTCACAAGCGTGGAGTTGTCCTCTTTTGTCAATGCACCAATATGACCTACACGGAAGATGGTTTCTTTCATTTCTCCACCATTGGGGCAAATCCAAATACCATACTCATCTTTGAGTGTCATAAAAACATCATAGGCCGACACATTCAGCGGATGCAACGGTGTAACCGCATTGGACATCGACTCTGAAACGATTTCAAGGGGGAGCCCCTTAATCTTAGCTCTAAAATCTTGAGCAAGTTCCGCAATTTTCTTTGTTTCGCTCTCAACACCGCCTGCAACTTCAATTTCCCTTAAACGGGCATTGATTTGACGCAAAGTTCCCACTGCTGGTGTAAAAGGCGTCTGTCCCCGCTCGCCGTTTTTAAGAGCAGACTTTAAATTCAGATACATGCACTTCACATCCCGCTCTTCTACACGCTTGACCGCTTCATCAGATAAAACAATAACCGACACACCCGGAGGACAAGCCAATGCTTTCTGGGAACCAGTAATCATTACCTGTACACCCAGTTTATTCATATCAAAATCGTCTGCCAGGAAAGAGCTTATGGCATCCACGACCAGAAAAATTCCGTTTTTCTTACAAAACTCACTGATCATCTCAATATCGTAGTGAACACCTGTTGAGGTTTCATGTACATTAACGAGGAACCCAGTAAAATCTTTCCCGTCGTACATATCCAACTGCTCTTTTTTGAGTGCTTTACCTTTCTCCAGCTTGATTTCCTCGTACGGAATCTCGTGAATCTGGCACAACTCAACAAACCGCTGCCCAAAGCTACCACCGTTTACGACCAAAACCTTATCCGTCTTATCAAAGACATTCATAACAGTTGCTTCCATCGCTGCCGTGCCAGAACCAGTGATAAATACCACTCTGGCATCATCGCCAGCCTTCGCAAACTTTTTCATCAGCTTTTCATTTTCAAGCATGACAGCAGAGAACTCAGGCGTTCTAAAATATGGAACCTGTTCTGCTCCAATAGCGCGCACTACGTCATCCGACATTACCGGGCCAACTGTAAAATTAAGCATATTATTTATCCTCCCACTTTTGATTTCGATGAGTTAAGTTCCATAACCATACTTTCTGCCGATTACCCCAAATATACTTTTGCCACAAAAGCCTTACGGATGGCTTATCTGCCCATTTCTGGTTGATCTCCTCATATGTCATCGATCCTTTTAAATCCTGCATGAACTGTTCTCTATCTGGGTTGCTATCAATGTGTTTTCGCATCGGTGATTGATATTTAAGTGATTCCTCAAATTTCAATTCATGCCCATACATCTCCGCTTCCGCTGCCTGCAACACCGTCCTTCCTTTATCCGTATTAGCAACAGCCAAGGAAGCCCCACCGTTTTTTCCATACAGTTCTGGGCAATAAAGATGGACTCCCCACAAATCGCCGAGCGAAATATCCGCTACTCTCTCCGTCGTTGCAAATGGACACTTATAGCAAGAAGGACGACTCATTAGATGCTTCAACCAAATAGACCAAAATGGATTAAACCAACGGTCTTTCTCAATTACTTTTTTCTCATCTTTCATCATAACTGTGGTCCTCATTATCTCAAAGTCCCATCTTGCCCCCCCCCGATTATTTTTCGCCAAAGCTCTCATTATTTGGAAATCCCATTTATGATTTCCGAGAAAAGTGTGTCCCTTATACCTGTAGTCAATGCTTTCGATTAAAGCATCAAATTTTTTCTTTAGTGATTGCTCATATTTCCGAATATAAAGGGGACTCGGAACGCCTTCACAAATAACCTCTACGGTTAATAAGTTATCCTGATTCGTATTACGTAAAAATGCCTTTAATCCAGAAATTTGACATGGCGTTCCAGAAAAAAGCACTTTCTTTCCAGAATTCAAAAAATCTTTAGCCTGCTGATATGAGTTACCCATTTTACTTTGAGAATATTTCGATTTTCTGAACTTAGCCAAATCTTTCTTATCGGTAATATAACTGTGCCAAACTAAAAGCCCCTTACTTTCTGCACCAAATATCACATAGTTTTCATCGCAAAAAGTATCGACAATAGCTGAAAATGCACCGCCGCTTGTGCTTTCAAACTTAATTTGCTCATCTTTTATGTAGCCACCAAAAGTATATTTATTGGAGCTGTACCTTTTCGGCATATTCTCATATGGGCATACTTGACGGCACAGGTTACATTCAATACAACGCTCTTTATCTAAAAGAGGATACCGAAATCCTTCGTCATCTTCTTTCATGACAAGTGCATCTTTAGGGCAGATCTGGACACAGGCTTCACAGCCATAACATTTTTCTTTTTCCCTATCGACTAAGTATCCTTCCATATCTATCTCCGTTCTTAGACGCAAGAAGTCAATTCCGTATTCAAGAATTCCAAGGATTCTTTTCTTGCTTCTGCAATACGACTATGAACTTCTTCATAATTGATTTCAGACATATTCTTTTTTTCCGCTTCTGTCACTAGCATGCGATCAGATAGGCCAAACAAATCAAGAAGTTCTGTAATCTTCGTATCGCACTGTTCACGAGAGAATACATAAAATGGCCTGCAGTACTGTACTGCAAAAATCATCCCGTGGAATGAATTCGTAATCACACATTCCGCATACTTCACAAGCGACAGAAATTCCTCGACTCCAGCTTCATAGAACATCCGGCGATTAGGCTTTTCCGCATTTGTTGCACGCAAACTAATCTCAATAATTTTCCAGCCATTTTCTGCCGCAATTTTTTCTGCGTACTCTTCCATTTTTGGATTATAGCGTCGTGCATAAAGCAGCAAGTATTTCTCCTGTTCTAACCGTTTCTTTGCAATCTTGTCATAGTCACTGCTCATCAGCAGTAGGGTCGGATCGACTACCTTTTTCACCGGAACATTTGTATGCTTTGTTACATACGGAACCATCAATTTTTCTCGAAGGCCAAAAGCATTAAAGTTTTGAAGTCTGTCATTTAACACCTTATATGTTTCATCCGTGAAATGAGGATCACCAAAACTTGCTGCATAAGCGACCGAGCGTTTTTTCATGCACTCATAATTTGCATAGTAGCCATCATCAATTCCGAACTCATCCGGGCAAAAAATCGTATCGCTTCCACACACAAAACCTGAAATGTCTTCATCCGTACAAATCTCGTTAAAATTCTGTGCCGTATACTTCTTGCTTGTTCGAGTAAATCTTTCGTGATAAAACCGATCAAACTTGTAATAGTTCTCCCGAATTGCAGGCAATGTAAGTTCACACATTCTGCGTGACTCCTCATCTTTATCCCACATATTCGCAAATGGATTCAATGGGTCTTTATCTACCAAAATCTCAGGGCAATAATCAACAAGGACAGGCTCAACCGTGTTTTCTGCAACTTTCTTGATTGCCTGATGAAGTGCCCATGTTTGAAGTGCCGAGCCATAATTTGTAAAATTACAGTATATGTTGTAAGAAATTGTCCCAATCCTTTTCATAAATCACTTAATATCCTTCCAGTATGCCTTATAATTATGATGTGTAACTCTTTCGCTCTCCGGTGGCAATTTCATGTAATCTCCATACTTGTCTGTTAGGTAAGTCTTATAGTCAAGTGGCGCTCTGAACTTATGTCCTTCAAATTCAATCAATGTGTACCCATTAAAGATTTCCTTTTTGTGCCTAGACGTTTTTCCCCCGTATACCGATATTTCTCCAACATAATTTGAATTATCATAATTGTACTTTTTAGCAATACAATTATATTCATCTATTAGCGTTTTAATATCTGGGGCAATCGTTTTCTTCCAAATTTCAGCAACAACATTCTTCACTTTTTGCTTAAAAGAACATTCTTTGTTAGTACGTAAAGCAACAATTCTACAATATCTTCCCAAGATTTTTTTTCTCCTATAATAATCTCTCATAAAGACATCATAGTTATCTGGTTCTCCATCAATCGGGAAAACATCAATATCAATTCCTAATGGTTTATGTGTACCATAGTCCAATTCTTCAATTTTTATAGTACGCTTATCATAAACCTTTGCGTAGTAATACATCGGGGATTCATCATAAGGAGAGGCCAAAGCTAAATTTTCATATGAACCCGGAAATGCTTTTATAAAGAATTCATAATCGGACCTTGGCATCATTATGTCTATATCATCATCCCACGGTATAAATCCCTTATGACGCGCGGCTCCTATCATAGTTCCATCTGCCAAAAAGTAATTGATGTTATTTTTATTGCAGAATTCATCCACTTTAATCATAATGTCAATCATTATCTTCTTTTGTTGCAAAAGGTCAATTTCTTGCATATATTTTTTCCCCTTTCTCACGTTACCTATTATTACGATTGTATTTTATGTTTATTTCGTCAGATACTTGACAAAAAATTTCAATTCTTTTTTAAAGAAAATCACACTCAATGCGGCGTACAAGCATCCAATTATTATGGAATATATAACTGCATATTTTATCCAGTAAAGTAAAGAGATTTCCTCAAGAGGAAAGAAAATATAACATATTAAGAAACCTACTATTGCAACTACTGTAAAAGAAAAAAACTTTACGTAAAAAATGTTTTGTTTTCTATCCGGAATAATCTTACTAGTAAAATAGACATGGAAAATGGTTCGATAGCTCATCCCAACAATCGTTCCTATTGTAACTCCTACTAAGCCCAATTTATGAACCAATGCAACAGAAATCACTATATTCAATCCAGCCTCAATAAATGATGGTACAGTTATTTCCTTAAATTTATTGGCATTATAAGCCAAACTCATATGGGGAAATTTAACTAAATATAACGCTTCTGATATTAAAAGCAATACACCAAAGTATGGTTGGCAATAATTTGTATCATTAACTCCATTTGTGTATATTTGAACAAACGGCGTTATTAGCAATGCTGCTACGGTAAATATAAAAAAGACAAGTAAAAACACAACATATTCATATATGTCAAGTTTTCTATTCAATTCATCATAATTATTTTTTGCATAGGCTTGTCCGACCGTAGCTGAAATTCCAGTTATTGACGCATTTATTAATTGTTTTAACCCATTGCTCACAAGGCTGTATACACTATAAATTGATACAGTTTTCAAATCTGTAAAGATTGTCAAAATCGCTATATCTGTGCAATTATGAATAAATGCAGCAAAATTGATGGCAAAGCCGTTCCACCGTTCTTTAATAAGAGAATTGTCTATTTTAGCTTTCCAATTGATTTTATAATTCTTATTTGAATAGCTCTTAAAAATCACTGGTTGAAGTAAAAACAAGCATCCACTGATTAGCTTCAAAAAATGAATACTCGGATAAATCCAAACAGATATAACTGCCAAGACAATATTGGATAAAGTAATTGCCATCTGTGTGAAGTTCACAATATAAGTTTTCTTATCTGCCGTTAATAAATTTTTTAACGTTAGCGAAAACATATATTGAATTAACAAGTTTATAGACAAAACAATTGTTAAAGATGCAACATACAGATAGCTAAACTCTTGTTTGAAAATCACAGGATATAAACAAGCTAAAGCTACTGAATATACAATAAAGATGCAACCAATCTTTTTATAAAATCTATCAGATGTCACCATCACCGATGACAGCTTATCATTGTCTCCATCAACCAATGGCTTATATAAATTAGCAATAATGACTCCTGATATTCCACCCTCAACAAGAGTAATATAGCTTAAGAACTGATTTAATGAAGAAACCAAACCATTAACATTAGATCCAAAATAAGTAAGAATTATTCTTGGGATAACAAATCCACTGATAAGCGTACAGCATTGAAGGAGCAGTCCTGATATTATATTTAAAAGTGTCGCTTTTCCCCTCATAACAAATTCTCACTTTCTAGTCGAATATACCTATGACATATTTTACATATTCTTCAAACGAATTACTGTGTTCTTTAATTTTAATGTCCGTCTTCAGCATGATCTCATCTATCGCTTTAGCAAATTGGTTACAATCTGCCTCGTCCGTTAAAATGCCATTTTGGTTGTTTATTATATCAATTATTCCTCCAGAACATTTTGCTCCTATCACTGGCGTACTAAACAATAGCGCCTCAAATATGGTGGATGGTAATGTATCAAACCTTGAGCACATAAGATATACATCCGCTATCGCATATAATCCTGAAAGCTGAGTGGAATTCAAAGCGCCCAAATATACAAAATTGCTTGGCTTTCCATATTTTTCAATTGCTTCCTCATAGTATTTTTCTTTTTTTCCTGCCCAAACGAAATTGTACTGTGGCAATAGATTCGCTGTTCGTAGGAATATATCAAATCCCTTTCTCTCTGTCGTATTTCCTATACCTGTTACTACTTTCTTACTTTCTAAAGCTGGATACTTTTCTTTGAGTAAACACTTTTGTTCTTCAATTTCTTGCGTTGAGGGTTTATTAAAATATGTACCTTGCGGTTTTATTAAAATCTTATCGTTGTCACCAACTCCACAAACATTTAAAATTTGTTCCTTTGCGATCGATGTAGAGAATAGCACTTTATCAGAAAATTCCAGCATTTCTTTTGTTGCATCTTCCAAGTGCAACATTCTAACAACTTGGCCTAATTCATGAATCATAGAAACAACATTAAACCCGCACTTCTTTGTTATCCTTACAAGATCACCAGTTGAAGCGGTAATCATTAATGCTTTTCTAAAACCTTTTCCATAAAGAAATTTGCATATTCTTTCATATGAACCTCTGGTTAATGCAATCTGAGTAGGAGCGACACAGCTATACTTATCATTCATAACCCCAAATTGTCTTGAAACAATATAAACTCCTATTCCATTCTTTACCAATTCTTCAGCAATATGCAGTGCTAGAATACTCGCTCCCAATTCCTGTGATTCATGAATCACAAGGAGTATCCCTGATTCATTAATTTTCTTGTTTTTGCTAAGATACTTAATATTTCCAGGATTCTGTATTATTCGCTTGATTTTTGTCAATTGTTTTTTGTATTGATACTTCATTTTATCATCGTCTTCCAATAACAATTTTGTATTTTTCTGTAAAGCAAAGAAAGAAAATAAAAGCCGCTACTATTTTAAGTAAATCATTATAGTAATACACATTTAAAAGCGTTATCAAAGCTGTTCCTAAAAGTTTGCATACCATTTTTCTTTTATCAAAACAACGCATAATCCAAATCGTAAATAACAAAGCCAATGGTAAACCAATAAGTCCGAAATTGGATACAAATTCCGGATAATAAGAAGCCGGCATATGATAAGTAACTTCACTTAGTGATGATAATCCAAGTACACCTCTCATATAGTAATCAATATATGGCCACGGTTTACTCGTCCATATCGCTCTTGGAACAAAGAAAAACAGACTATATAGTATCGATTGCCCTGGGTAGTCTAAAATGTGAATTCGACTTGGGTTAAGTGCCGCATAAATAGAAAATCTAACATGCATTGAGCGGAAAATATACTCCTGCATCTCATAATACCAATCACTGTTATAACTAATCTTGTCTGTCAAATACATATAAGCATAAAAGTAGACTGCGGTTAGACCAAAAAGTAAAATATATTTTGGAGCAATCTTCTTTATGTCATTTTCTCTTAATAAATCAATCAAGAAAAAAACGCCTACTATTATCATTAAATAAGTTCTTTTTCCGTTCACCATTGTAAAAAAGGCTATTAAAACAGCTCTAAAAGCACAACTTCCGAAACCATTTTTTAAATCAAACAATTTCAACGCAATTATTGCGCCTATAAGTAATTCAAAAATTGGAGTTACAATATTTTTTGAATAATTTGCTATTTGACCTGGCACTTGTCCAAAGACACTTCTAAAACTCAAAAAATACAAGGGATTCGGGGCAAACACAATTGAAAGCGCACTTGCTATTATGATTAAATAGCAAATCCATGTTACAATTTTTTTTTGCTTAAAGTTTTGAATAAATAGCAAAAATTCTTGTATGTCATTAGTTTTTGTCACTCTTCGATCTAATTTTTTGATTCTTTTTAATTCATATGTAAACATCAATTGGGCCAGCAGCACAAATAAACAATATATGAATAATGTTGTTTGATCTTCCATGGCAAGCACAAAATTCATATATACGTCTCTTGGTATATCTGGAATACCAAGAAACATTTCAAGAAAAAGCGGAACTACCATAACCAAATCAAAAACGGCTATAACAGGGTATATACTGTGAAACCTTTTGTATCTTTTAATCATTAGTATAAGATTGATGACTGAATATGCCACAATAACCCCCTCGAATACTACCATAATCATTCACCAACCTTTCCCTTAAAGCCATCATATATTCCTCTGCAGATGCATCTGCTTTTATTCAACTTGTCCTCTTCATATAAGATCACGATACCAAGCATTTTAATTTCCTGTAGCAGGCCCTTTACCACCAAAAGCACACTTTTTCTTTTCTTGGCAATATAAATAATGTTTCTAGCTATATAATATTTGCGAAACGCCGAATGATTTTTTACAAGGACCCTCCAAAAAAGGAAGCGATGATATTCGATATGTCCCAATTCATGTAAAAGTACAACGCTCTGAATGCATAGAATTTTATAGCCGTTTTTCTTTAATCGATAGCATATATCAAAATCGACACCATCTATAAACAGATTCTCGTCAAATCCACCAATTTTATTCCATGCTTTGATATTTAAAAGCGATCCAGATGTAATACATTCATCTATCTCTATACTACCTTCCTTTGCTTTTATCTCTTCCCCTTTATTTCTGTCATAGATAACCGGACAAAGTGTTCCAATATCTTGATAAGTTATGTATTTTTCAAACTCTTCTATAATATTATATGGCGCGACCGAATCTTGATCTAACGTTAGAAGCCACTCATATCCATCTTTTTGTGCAGCACTGGCAAGCTGATTGAGTGCTTTCGCAATTCCATGATTTTTTGCGTTGCAAATTACAGAAATTTTAGATTTCTTATATTTCTTTAGTAATTCAAGCACCTCATCAATGTTTCCTGACCCATTATCTACCAGATATACATGAGTACACTGAACAATAACAGCATCTATGTTCTCTTTTAATCTTTTTATATCTGGGTTGAAAAGGACAATGCCTGCTGATATGTCCATGCGTAATATATCCTCCATTAAATTGATACTACTTTTTATACTTGTTAAGCGTCCATATTTTAATTATAATTTTCTGTCATAAAATCAACCTAATCATGGGCACTCTTCCATAGTTTCATTCCATCTTTAGTCCCATGTATAAGTTGTTTTATGTACTCCCCTTTATTATCAAACAAAAGGAGTACTTTTCCCCATTTCACACTGTATCGAACTATCTCTCTTACTGCCCTATATTCCAATATTAGCCATACTATAGCTCTAGCTTGCATGTAATACCGCCACGGTGAAGCCACACCATATTTTACTTTGGCTCGCCCTAATCCAAATACACGAGTTTCTCCTGGCTTGTGATTAATCTGCGCATTTGCCAGCTCTACAATTCGATACCCATCTCTACGGATTTTATAGCAATAATCTATATCCAAGCCATCCACAAAAAGTTCTTCTTTAAATCCATTAGCGGTTTTAAATATGCTAATATTATATAAGCATCCAGATGTCATTGCCCAAGACACGTCTCTTTGACCTTCAAATTTTTTCTCCAAATTTCTATCATGAAGATGTACTGGTGCAAGAACGCCTATCTTTTCGCAGTTATGTTCTTTAATGTAGTCTTTATACGCATTAATAACATTCGTATTAAAGGTACTATCTGAATCCATAATCAGTGCCCATTCAAATCCTTCATCTGCTGCCAGTTTCATTCCGTGGTTTAATGCTTTACATAGACCAATATTTTTGTGGAAATGAATATACTCCGCTTTTTCTTTAACGCATCCATTACGCTTTGACAAAACATCATTTACAATTATTTTTCTGCTTTCAACAGAGTTATCCAAAATATATGCTTTATCAACACTGTCATAATAATCCAGAATATTCTCTATTTCTTTGTTATTAGGCTCATATAGAACCACTATTGAACATATCTTCATCTGTTGTCACTTATCCTTAAAATTTAAAAGTATCTCCTAATCCCAGCCACTTTTGATTCTTCTCACTCAGGTTTAATCCTGTGCCATCTTTCAGTGTATGGCTTTCTGCATTAACATTGCCTTTGTATTTTTCCTCCAGTTCCGGCCATTCAATGTCGATTTCCGGATTATTCCAAGCCAGGCCACTCTCATCATTTGGATGCAAAAAGTTATTGACCTTGTAGCAAAACTCAGCCTCATCACTCAAAACAAGAAAACAATGCGCAGCCCCCTCTGTGGACATTGACTGATTGTCCTGCACAAAGTAGATGTCAATGCCTGCTTTTTTCATTATAGGTCTCCATGAAATAGCCACGGCATCACCGTGGTCAACAAGCTCAACAACACAAAGACCTCCCATACCGCCTATATTTTTCTCAACCTTAATCTGCTCATTTTTGCGAATTCCTTAAACTTTCCTCAAATAGCCGCCCATGTTCCTCAGAGACTCTTCGAGCATTAAATTTGTTATGCACATCTTCTATACCCTGTGCCACTAATCTATTCCTTAGTCCATCTTCTCGATAGATTCGCAACACAGCCTCACTTGCTCCAACGGCATCATCCACCTCAACAAGCAAGCCATTTTCTCCATCCCGGATTATATTCGGAATGGCATCCACTCTACTCGCCACAATAGGTTTGCCAGCCATCATATACTCAGGCAAAGCCAAGCCAAAGCCTTCCCAGCGGCTCAGCAAGCATGCAACATCAAAAAGCTCTACATAACTCATTGGATTATCAACCCAACCTGTGATATGTAAACTATCCGAGAATCCATTATCCATCGCATACTTTCTGATTTCATTTTCTTGGTTTCCGTTACCGACAATAATAAAGTGTGCCTTGGGAACTTTATCTTTCACCTGCTTTGCCATCCTAACAAAGACATCCGGTGCTTTTTGTGGGCTTATCCGTCCTACCATACCAGCAACAAATGCATCTTCTGGTATGCCTAGTTCTTCTCTTTTAATCTCACCATGCACGCCACCTTCATAGGATTCAATGTCTACACCATTAAAGATGACCTGCAGTTTGTCCTCTCTGCAGATCTTCTTATCCAATGCAGACTGCTTCTCCGCATCCGAAATGCAAATAATCTTATCACAGAATGGCGCGGCTATCTTTTCAATAGCTGTATATATCGCCTTTTTCTTTGCAGAGCAGCGCATGTTAAATGCCCACCCATGCGGATTGTATAGGCAGTGATTTTTGAGGCCGATATCCGCAACACGAGCAATCGCCCCTGCCTTACTGGAATGCGCATAGACGATATCGGGGTTATATTTCTTTATCAGTGTTCTAACCTCTTTAATTGCCTTTAAGTCGTTTCCACCAATAGCTCTGGTCATCTCGATCTGTTCAAAATAACCTATCAAACCTCTGTAGTCTTCTGCATGGAAATCCTGTGAACAAACCAATATATTCTCGAATTTTTCTTTATCCAAATATTTGAGGAGCATTCGGATGTAACGATCCACACCGCCAGCGGCCTGCGCCACATGTAAAATTCTTATCTTTTTCATCATGCCACCGCCTTTGCAGTGGCATAATTATCTGGCTCAACGCTAACAGAATATGCAAGGGTGTACGGTCTGACAACCGCAATGCGTTGGATTAAGTCATACTGTACCCCCCCCCGTTTATTTATAGCCATCTCGTATTTTTTACCATATTGCTCAGCCATCACCTTTGTGTTATACATCTCCAGAATGTCTCGGTATGCTTGTTCTGTTAGTTTTTCATTCTCGCCCCGACACGCTTCGATAGCCTTCACAAAATCTTCCGCTTTCGTACATACGAAGCCATTCTCACCGTTATGAATAACATCTCGATTGCCAATCACGTTACTTACCACACACACTTTCTTCATATACATAGATTCTAGTAACGATATTGGAAGGCCTTCCCACCTACTAGGAAGAAGAAAAACATCTGCATTCACAGCATATTTTATTGCTGTCGTTCGGTCAGCCCATCCTGTGATCTCGATATTCTTACTCGTAAGTTCTCCTCGGAGTTCACCATCACCAATCCAGACAAATTTCACATCCGAAAGTAACTCAGCTATTTCATTAAACAGTGTGGGATTTTTCTGATAGCAAATTCTTCCCAGTGTGTAAACTGTAAATGGGTGTTCTACTTTTTCTGTCTTATCAATAATCTCTTGAAGTTCTACCATGTTAATGCCATTGTTCACATAAGTAGCATGTTTGGTAAGTTTCAGGGATTCTTGATGCTCACCCACGCTGCAACTGATTGTCGTGCAATTCCTCTTTGCACACACTGACTCGATCAGCTTAAACATTCTGCGTTTCATCGGCTTATAATTTTCCATCAGAAAACTATAACCGTGCGGGGTATAGAACATTGGGATTTTTCCATTGAACGCAACCCGACCAATTGCACCAGCTTTACTACTATGTAGATGGATTACATCAGGCTTGATTTTTGCCGCTATTTTTTTAACTTCAAATAATGCGGCGATATCTTTCACCGGATCAATTGCCCGTCCAAAATTTTTCACCTCAATCAAATGAATCCTCTTGTCAAAATAGTCCTTGTAATTTTTCGGTGTCTGCTTTCTTACTGCATACGCAATGTACATATCATATTTATTTACCAGTTCATTTGCTAATTCTACAATGTAAGTAAATACGCCTCCGCCCATGGCTTCGACTATGTACAGTATTTTCTTTTTCTCCGCCATAGGTTTGCTTCCTCCCAGTACCCCTTTATCTACTCATCTAACTTTAGAATGTTTTTTCCAATTTTCTTTTAACAGCAAACAAGCCCACGGCGGATCACTCAATGGCAATCCACCGTAGGCTCGATTCGTTCTCCTTAATTTTTTACTTGCTGCTCATTTTGTGGGTCAAAACAGAGCTGCACCAAAGCCTCCCACTTATAACCTCTGGATTTCAGCTTCTCCGCAGCCTGTCAGCAAATAAATACTTTTGTTGAACGAGTCGAGCCGTCAAAACCATTTAGTTATCGTAGTTTTTCTTGGTTGACCCTATTATATCTCCAGCCCCAGTGCCAGCCACAGCAATCTTTAAATCCTTAAACTCTCTCATTTTTTAACCCTCTAATTTTCTTTATCATAGAATTTACACTGCATGATTTATATAATCCTTCGTTGCATCATCCGCATGTTTTACAATGCATGGATTCCCAAAAACAATAGAATGGTCCGGAATATCGCAGTTAATATAGGTATTTGGAGCTATAAGTACATCATTGCCAATTACAACATTACCAACAATTGTTGCATTTACTCCAATCCAAACATTATTTCCAATACAAGGTGTTCCTTTTCTTTTTCCACGATTTTCCTGACCAATCGTAACTCCCTTGTGAATATTAACATTGTTACCAATTATTGCTTTCGCATTAATTGTGATCCCATATGGATGTCCAACATAAAACCCATAGCCAATTTCATTATCAACAGAAAACTCAATTCCCTTTTTCTTGGTAGAAATCTCAAACAATTTCTTGTATATTTTATGAAGAAAGGGATTTTTACTCATTTGTGCTTTACGATAAAACTGCAAAAAACGTGGTACCCCCCCCCCAGAATATCTCTGCTTATCAAGTTCCAAGATATTTTCCATAAATTCTAACCCTCTATTTTTCCTTATTTATAAAACTCAGCGTACCACTCAGCGAAATTTCTTAATCCAGTCCGCAGACTTGTGCTCGGCTTGTATCCGAAGTCCCGCTCCAGTGCGCTGGTATCTGCATAGGTCACAGGCACATCACCCGGCTGCATCGGAACAAGTTCCTTGTGTGCTTCAAAGTCATAATCTTCCGGCAGCACCTTTGCACGAACCAGCTCCTCACTCAGAATCTGCACGAAGTCCAGCAGATTCTCCGGGTTCTGATTGCCAATGTTGTAAACTGCATACGGCGGAATCGGCAAACCATCCTCGCCATTCTTCTTGTCAGGTGCTTTCTTCATCACACGGACAACACCCTCAACGATGTCATCCACATAAGTAAAATCACGCTTGCAGTTGCCATAGTTGAAGATTTTGATAGTTTCGCCCTTCACCAGCTTGTTGGTGAATCCGAAGTAGGCCATGTCCGGACGACCTGCAGGACCATACACGGTGAAGAAGCGCAGACCAGTGGACGGGATGTTATAGAGCTTAGAGTAGGCGTGTGCCATCAACTCATTAGACTTCTTGGTTGCTGCGTACAGTGAAACAGGATTATCTACCTTGTCATCCGTGCTGTACGGAACCTTCTTGTTGGAACCGTAGACGGAGGAAGAAGAAGCATACACCAGGTGCTCTAGACTCTCGCAATGACGGCAGGCTTCGAGGATATTAAAGAAGCCGACCAAGTTAGATTCCACATAAGCATCCGGGTTGGTGATGGAGTAGCGCACACCAGCCTGTGCTGCAAGGTTGACGACCACAGACGGCTTGTACTTCTCGAACAGCTCCGTGATCAGCTCCTTGTCGGCGATGTTGCCTTTGACAAAAGTAAATGTGGGATACTTAGCCAGCTCGTTCAGGCGGAACTCTTTGAGTGCCACGTCGTAGTAAGCATTCATGTTGTCGATGCCGATGACCGTAGCAGAAGGAGCCTCCTGATAAATTCGTTTCACAAGGTTGGAGCCTATGAAACCGGCCGCACCTGTGACTAAAATTGTTTTATTATCTAAAGTAACTGTGCTCATATGTATTCCTCCATTTTTGTTAACTTCCTAATCTATGTACACATCTGCTCTTCACAGATAGTATTTCTCTCTAATTTCCACTGTGTGATAACCACACTCGGCTAAGTGTTTTCTTATACTGTCGTATCCAATTACCCCAGCAATCATATTTCCCTTGTTTTCTACTCCATAAAACATCCGTTGAGTACACTCGTTTCTATTTCTCTATAGCCGAAGTGTTGATTTGTACGGTCGAACCCCGTATACCCTGCAATGACGTTTTTCTAAGTGTTGGATTGTTGAATCGAACCCTGTCGGCGCATGAGTTTTGTTAAAACTGTATATATCATCCAGTCCAATTCTCACCATTCATTGTTCGTTATGAACAAATCATTCACTTCAACCACTCAAAACATGTAATTATCATCACCATACATGCTCTACTCAACAGCTGTTTTATGAAGTAGGAATCATCTGTTTTTCTCTATTTTTCATGACTCAACAAACCGTTATGATGTAGGTGTCATTAGCGGGTCAGATAGTGTACTCAACAGCAGTTTCAGACGTTAATGATAAACTCATGGATTTTTGTTGTTTTCTCCTGTTTTCCGCCATTTCTATGATTCTTCTGAAAAAGATGTGCCAATTTTGTGCCGCATGGGCCAAAAGTTCAGCGTTTTGTATAAGCATCTAGCATTTACAGCTCATATAGTTGTAAAATATAGCCAATTTCAGCAACTCAATTAGTGTACAAAACAGGTTCTTTTTGGCAATGCTACGTCAATACGGTTTGTTGAGTAGACATTGGTAGGAGCTGCAATAACAACAAAATCTGCATCGCTATATGCTTCCTTTGCATCCAGTGTTGCAGTTAAGTTCAGTTCTTTCTCTGCCAGATACTTTTCAATGTATTCGTCCTGAATCGGAGACTTTTTGCTATTGATAAGTTCCACCTTTTCCGGCACAATATCCACTGCCATAACCTTATGATGCTGGCTCAGCAGCGTTGCAATGGAAAGTCCAACGTAGCCAGTTCCGGCCACAGCAATTTTCAAATCCTTAAAATCTCTCATGATTACTTTCTCCTCTCTCTTTGCGTTTTTATTTTGAAAACACACTCTTTACATACTCATAGCTGTTAATATCGCCAATGTCATACCTCTTACCCGGCATGACGTAAGCGTGCATCGGTGTCTGCTTGCTCAACCAAGCCGCAAAGCTGCCCGGTGCGTCATAGCCGCAGCCGTTCTCCAGAGCTTCCTGAATCCGCTTTACATCACAGGCACGATAGCAGTAGAACGGCGGCACAGCCAGATTTCCTTTTGGTTCCTTTGGCTTTTCCTCATAGCTCGTAATCAGATCCGAGTTATCAAGCGTGATGATTGCTGTTTTCTGCTGCTTTTTCAGTTCGTTTTCCTCATGGCACATCACACAGGAAGTATTCTTTTCCTTGGCAAAGTCAACAAACTTGGAAAGGCTGAAATCCAGCACATTATCGCCAGCCATAACTAGCAAATCGTCAGCCAACTTCAGTTTTTCTACCGCCAGCTGAATATCCTTGACTGCTCCCAGACGAGTTTCATTGGTGCTTGTCCCATCGTCGATCACAGTAATCCCATAAGGCCGCGTCTTTTGCTTATTGCTTTTCCAATCCTCAAAATTCTGTGCAAACTTGTGGTTGGAAATCACCACAAATTCGTCAATGTCGGTGGTGTCCACCAGATCATCCACCAACCAATCAAGGATGGATTTCTCGCCCACTTTCAGAAGCGGTTTCGGGAAATTCTCTGTCAGCGGATAAAGCCGTGTAGCATAGCCCGCTGCCAAAATCAAACATTTCATCTATGTACTCTCCTTACAGTTCCACGCCATCGGCACTCTCGCACAGATGGAAACTGTACTTACCTTCCAATGCCGGGAACGCTTTCAGATACTCTGCTGTGACCTTTGCTTCAATATCTTCGGCCTTGTCTGGGGCGATCAGTGCCATACAGCAGCCCTTGAAGCCTGCGCCAGAGAATCGGCCACCGTAGATACCATCGGTATCGGTCATGATCTCATACAGCTTTTTCAGTTCATCGCAGCCACACTCATAGCTGTATATAGAGGATTTTCCGCTTTCAAAAACAAGCTGACCGTAGCCCTCCAAATCACCTTTACGCCACAGTTCTGCACCCTTTTCGGCACGAGCGAACTCACTGTAATAGTGTTCTGCACGTCTGCGCCACAACTCCGGCAAACGATCTTTATAGGCTTCAAAGACCTCAAACGGTACATCACGGAGCCGGGTGTTTGCAAAGGTATCGTAGTCCATCCCTGCATAGCCCATCAGTGCATAGGCCGCTGCCTTGCACTCATCTTGCCGCAGATTGTACTTAGAGTTTTTCAAAGAACGCTCCAAGCCAGAGAAGAAAATCGCCACTTTGTAGGGCTTCATCTTCTCGCTGGTAGGGATCAACTCATAGCTATCATCTTTCGTATCGAGGTACAGCAAGTGATTTTTCTTGGAAAGCACCTCACAGCTCTGATCGAGCTTGCCACAAGAAACACCGACATACTGATTTTCCGCCGCCTTTGCTGTGAGGATCATCTCCATCGGTTCCAGATGGATACCATTCACTTTACACAATGCCGACAGAAAGCAGATAATTACCGACGCAGACGAAGACAAACCGCCAATCGGCAGACTTCCCTCAATGATGCCAGACAGACCTACTTTCAAACGGTACTTTTCACCCAGCATCTTTGCTGCACCGCGCAGATGGTCTGCCCAGTCTCCCTGTTTTTCCTCCGGCACTGCACTTACAAAGAACTGGGCGCGCTTCGGGAAGTTCAGCGACTGCAATTCCACAACACCATTCTGCTTCGGGTGGTATGCCATGTGAATTCCCTTATCGATTGCCAGACCATTGATTTTTCCATACTGATGGTCGATATGCGCACCCAGAGGACTGATACGGTACGGGCAGAACGCCACATCAAACGGTTCCTGATGATATAATTCCTTGTAAA
>ERZ825324.2312-NODE-2312-length-20164-cov-5.091253_pt1 | contig 20164 bp, 19 predicted proteins | sample MGYA00519859_ERZ825324 | MGnify/ENA primary metagenome ERZ825324 (study PRJEB31778, sample SAMEA3449198) | human gut metagenome | biome: human gut; feature: human-associated habitat; material: faeces | place: United Kingdom | collected 2010/2012 ... | reverse complement strand
CTTGAGATGGATTTCATGGCCGTGAGTTCTTACGGGCTGGATGCCACGTCATCCGGGACCGTGACAATTGTCAAGGACTTGAACACGTCGATTGAGGGCAAGCACGTCCTCATTGCCGAGGACATCCTTGACTCGGGCTTGACCCTGGACTTCCTCATGAGGGAGCTTTCCAGTCGCAAGCCCGCAACGCTCGAAATCGCCACGCTGCTGCGCAAGCAAGGCGCGCAGAAGACCGATCTTGCGTGTGCGTACATCGGGCTCGATTGCCCTGACGAGTTCATTGTCGGATACGGGCTCGATTACGCCGAGCGCTACCGCAACCTGCCTTGCGTTGCCGCGTTAAAGCCAGAGGTCTATCAGTAGGCCTGATGATTGCTAGATAAGGAGAAGTTGAGTGGAAGAGCCCAACACCACCAAGAAGAAGGGTCCGAATCCCCGCAATATCGTCCTGTACGTGCTCCTGGGGCTCGTGCTCGTTGCTCTTGTGGGAAGCCAGCTTTTGAACTTTGGCCCGCAGCAGGAGATCGACGAGCTCATCACGAGCGACTTCGTCACGGCGGTCAACGAGGATCGCGTGGCTGAGGTTACCTATCATGCCGCATCCGCGACGCTTGACGGTACCTACTACAAGGACGCCACAGCCAAGGAAGCCGGTGAGCTTTCGAGCTTCAAGTCGACCTATACCGGCGATGACATGCTGCAGGAGCTCATGGCGGCTCATCCGGAAACCAAGTACAACGAGGATGTCACCACCTCGGGTTGGATCACGACGCTCCTTACGACGCTTTTGCCGCTGCTTCTCATCTTTGGCGTGCTGATTTTCTTCATGTCGCAGGTGAGCGGCGCGAATAGCAAGCAGATGCAGTTTGGCAAGACCAAGGCCAAAAAGGTGTCGGAGGAGACCCCCAAGGTGCGCTTCTCGGATGTTGCCGGTATCGACGAGGCCGTCGAGGAACTCGAAGAGATCAAGGATTTCCAGCCCACCGAAGACACGGCAACCGTTGATGTTGAGGATGAAGAGACCCTCGCCATCAACGAAATGACCGCCTACTATGACGCCATCCCCGATGATGCAGACGAAGATTCCACCGTCGGCATGACCTATGTGGATGCTGTCAGCTACTTCGAAGAGAACGGCTTTGACGAGCCCGACCCGGCAGACTATGGCGTATGGGTCCCGGGCGTGCCCGTTCTGATCGGCGATGCGCTTGACGCCGCCGGTACGGCTGACTGGCTCAACGGCCTGATCCTCGACGGTATCGTCGCCGGTGTCGGCGCGGTGCTCGGCTTCGTGCCTCAGATGCTCGTCCTGTTCCTGATGCTCGCCTTCCTCGAGGCCTGCGGCTACATGGCCCGTATCGCCTTCGTTCTCGACCGTATCTTCCGCAAGTTCGGCCTTTCCGGTAAGTCCTTCATCCCCATGCTCATCGGTGTGGGCTGCGGCGTTCCGGGCGTCATGGCCTCCCGTACCATTGAAAACGAGCGTGACCGCCGTATGACGATCATGACCACCACGTTCATCCCCTGCGGCGCCAAGGTTCCGTTCATCGGCATGATCGCCGGCGCCCTCTTCGGCGGCAGTGCCTGGGTCTCCACCTCCGCTTACTTCATCGGTATGGCAGCCATCATCATCTCCGGTATCATGCTGAAGAAGACCAAGATGTTCTCCGGCGATCCCGCTCCGTTCGTCATGGAGCTGCCTGCCTACCACTGGCCGACTCTCGGCAACGTGCTGCGCAGCATGTGGGAGCGCGGCTGGTCGTTCATCAAGAAGGCCGGTACCATCATCCTGCTTTCCACTATCTTCGTGTGGTTCACCACCTACTTTGGCTGGGTCGACGGCACGTTCCAGATGCTCTCTGAGGACCAGATCGACTCCTCTATCCTTGCTAAGATCGGCAACCTGATCGCCTGGATCTTCATCCCGCTCGGCTGGGGTAACTGGCAGGCGACCGTCGCCTCCATCACTGGCCTTGTCGCCAAGGAGAACATCGTCGGTACGCTCGGTATTCTCTACGGCGGCGGTGAGCTGACCGTTTACCAGAATATCGCGGCGGCCTTCACCGGCATCACCGGTTATTCCTTCCTGGTGTTCAACCTGCTGTGCGCTCCGTGCTTCGCGGCCATCGGCGCGATCAAGCGCGAGATGAACAACGCGAAGTGGACGTGGTTCGCCATCGGCTATCAGTGCGGCTTTGCTTACCTCATTGCCCTGATGATCAACCAGTTCGGCAATGCCTTCACCGGCAGCCTGAACGTCATCGGACTGATCGCGGCCATCGTTGTCCTCGCCGGTATGATCTACATGCTCTTCAAGCCCTACAAGGAAGCTACCAAGCTGAGCGACAAGCACTGATCCCTTAACCCCGATACCCTGCGAAAGGAGTGATTTCCATGTTGAACTGGGTTACCGCAAACCTGTCGACGATCGTCGTCTCTGCTATCCTGCTTGCCATAATCATTGCTATCTCCACCTATCTTATCCGGCAGAGAAAGAGGGGAAGAAACTCCTGCGGCTGTAACTGTGCACACTGCGCTATGCACGGCACCTGTCACAGTAAGCAGCATTAAATAGCACAGGAGACGCGGGACTTATCCACCCGCGTCTCCTGCGCCGTATGAAAGGAAATGATCTTAACATGTACGAAACCAAAGTGAAGATCGACGGCATGATGTGCGGCATGTGCGAATCGCACATCAACGACGCCATCCGCAACGCGTTCTCCGTGAAGAAAGTCTCTGCCTCCCACTCCAAGGGCGAAGCGGACATCATCAGCGAAGAGCCCATCGACGAGGCGAAGCTGCGCGAGGCCATCACCAAGACCGGCTACGACTTCGTCTCCATGACGAGCAAGCCGTATGAAAAGCACAGCCTGTTCGGCTTTTTGAAGAAGTAAAAGACAAAATGAAAGGCACGGCTTTAGCCGTGCCTTTTTTTGACTTAGTTCTGGGCTTCGGCGCGCTTCCTGCGGTGCGGGCTTTTCAAAAAGTCGACGAGCTTTTGCTCCATGCGGGAGAGCTGCTGCGATTTGAGCGTGATGAGATAGATCGTGCGCTTGAGCGCGCTTTTGTCCATCTCGAAGGCGAGCAGCGTGCCGTTTTGGACCTCCTGCTCCACGGCGAGCGCCGAGAGCACGGCAACGCCCACGCCGCCGGAGACCATCTGCTTGATGGCCTCGGGATCGTCCACGCGCGCCACGACATGCAGCATATCGTGGGAGAGGCCGAGCGTGCGCAGATAGTTTTGCAGGCTCGCATCCGTGCCAGAGCCCTCTTCGCGCGAGACGAACGGCTCTTCAAGCAGCAGCTCGCGGCCGTAGACGCCGCGCTCTCTGAGCATGTGGTAGTGCTCGTTGTTCGGCGCGGCGAGCACGAGCCTGTCGTCGTAGAGGGGGAAGTAGTCCACATTTTCCGGCTCACTGACCGCGCCGACAAAGCCGACGGCGATCTGGCCGGATTTAAGCATCCGGTGCACCTGCTCGCTGTCGCCGCGGCGCAGAGAGTAGCGGAACTCCGGCTCGCGCTTCAAAAACGCGGCGAGGTAGCCCGGCACCAGATACTGCCCCGGCACGGTGGACGCGCCGAGCGCGACCACGGGGGCGCTGTCCGCGTCGGAGAACAGCGCGCGCAGCGCGGCGCAGTCATTCAGAATGCGCCTTGCGATGGGGTAGACCTGTTCGCCCTCCTTCGTCAAGCGAACATGGCGGCGGTTGGAGCGCACGAAGAGCTCCTTGCCGAGCGCCTGCTCTAAAAGAGAAATGTGCGCGCTCACGGTGGACTGGTTGAAGAACAGCTCCTCCGCCGCACGGGTGAAGCCGCCGTATTCCACAACGGCGACAAAAATTTCAAGCTGCTTGAGGCTGATATCGTTCATAAGATGGGTTTCCTCCGGAATGTCGTTCTACTTTGAAAAGAATAATATGAGAGGACGAAAAAAGCAAGGCGTTTCATCGCTTCTTTTCAATGATAAACTGTATTTTATGAAATACAGGCGATGGATCGCGCGCTCTTGCAATTTGCGGAGGAGTTTGGTATCATGGCAGGCAGATCAAAAGAAAAACGGCGGTGATGATAAGATGAAAACAGCGCTTGTGACGGATGGAAAATACCGCTCGTCCATCGCGGCGGTGCGTGCGCTGCACCGCGCGGGCTACCGCGTGGTCGTGACGCAGACAAGGGCGGACATCAAGAGCGCACCCGCAGTGTCGGTGTCGAAGTCCTGCGATGATTTCCGCTGGATCGACGGCGCGTGCGCGGATGCGGATTACGCCGAAAAACTGCTGAGTATACTCAAAGAGTACGAGCATCCGGTGCTCTTCTGCGTCGGCGCGGTGACGCTCAACACCGTCGCCGCCCGTCGGGAGGAGTTTGCCGCGCTGGCGAACTTCCTCATCGCGCCGAAGGAGACGCTCGACGCGCTCAACGACAAGGAGAGCGTGCATCAGCGCGCGCTGGAGCTTGGCATTCCTGTGCCGCGCGAGTACGACGGCACGCCGGAGAGCTATCCCGTCGTCGTCAAGCCGCACTGCGGAGAAAAGTTCGGTCTCAAGGCTGCCGACCGCTACGCCGTGGCGAACAACGAGGCGGAATTCGACGCCATCATGGAAAAGATGCAGCGCTACGACCCGAGCCCCATCGTGCAGCAGAAGATCACGGGCGCGGGCGCGGGCGTGAGCCTGCTGCTCGGCCGCGAGAGCGAGCTGCTCGGCGCGCTGTGCCACCGCCGCGTGCGCGAGTATCCGATCACAGGTGGGCCGTCGACCTGCTGCGAGAGCTTTTATGATGAAAAGATGATCGACGAGGCGTACAAACTTCTCAATTCGTTTCACTTTACAGGCCTTGCGATGGTTGAATTTAAGGGCGACTGCATTTTAGAGGTCAATCCCCGTGTGTGGGGCAGTTTCCCGATGACGGAGGCGGCGCAGAGTCCCATCGTCGCGCACTACGCGCAGGCCGCGCAGGGCGGGCAAGTCACCTACACGGCGAAGGACTACCGGACGGGTGTAAAAATGCGCTTTTTCCTCAACGACACGATCGCCGCGCTGAGCTATCTGAAGGCGGGCCGCGTCAAGGAGGGCCTGCGCGGTCTCGGCGATTTCTTCACGGCGAAAGAGGCATTGAGCGCCAAGGGCGATAGCAAGGTCATGCGCGCATACCTTAAAAAGAGCCTGTTTGAGCGCTGAGAAGGGGGAGAGGATCATGGAGCTGCGGCTCGATCTGCACATTCATTCCGAGCGGTCGTTCGACGGCTGCATGAGCCTGAGCGAGATCGTTGCGCTTGCGCGCGAGCGCGGGCTGAACGGTGTCGCCATCTGCGACCACGACCGCGTGCTGGACGAGGTTCCGGAATTCGACGATTTTCTCGTCATCCCCGCGACCGAGGTTTCGACCGAGCGCGGGCATCTGCTGGGTCTCTTTGTGAGAGAACCCATCGAAACGAGGAAGTTTTCCGAGTCGGTCACGGCCATTCACGCACAGGGCGGGCTGGCGGTCATCGCGCATCCCTTTGAGCACAGCACAGACGCGAACCGGCTCGACGATGTGATGAGCCGGCTTGACGGCGTCGAAATTTGGAACAGTCGTGCCGACCGCAAGAACAAAAGCGCCAACGCCATGGCGCGCGAGCTGGCGCAAAAATGGAAAAAGCCTGTCACTGCGGGCAGCGACGCGCATTTGCCAGAAGAGGTCGGCGGCGGCGTGACGGTGCTGGAAGCGGACGAGCTGTCGCTTTCCGCCGTCAAGGCAGCGCTCCTGCGGGGCGCGAAGCAGGTCGAAGGCCGCCGTGGCCGCGCAATGTGCGTAGCGAGAAGCCAGAAGACCAAAAGAGAGAAGACAAACGCAGGCGTAAAAAGACGAGTAAATGGAATGCTCTTTACCGTAAAATGCGCCTTGCAGGACTTTACCACCAGGGAGGATGGATGGCATGTCATGGATCGTTAAACTCGGCAAAAAGGGAAAGAAGATCGTCAAGAAGATCATCACGCCCGCGGAAAAGCACTACGTCGGCTACACGCGCCGCATCGAGCGCGTGAAGACGGGCGAGCGCATCTGCGCGATGACGTTCGACGACGGCCCGATGGGCCTTCCCGCATCGCCCGACCGATTTGAGGGCAAAACGCTGACGGATGTGCTGCTCGACACGCTCGCGCAGTACGGCGCAAAGGGCAGCTTCGACGTCATCGGCGACACGAGCGAGAACTACCCCGACGAGGCGGGCAAGCTCGGCAGCGCGGCGTGGGGCGGCGTCAAATTCGACCACTACCCCGATATCCACTGCGACGACAAGGGCGGAGCCGTGCACAACGACCGCCTGATCCGCCGCATGCTCGACGAGGGCCATCAGATCACAAACCACGGCTACCGCCACATCATCTTCGGCAAAAAGCCGTTTGTCTACGGCGCGCGCGAGTACCTGCCTGGCTTTGACGCCGCGGTCGCGGACCTGACGCGCCTCGACACGCTGATGCGTGAGCGCTACGGCTATACGCTCACGCTCGCGCGCCCGCCGCACTATGTCGACAAGATGGCGGGCGGCTTCACGAGTTACGACGTCTACGAGCGCATGGGGTACCAGTATATGGCCGCGTCGTTCGACGGCGCGGGCTGGCTACCCTCGACGCACGAGGACCCTGAGGCGGCGCTTCAGGCGGAGATCGACGCGATGGTCGAGCCGATGCGCAAGGCGCTCGAAAAGGACCCGGACTTCTTCTGCGGACAGATCATCTTCCAGAAGGACGGCTACAACATGGCCAAGCGCACGCCGGTCGCGTTCGCGCTGGGCAAGCAGCTCGCGCTTCTTAAGGAGTACGGCTACCGCGTTGTCAGCGTGGGCGAGCTGATGGAGGAGAGCCCGTTTACGGATGTCGGGCGCGACGATCCGCTGTTTGAAAAGCTCGTCGCGCTTGCAAAGACGCGAGCCATCGTCTTCACGGACAACAAGCTGCGCCTCGACGATAAAATGACCGTCGGCGAGCTCGTGATGCTGCTCGCGCCGCGCGACGAGGCCATCTCCCGCCGCGTCGCCCAGCTGCGAAAGACCGGCAAGGCCGGCCCTTACGACGGCGCAATGTCCTACTGCCGCGAAAACGGTCTCATCGACGCGAGCACCAAGGCCGAGGACGCCGTCACAAGACTGCCGGACGCCATGTTCGACAAGGTAACTGACTTTACAAGAAGAAACATCTACGCGGCATATAAAATGGAAGAATAAAATGGCCTCAAATACCTCCGCTACATGGCGGAGGTATTTTTTTCTCCTCGTCCACATAGGCTATGGCAGAAATGGACGGGAGGCGGGCGGCATGAAGAAGCGGCGGCAGTGGACAACATACAGCGGGAGCGGGAAGCGCGTTGCGCCGCGAACGCGCACATCGCGCGTGTCTCGCGGCAAGGAGATGGGAGTGCCGCGGCTTTGGGTGCAGCTCATCGTCTGCGGGGCGCTGTTTGTGGCGCTCATTGGCCTCAAGCTGCTGATGCCGGGGAACTTAAGCGCACTGCGCGGGACGCTGGGGCAGTGGCTGGTGCGCGACGCGGACATCATCTCGGCGTTTTCCGCGGTCGGGCGTGCGGCATCCGGCGAGCAGGACTGGGGCGATTCGCTGTCGGAGGCCTATGTCGCGGTGTTTGGCGGCGAGAGCAAGGCGCAGGAGGTCTCGGGCAATCTGATCGGCATGACGGTCTCGGAGCAGGACGTCTCCGACCTCACGAGCGCGCGGGAGCTGCCCGCACTCGCCGTGGGCGAGCAGCGCATTTTAGGCTTTTCGTACACGACGCCGCTGTCCGGCACGGTGACATCGCCGTTCGGCTGGCGCGACGATCCGAACGGCGCGGGCGAGTGCTTCCATTACGGCATGGACATCGCGGGCGAGGAGGGTGCCTCCGTCGCCTGCTTTGCCGACGGCACCGTCGGCACGGTGGGGGAGAGCAATATCCTCGGCAACTATGTGACGGTCAACCACGAGGGCGGATTTTCAACGCTCTACGCCCATTGTAGCGCCATCACCGCGAGCGCGGGACAGAGTGTCAAAAAGGGCGATGCGATCGCTAAAGTTGGCTCGACCGGCAACGCCACGGGCTCGCACCTCCACTTTGAAGTGCACGACGGGGAAGAGTATCTGAACCCCGTTTACTATGTGGTTCCCTGAACGCGGGCTCCACGTTTCGTGGAGCTTCTGGCTGCTCATTCTGCTCGCGGCCATCGTGAGCCCGCTGACGATCGTGCTCTCGATTTTGCTGGCCGCCGCGCTGCACGAGTGCGGGCATCTTCTGGCGCTGCAGGCATTCCACGTGCCCATCGAGGGGGTGCGTCTCAGCGCGTTTGGCGCGGTGCTGCACGCGCGCGGAGCGCAAAGGCTCTCTTACGGGCGTGAGCTTGTCGTTACGCTCGCGGGCTGCGGCATGAACCTCGTCTGCGGCGTTCTGACGGCGTGGTTCTCGCTGCACTATGTGTGGGTGGAGGGCTTCGTCTTCGCTGGCGCGCACATTCTGCTCTGCGCGTTCAACCTGCTGCCTATCCCGCCGCTCGACGGCTCGCACGCGCTGAATCTTGCGGTCTCGGCGTTGTTTGGCCCGCTCGTGGGCGACGCGGTCGCGGCGCTTGCGGGCGTTCTCTGTTCGCTCGCGCTGCTGGGCGGGGCAGTGTATCTCTATATGCAGACGCGCGGCGGCGCGCTCGTTATTTTTGCCGCACTGGCACTGCTTTTAAGCGCGCTCAAAGAACTGAGACTTGCGCGTCGCGCAATAAAAGTGTAGAATAGCCGAAAATGGATGTTTGTGCCCATTTTCGGCTTTTTATTTTTGCTTACTTTCAGAGGAGAACTTTTGTGGATAAGAGATTGGAACGCATTTTGCCCCGCGTGCAGAAGCCCGCACGCTATGTCGGCGGGGAATTCAACGCGATCATGAAGGACAAGAGCAAGGTCGACACGCGCGTCGCCTTCTGCTTTCCCGACACGTATGAGATCGGCATGTCGAACCTCGGCATGCGCATTCTGTACGGTGTGATGAACAATATTGAGGGCGTGTGGTGCGAGCGCTGCTTCGCCCCCTGGGGCGACATGGAGCAGGAGATGCGAAATGCGAACATCCCGCTCTACGCGCTCGAATCGTTTGACCCGATCAAGGATTTTGACATCATCGCCTTTTCCATTGGCTATGAGATGGCGTTCCCCGCGATGGTCGACATGCTGGACTTAGCAGGCGTGCCGCTGCACGCGAGCGAACGCACGGCGCTCACACCGCTCGTTGTCGCGGGCGGCACGGCGATGTACAACTGCGAACCCATCGCGGATTTTATCGATCTTGCTCTTATCGGCGAGGGCGAGGAGATGGATGTCGAGCTCATCGAGCTGCACCGTCAGGCGCGGCGAGAGGGCTGGAGCAAGCACGAGTTTCTCGTGTGCGCCGCGCAGATCCCGGGCGTCTATGTGCCGAGCCTTTACGACGTTGTCTACAACGACGACGGCACGGTCAAGTCCATCACGGCAAACGAGGGTGCGCCCAAGGTCGTCCTAAAGCGCATCATGCGGGACATGGACAAGGCCTACTATCCGACCAAGACCATCGTTCCCTCGACCGAGATCGTGCAGGACCGTGTGTCGCTCGAACTGTTTCGCGGCTGCATCCGCGGCTGCCGCTTCTGTCAGGCGGGGTATGTCTACCGTCCCGTGCGCAACCGCTCGGAGGAGCTGCTGCGCGGCTACGCCGTTGAAGCCGTCGAGGACTCGGGCTATCAGGATATGACGCTCTCGTCGCTCTCGACGTCCGACTATCCGCACCTTGTCGAGCTGTGCGACGACTTAGAGGACTTCTGTGCCCAGCGGCATGTGACGCTCGCGCTGCCGTCGCTGCGTGCGGATAACTTCTCCATGGCGCTGATGGAGCGGCTGCAAAAGGGCAGAAAGACCGGCCTCACGTTTGCACCCGAGGCGGGCACGCAGAGACTGCGCGACGCCATCAACAAGAATCTGACGGAGGAAGATCTGCTCGAATCCTGCCGCCGCGCGTTTGCGGGCGGATACAGCGCGGTCAAGCTCTACTTTATGCTCGGCCTTCCGACCGAGACGGACGAGGACGTGCTCGGCATTGCCGACATCGCGGCCCATGTCATGCACGCCTGGCGCGAAAGCGCACTCAACAAGACGCGCGGCGTGCGCATCACGGTTTCGACCTCGTGGTTTGTGCCAAAGCCGCACACGGCGTTCCAGTGGGAGCCGCAGATCCCCATTGAAGAGTACGAGCGCCGCGTCAAGCTCCTGCGCGAGGCGATGAACACCAAGTCCGTCACGTACAACTGGCACCCCTCGCCCACGAGCTTTATGGAGGCGGTCATCTCCTGCGGCGACCGCCGGCTCGGCAAGGTCATCGAGACCGCGTGGCGCAAGGGCGAAACGCTCAGCGCGTGGGAGGACTATTTTGATCTGAACCGCTGGATGGAGGCCTTTGAGGAGTGCGGCCTTGACCCGCACTTTTACGCCAACCGCCGCCGCAGCGAGGATGAAATTCTGCCGTGGAGCATGATCTCCTGCGGCGTTGCACCGGGGTATTTGAAGCGCGAGCACGCGTTGAGCTATGAGGGCGTGACGACGCCGGATTGCCGCACGCACTGCAACGCCTGCGGCGCAAACTGCCTGGTGGGAGGGAAATGCGATGTCTAAATTGCGGCTGGTTTTTGTCAAGGAGCATCAGGCATCCTACATTTCGCATCTTGACGTGATGCGCACGTTCCAGCGCGTGTTCCCGCGCGCGGGCCTTTCTATCAAGCACTCCAACGGCTTCCACCCGCACCCGATTCTGTCCATCGTGCTGCCGCTGCCCGTGGGGCAGTCGAGCGACTGCGAGATCCTTGACTTTGAAAGCGTGGAAGACAGCACGGGCGAGGGCGTGGCCGAGGCGCTGAACACCGGCATGCCCGCGGGCCTTCACGTGCTGGACTGCTATAGCGTGACGCGCCCCGTGCGCGAGATGGTCAACCTGCGCGCACAGCTCGAAATGGAATACGACAACGGCGTGCCCGAGGGTGCGTGCGAGCGCATCCGCGAGTTTTTTACGCAGGAGGAGATCTTTGTCGAAAAGCGCACGAAGCACAAGGGCATGACCGAGCTCAACATTGCGCCGCTCATCCGCTCGCTCACGCTGACGGAGAGGGAGGGCGTGATCCTCGCCGATGCGGTCGTTGCCGCGCAGGACCCAGGCCTTAACCCCGCGCTGATCGGCGCGGCGGTCGCGCGGCACCTGCCGGAGATCGCGCCGGACTTTGTTCGCGTGCGCCGAAAAGAGGTCTACGACGCGGAAATGAACGTTTTCCGCTGATTTCTGCCGTGTTTTTGCAAATAATGCTTGCATTCCCGTTGGGGATGTGATATGCTACCATAGCTTGAAAAGGGCGGTCCTCTGCCGTGCGCGGGTGAAAGAGTCCCGACAGCGCCGAAGAAAAGCGGTCAAGAACGCCTATAAATAGGAGGAAAATATCCATGGATCTCATCAAAGAGCTCGAATCCCAGCAGCTGAAAAAGGAAATGCCCGTCATCAACGTCGGCGACACCGTCCGCGTTCATGTCAAGATCAAGGAAGGCTCCCGCGAGCGTATCCAGGTCTTCGAGGGCATCGTCATCGCGAAGAAGCACGGCGGTCTTGAGGAGACCTTCACCGTTCGTCGTCTTGCCTACGGCGTCGGCGTCGAGAAGGTGTTCCCCATCCACTCCCCCCTCATCGAGAAGGTCGAGACCGTGCGCAGCGGTTATGTTCGCCGCGCCAAGCTGTATTACCTGCGCGGCCGCGTCGGTAAGGCTGCCAAGATCCGCGAGAAGCTGTAAGGCAGATTCTTTGAGAACAAAAAAGCATGGCGTTTCCGCCATGCTTTTTTTGTTGCCTTTTTCAAAAAGCGTGCTACAATAATACATTAGAAAATCAGGCGCATTTTGCCGCAGAGGGAGACTGTTAGTCCGCCGCTGCGCGGCGCTGGGTTTAGGAGACCGAAATGGACGAATTTGATCAGAAAATGGAGATCAGCGAGCAGCCGCAGGAGGAGATCGTGGAAAAGATCCCCGGACGCGACGTGTATGAGACGGTCTCGTCTCTCGTCTCGGCGCTGCTGGTCGTTGTGCTGGTGTTTACGTTTCTTGTGCGGCTGATGGGCGTTTCCGGCCCGTCAATGATCCCGACGCTGCAGGACGGCGACCGGCTTCTCGTCGTCAACTCGCTGCTCTGCGGCGACTATCAGGTCGGCGATATCGTCATCGCGCGCAAGGAGACCTTTGACTCGAAGCCCATCGTCAAGCGCGTCATCGCCACCGCGGGCCAGACCGTGGACATCGACTTTAACTTGGGTCAGGTCTATGTGGACGGCGAGCTTCTGGACGAGGACTACATCAACGACTACACCTATCGCGAAGAGGGCACCGTGTTCCCGCTTACCGTGCCGGAGGGCGAAGTCTTCCTCATGGGTGACAACCGCAACCATTCGAACGACAGCCGCGATTCCTCGCTCGGCACGGTGGACACGCGCCTTCTGATCGGCAAGGCGGTGTTCCTCGTCTTCCCGGGACGCGACTATCTGACCGAGCAGCGCGAGTTTGGCCGCATCGGCCTTTTGCAGTAAAGGGGGACGAGCAAATGCAGTTGGATTCTCTGAGCTGGTTCCCGGGGCACATGACCAAGACCCGCCGCATGATCACGGCGGAGCTCGGCAACGTGGACGCCGTGTGCGAAATTCTGGACGCGCGCATCCCGATGAGCAGCCGCAACCCCGATGTGGACGAACTGACGGCGGGCAAGCCCCGTTTGATCGTTTTGAACCGCGTCGATCAGGCCGACCCGGAGATGACGAAAAAGTGGGCGGCGTATTTCCGCTCGCTCGGCTGCGCCGTCATCGAAACGGACGCGAAGCAGGGCGGGGGCGTGAAGCAGTTTTCTTCCGCCGTGCGCACGCTGCTGCACGATAAGATCGCCTCTTACGAGGCCAAGGGCCAGATCGGCCGCGTGCTGCGCGTGATGGTACTCGGCATCCCGAACGTTGGCAAGTCGACGTTTATCAACAAGGTCTCCGGCCGCAAGAGCGCCAAGGCGGAGGACCGCCCCGGCGTCACGCGCACGAAGCAGTGGGTGCCGGTCGACAAGACGCTCGAGCTCCTTGATACGCCGGGCATCCTGTGGCCGAAATTTGAGGACAGCAGCGTCGGCGTGCGTTTAGCCTTCACCGGCGCGATCCGCGACGAGGTCGTCGACATCGAAGAGCTCGCCATGCGCCTGATGGATTACCTCGGCAAAAATTATCCCAAGGCCATCGAGGAGCGCTACAAGCTCACCGTTTCGGAAGAGGACGACGGCTATGCACTGCTCGAAAAGGCGGGGCGCAAGCGCGGCTTTCTGATCTCCGGCGGCGAGGTCGACACCGAGCGCATGAGCCGTATCCTGCTCGACGAGTTCCGCGGCGGCAAGCTCGGCCGCTTTACGCTCGAATTCCCGCCGGAGGGCGAGTGCACATGAGCGTCAACCTACACTACGAGGACAAAGCCCGCTCCGCGGGCTTTTCATCCGTCTGCGGCGTGGACGAGGCGGGCGCGGGGCCGCTGATGGGCCCTGTGTACGCCGCCGCCGTCATCCTGCCGGAGGGCTGTGAGATCGAGGGGCTGAATGACTCCAAGAAGATGACGGAGAAAAAGCGCGAGGCGCTGTTTCCCGTCATCTGTGAAAAAGCCGTCGCCTACGCCATCGCGTCCGTCGACGAGAAGGAGATCGACGCAACGGATATTTTGAGCGCACGCATGAAGGCGATGCAGCTCGCCATCGATGCGCTGCAAATCCCAGCGGACTATGCGCTCATCGACGGCAACCGCGACCACGGCGCGTCGGCAAAGATCACCACGCCGCACGAGACCATCGTCGGCGGGGACGGCGCGAGCTTATCCATCGCCGCGGCGAGCGTGCTGGCGAAGGTCAGCCGTGACCATTATGTGGTCGAAGTGCTCGACCCGATGTATCCCGAGTATCAGTTCGCCAGGCACAAGGGCTACGGCACAAAGCTCCACTACCAGATGCTCGATCAGTACGGCCCGAGCCCCGTGCACCGCATGACGTTCCTCAAAAAGTGGGAGGCACGGCGATGAGCACGAAGCAGGACGGCGACTGGGGCGAGGCGCTGGTCGAAAAGTATCTGAGCGAGCGCGGCTGCCGCATCGTGGAACGAGAGTGGCGCTGCCGCTTCGGCGAGATCGACCTCATCGCCGAGAAGGACGGCGTGCTGCTGTTCGTCGAGGTGAAGCTGCGCACAAATTTGCAGTACGGTGCGCCGCGCGAGTACGTCACGGTGAAAAAGCAGGAAAAGCTGCGTGCCGCGGCGCTTTTGTACTTGAGCGAGCGCGAGCTGGATGTGCCCGCCCGCTTCGACGTGGCGGAGGTCTACACCGATGTGCACCGCAGCGCGGGCAAAACGCGCATCCGCTACATCGCAAACGCATTTTGATCTGACTTTGGAAGGGAGGCACGCGATGGCATTATACGCGATCGGCGACCTGCACTTATCGCTCGGCACGAACAAGCCCATGGACGTGTTCGGCCCCAGGTGGGCAAACTATGTCGAGCGCATTCGGGAAAATTTCTCGAAGCTCAACGATGACGACGTCATCGTCATCGCGGGGGATATCTCGTGGGGGATGTCGCTCGAGCAGTCGCTGCCGGATTTTCAGTTTATTGACGCGCTGCCGGGGAGGAAGATCCTCTTAAAGGGCAACCACGACTACTGGTGGGGCACGGCGTCGAAGATGAAAAAGTTTTTTGCCGAGCACGACATCACAACGCTCGATATCCTCTACAACAATGCCTTTTTCTACGGAGGCCACGCCATCTGCGGCACGCGCGGCTGGTTTTATGAAGAGGACGCCGCGGGCACGCACACGGGCAAGATGCTCGCGCGCGAGGCGCTGCGGCTTGAAATGTCGCTGAAGGACGCGGCGCGCATTGCGAACGGCCGGCCGATTTTTGCAATGATGCATTATCCGCCGCTGCTGCCGGAAACGGCGCGTCAGGGGACGGAGTTCACGCGGCTGCTGAGCGAATACGGGGTCAAGCGCTGCGTCTACGGCCATCTGCACGGGCAGAGCGTTCAGCGCGGCTTCAGCGGGTCATACCGCGGGGTGCGATACGATCTGGTTTCCTGCGACGCGCTGGGCTTTGCGCTCAAGGATGTGTCGCTGGAGGCGGCGGAAGGCTGACACGCTAAAACAAGTAAAAAACAGGGGTGTTTCTCTCTCAAGCAGAGGGGAACGCCTTTTTTAATGCGTGAAAATTTACCGAAACGATTCATCGGGTTCATATTTCTGACATGAAATTCCATTAAAATGGCCGCCGTAGTCAATCAATACGAACCGGGAGGATGGATTTCATGGGCGAAAAGGATATGCATGAATCTGAACTGAACGCGGCGCAGCCTGCGCGGCACCTCAGGAAGAAAAAGCGCGGCAGGGCGGGCAAGGTCATCCGCAAAACGGTGAAAATCGTCGTCGTGCTTGTGCTGGCGGTCGGCGCGGGGCTGTTCGGCCTCAAGGCCTATATTGGCAAACAGGCGGAGGAAAACCAGAGCGAAAGCTATTCCCGCGCGGCAGTGACCCGCGGCGCGATGGAGGAAACCGTTTACGGCACGGGCACGACCGCCGCGCGCAACCAGACCCATGTGCTCGCGGGCGCGGACGGCACGCTGACCGACCTGCGCGTGAGCGTCGGCGACGAGGTGAAGGCGGGCGACATTCTGGCCGTGCTGACCAACGCCGATCTGGACGACGAAATCACCGATCTGGAGTTTGACCTCTGGGAGCTGGACGACACCATTCTGGACACCGGCACGGGCTCGAAGGTCACGGCGGTGGAGGCTCCGGCGGCGGGGCGCGTGATGGCGGTTTACGCAGGCGTCGGCGACGATGCGCTGGCGGTGTTCCGCCGCGAGGGCGCGCTGGCCGTCATCTCCACGGACGGGCGCATGAAGGTCGAGCTGAGCGGCGTGGACGCGGGCGCGGGCGTGGCGCTGAACGATAAGCTGGTCGTCACCGGCGAGAATTTCACGGCGGAGGGCACGGTTGTCGATTTGACGCGGCAGGGCACGTCGCTGACCCTCACCATTCAGGATGACAGCCTGCCGATGGGCGAAACCGTCTCCGTCGCGACGGCGGACGGCGTGGCGCTCGGCACGGGCACGCTGGCGGTCAACAAGCCGATGGCCGTTTCCTCCTACGGCGGCACGATTGAAAGCGTGCGCACCGAGGTGGGCAAGACCGTCAAGCGCGGCGACACGCTCTTCAAGCTGACGGATTCGCCGATTACGCTCAAGCTCGAAAACCTGCGCCTGCAGCGCGAGACGGCCAGCAAATCGCTGGAGGACGCGAAGGAGCGGCGCGAGAACCTGATCGTGCTTGCGCCGTGCGACGGCACGATTGCCACGCTGGATGTGAGCGAGGGCGACGAAATCGCCAGCGGCGCGCTGATGTGCTCCATCCTCGAGGGCGAGGATATGAACCTGACGATCGCCGTGGACGAACTGGACGTGGTGGAGGTCGCCGTCGGCCAGAAGGTCAAAATTACGGTGGACGCGCTCCCCGACGCGGAGATGGACGGCGAGGTTTACAAAATCGCGCCGGTCGGCAGCAACTCCGGCGGCGTGACGACCTACGACGTGGAGCTGACGTTTGACGCGGCGGGCAGTGGCGTTCGTTCCGGCATGAACGCGACGGGCGAAATCACGGTCGCTTCGGCGGAGGACACGCTGTATGTGCCGGTCGAGGCGCTGATGACCATTGGCGACGACACGTATTTGATGGTGGAATCGAGCGACGGGCAGACGATGAGCATGTCGGACGCTTCGGGCATGACCCCGCCGGATCACGCGGATTTCAGCGGCATGACCCCGCCGGACGGCGCGACGGGCGGCGGGCAGAGCGATGCGTCCGCCGACGGCGAGACGACTAAGCGGCGCGGACGCGGCGATTTTGCCGCGCAGCAGACGGAAAAGACGGGCGGCAACGCGCTGACCAAGGCGGTTTCGGCGGTGAAGGCGTGGCTCTACGAGGGCGTGAATACCGACAGCCAGCCGGTCAGCGGAACGCTGGTCAAGGTGGAGACGGGCATGCAGAACGACGATTCCGTTGAGATTCTCTCCGGCGTGTCGGAGGGCGACGTCGTGCTCTACACCGCCAGCAGCACGAGCACATCGTCGGGCATGATGATGGGCATGAGCATGATGAGCATGGGCGGCGGAAGCGGCGGAAAAGGCGGAAATCGCGGCATGGGCGGCTTTTAAGGAGGAATACGGATGATTAGAATGAAAGGAATCCGCAAGGAATACCGCATGGGCGATTCCGTGCTGGCCGCGCTGGACGGCGTGGACATCCACATCAAGCCGCACGAGTTCGTTTCCATCATCGGCCCGTCCGGCTCGGGCAAATCGACGCTGATGAACATTATCGGCTGCCTCGACACGGCGGACGAGGGGACGTATTGCCTCGACGGGCAGGAGATCGAGGCCTATACCGAGGACGAGCTGGCGGACATCCGCGGGCGCAAGATCGGGTTCGTCTTTCAGCAGTTCACCCTGCTGCCCAAGCGGACGGCGCAGGAAAACGTCGAGCTGCCGCTGATTTATCAGGGCATGAGCGCCGGAAAGCGCCACGCCCGGAGCGAGGAGGTTTTGGAGCGCGTCGGCCTGCTTGGCCGCATGGATCACAAGCCGACCGAGCTTTCCGGCGGCCAGCAGCAGCGCGTGGCGATTGCGCGGGCGCTGGCCGGCCGGCCGTCCCTGCTGCTGGCGGACGAGCCGACGGGCAACCTCGATTCCCGAACGGGCGCGGACGTGATGCGCCTGTTCCACGAGCTGCACGAGGCGGGCAACACCATCGTGCTGATTACGCACGACGCGAAAATCGCCGCGCAGACCCCGCGCGCCATCCACATCCACGACGGGCGCGTGCTCGAACCGGCGGACGAAAACGAGGTGGTGATCTGATGCAGCTTGCGCAGACGGTTTCCATGGCGTTCAAGGCGATATCCGGCAACAAGGTGCGCGCGTTTCTGACGATGCTGGGCGTCATCATCGGCGTGATGAGCGTGATCGTGCTGATCGCCATCGGACAGGGTACGACGGCCTCCGTCACCGAATCCATCGCTTCGATGGGCACAAACCTGCTCACCGTCTCCATCCAGACGCGGCGCGTGGGCATGGGCATGCCGGGCGGCTTTGGCGGCGGCAGCTCGTCCGGAAAGGGCACGGTCATTTTGACGCTCGACGACATCCTCGCGCTGGAGGACGACGCATCCATCCGGTGCGTTTCCCCGACGACGAGCGGCAGCCTGACGGTCAAGGCGGGCAGCACGAACACCACCGCGACGGTGATGGGCGTGCTTCCGGCCTATGCGCAGATTGTCAATCAGGGCGTGCAGAGCGGCCGATACATCATCGACGCGGATGTGGACAACCGGAGCGCCGTGTGCGTCATCGGTCCGGATCTGGCGGAGGATCTCTTCGGCAACACGAACGTGGTCGGCAACACGCTGCACATCGACGGGCGCAAATTCAAAATCGTCGGCGTGATGGAAAGCAAGGGCACGTCGATGGGCGGCAGCTCGGATGACAGGCTGATTCTGCCGTTCACGCTGGCGCAGCGCATGCTCGATTCGACGACGATCGCTTCGATCTATATTTCTGCCGTCGATTCGGCGAGCGTGGACGCGGCGCAGGAGGTTGTGGAGCGCTTCCTCTACAAGAAATATCAGAACGACAGCACGTATTCCGTTATGAACCAGACGCAGATGCTGGAAACCGCCAACGAGACGGCAAGCACCCTGTCGCTGATGCTCGGAGGCATCGCGGGCATTTCGCTGCTGGTCGGCGGCATCGGCATTATGAACATCATGCTCGTCTCGGTGACGGAGCGGACGCGGGAAATCGGGATTCGAAAGGCCATCGGCGCGAAACGCAAAAACATCCTGCTGCAATTTCTGATTGAATCCATCGTCATTTCCGGCATGGGCGGTTTGCTCGGCCTCGGCGCGGGCTATCTGCTGATGCGCCTGCTGGAGGATATGCTGGGCATGACGCTGACGATGAGCGCGGGCGTTGCGGAATTGGCAATCGGGTTCTCAATGGCGGTCGGCGTGATCTTCGGTCTGTACCCGGCTGACAAGGCCAGCAAGCTCAAGCCGATTGACGCGCTGCACTATGACTGAACGCACGGGAGGCGGCATGATGCAGCAAAAAGAGAGCGCCGCAAGGCAGGCGCTGAGAAAAAAACGGGCGAGAAAGCGGGCGCTTCGCCTTGCGGGCGCGGCCGCGCTGGCGGCGGCGCTGGGCGAGGAGGCCGTGACGCTGGAGGATCTGTGTGAGCCCTACCTGATGCAGATGGGCTTTCTGACCCGCACCCCCCGGGGCCGCTGTGCCACCCGCCTTGCCTATGAGCACCTGGGCCTGAAAGCCCCCGAGACCGGAAGCCCGGAGGACAACGGCCAGCAGAGCCTGTTCTGAGCCGTTTGAAGAGAGAAAGGAGGACGCTTATGCGCCCTGCAGATAGTTGGAAAGATTACGAGCTGCTGGATGCCACCGGCGGCAACCGCCTGGAGCGCTGGGGGGAGACCATCCTCATCCGGCCCGACCCGCAGGTGGTGTGGAAAACCGAGAAACAGAGCCCGCTCTGGGCCAAGGCCGATGCCATCTACCACCGCTCCAATCAGGGCGGCGGAGAGTGGGAGTACCGCCGCCGTCTGCCTGAGAAGTGGAAGATCTCCTGCGGTGAGGGCGAGGACAAGCTGACCCTCATCGTCAGCCCCACCGGTTTCAAGCACACCGGCGTGTTCCCGGAGCAGGCCGTCAACTGGGCCTGGTACGCCAGAAAGATCCGTGCGGCAGGCCGCCCTGTCAAGGTGCTGAACCTGTTTGGCTACACCGGCGGCGCAACGCTGGCCTGTGCCGCTGCGGGGGCTACTGTCTGCCATGTGGATGCTTCCAAGGGCATCGTAGCGTGGGGCAAGGACAACGCCGTGGCCAGTGGTCTGGCGGACCGGCCCATCCGCTGGCTGGTGGACGACTGCGCCAAGTTCGTGGCCCGGGAAAAGCGCAGGGGCAACACCTACGATGGCATCATCATGGACCCGCCCAGCTACGGCCGCGGCCCCGGCGGCGAGATCTGGA
>ERZ825324.2304-NODE-2304-length-20210-cov-2.918928_pt1 | contig 20210 bp, 9 predicted proteins | sample MGYA00519859_ERZ825324 | MGnify/ENA primary metagenome ERZ825324 (study PRJEB31778, sample SAMEA3449198) | human gut metagenome | biome: human gut; feature: human-associated habitat; material: faeces | place: United Kingdom | collected 2010/2012 ... | reverse complement strand
TGACAGAGCATATCCATAAAGCGGCGGAAACGATGAATATCCGTCTGATAGATCACGTCATCGTTTGTGAAGACGGATTTTTCAGCTTTGCAGATGAGGGCCTACTCTAATTAGTAATACTACCTTATTTAAGTGAGAATATCTTATTTATTCTCACTCCTGCATTCATTTTTATACTGCGTGGGCGTCAAGCCTGTGTACTGTTTGAATGCAGTACTGAAATAACGTAAAGTAGTGAAACCTATCTGATCTGATATTTCAGTAAATGTCAGATCGGTGGTTTTTATCAGAGTAATGGCTTGCTCCAACCTGAATTTGTTGATATAGTCATTTGCCCCCATATCGGTGATAGCCTTCAACTTGTTGTAAAGAGATGTTTTACTCATTCCGATCTCTCTGCAGATAAAAGGAATATCTAAAGACGGATTGCTGATATTCTCGGAAATGAGCTTGTTAAACTTTAACAAGAACGTTTCATCCGCCTGGCTGAAAGTACTCTCCAGCGGTTGAGGGAAGTTGCCTATATGTTGATAGTGCTCTTTCGTTTGCTCCCGGTTGTATAGCCGGTTCTGTATAATCTTAACAAGAGTGTCTATCTCAAAAGGTTTTCCCAGATAAGCGTCCGCCCCGATTTTATACCCATACAGTCGGCTCTGTTCATCATTGCGTGCCGTGAGCAGAATCACAGGAATATGACTGATGCCGATATTCTCTTTTACCGCTTTGCACAGTTCGTATCCATTCATAACCGGCATCATCACATCGCTCACTATAATATCCGGAACTTGCTTTTGCGCTATTTCGAAAGCTTCCCGGCCATCATGTGCTATATAAATTGCTTTGAATAAGGATTTCAATTCTTTGGAGAGGAAATCTGTCAGGTTATGATTGTCGTCTACCAATAGCACTGTGTAATTCTGCGTAGAGAAGTCGAGTGTCTCGGGAGCGTTGATCTCATGATCTACGTCCGGTGTAATCAATTCATTGATGTAAGGTTTCGGCTGGTAGATGACTTCGCCCGACTCCAATCCCAAAGGCAAGTCGAAGAAGAAAGTGGCTCCTCCCGCTTCGTTGTTCATGGCTCCGATTTTACCTTTATGCAATTCTACCAGCATCTTGGCGTATGAAAGTCCGACTCCGCTACCGCCAATTTCCTGCTTGCCTTGATAGAAACGGATGAATACTTTCTCCATGTCTTCCTCTTGCATACCTTCTCCCTGATCCAAAACGGAAACACGGACGTATGAGTCATTTTTGCTGGTACGGATAGTGACGGTTGTGTTTTTAGGACTGTGTTTCAGTGCGTTCGTCAATAAGTTTGTGACTACGATTGTACACATACCCTTGTCAAATACCACCTCTTTTATGCTGTCGTCGAGCTGATAATCTATTTGCACTTCCTGGGCAGCTCCCTCGTCCGTAAAATCGGCACCAATCTCCTTTATCCATGAGTTAAATGGATAGGCTTGGAGTTTCAACTTGGTTTCTCCTACTTCCATCTTACGTACGTCCAGCACCATGTTGATAAGATCTTTCATCCGTTGAGCCTGTTTATGTATATTCTTCAACGGTGGATAAATGGCATCTGTAGAAGGAAGTGTCTTTAATATGCGGCTTAGCGGGGCATATATGAGTGTGAGCGGAGTTCGCAGTTCATGGCTGATATTAATCAGAAAACGAACTTTTTCTTCATACACATTCTGCTCGTGTTCTTTCATCATCCATTTCATCTTGTTTTCTTTGCGTCGAAGCAGAACGAAAACAATTTGTACCACAATGCCTATGCAAGCAATGATGCAGAGAGAAACGAACCACCAGCTTCTGTACCAGGGTGGCAGTACGTTTAATGTGAAAAGAAACTGGGGAGTTGTTTCATTTCCTTCCTGTGTGTTACAGCTCACCATGATGGGATAACTTCCCGGAGCAAGAGATGGGATCATCAATTCAGGGTTGTAGCCTTCGGTTTTAAGGTCTCCCATTTGGAAATGATAGACTTTGAGCCGGAGAATGTCCGCACCATAAGTCATGACACGGATCTTAATGTTTTTACTGTTCCAGGGGATGGATATCTTGTCTTGATTGAGCTGATACATCCTGTTCTCTCCGTTTATGGTCAGTTCGGCAAGGCGTATTTCCGGAGAGTCACTACTCTTTTCTATTTGAGTGTCTGCATTGATACATAGTAAGCCTTTTACACCTCCCATATAGATGTTGCCTTTGGGGGAAATGAGACGGGGCTCGGCCAAGTATTCATTGGGGGAAATTCCATCCGCTTCTCCGAACCATACAAAACGTTTGGTATCGGTGAGCCATATAAAGAGTTTCTGTTCAGCTCCTATCCACACTTTTCCTTTATTGTCGCATAACACGGTATTTACTTCATTAAATAAGGTGGTAGGAATTCTTTCGAATTTGCGGGTATCAGGGTGATAGGTGTACAGGCCACGGGTGCCTGCAATCCAGAATACGCCCTTGTCATCCCTGGATACAGCATTGAAGAATCCCTGTGGAGCACTTGCAAATATCTCCACTGTGTCTTTTTTACGATCCAGTCTATATATATTATAAGGATCGTTCAGGTAAATGGCAGTGGAATCATATCCAATGGAACTCAACAAGCCTTTTATTTTCACTTCTTTGGCACAAGGGACAGGAGTGAGTTGCCGGGTGGAAGTATGGTAGCGGTAAGGAGGCGAACTTAATATTAAGATCGAATTGGGAGTATCCCGGTATAAGTTGATTGGCTGTCCGCTATAGCGGATGTGATGCTCTAATGAAGGGCTCATAATAGCGAAAGGACGCTTCTTTCCTGTCTTTTTATCGAATATGAAGATACCTTTGGAAAAGGCAGATACTAACAATTCGTTGGGTGTGAAGCCGGTGATGGAGACCATCTTGTCTCCCCAAGTGTCGGGATAGTGCACAAATGTTTCTGTAGAAGGAATGAATTTATTGATACCTCCTCCGTCCGTAGCGATCCAGAGTTCTTCGGAAGCCGGTTCCTGATATAGTTGTAATACCGTACTTTGACTTAATCCTTTGTTGTGCCCTAACACAACATTAGTGTAAGTTCTCATGGATACTTCACGAATGTTGATAACCCCTTCACGTTTACTTCCCGCCCATATATTTCCGGCAGAGTCGCTATGCAGGCAGAGTATTGTATTTGTGGGAAGGGAATGATTATCTCCGGAGATATGTTCGAGTACGGTAATATTGCCGGTTGTGGGATCGAGGATATTGATACCTCCCCCGTCTGTTCCCATCCATATTTTTTGTTTGAATTCGGTCATGCACAATACGATGTCACTGCTCAAACGGGAGTTTTGAGTGGTATAGCTGGCTATCAATTTTCCCTGGGCGGAGAAACACTTGACGCCATTGTTGTAGGTTGACAGCCATATTCTTTGTTGGGAGTCTATGATGATTCCTACGTTGTCGTTCCCGTATTGGAAAGGAAATGGGGTTATCTCGAAATTCTTGAGGTTCATTTGCAGTATTCCCTGTTGCCAGCTTAGACACAATATGGTATCGGGTTTCCACATTTGTATGGATCGTATAATGAACGGCTCGTCGGTCTTGAATTCCCGTATGAGAGAAATCGTGTTGGTGGCATAAGAATATTTATATATCTTGTTGATCCCTCCGAACAGAAGCCCGTCTGCTATTTTGCAGATCGATTTGGCAATGATGGGCTGATTATTTAGTTTGGGGATAAAGAAGTTGTCGTGAATAAGAGAATAACGGGCGATTCCTGTGGTGGTCAGTATCCAGGTTGTCTGCTGATTATCTTCAATAATTTGCAGGATACTGTCGTTAGGCAGGGAATTTTCATTATCAGGTTGTGCGGTGTACTTTTTGAGTTCCGTTCCATCAAATCTGATTAGTCCTGTCGGAGTACCGATCCAGATGAATCCCTTTTGTTCGGTATAGATACAGCTGATGATAGACGGCATTCCGTTTTGGGAACCAATCAGTTTAAAGTCGTAATGGTTACCTATACTTATTGCTGGAAATGTGCCTACGATAAGAAAAGCCAGTAAGCAGAAAAAGTGTTTTATCCAAATACTTTTTTTCATCAGTCAAGATTATTAAGGGGAGATTAGTGAAACAAAAGTATGATTAATTCCGCTAAAACAAAAGAAATATTTCCAAAAACCGCCACAAAGACGTTCAAAAACGGAATATGGATGTTTTTGGAAACATTTTGGCGATTTTATGAACTCGCCATTCTGCCAATCAATCTATTTTTGTGGTGTATTTCAATGCCGGATAGTGTGGGCTATTGGCAAATGGAACTCAAAAAAACTTTTAGTATTAACTTTAATATAATGTTATGAAGAAAATGCAGATTAGGATGCAACTGGTGTGTCTCTTTTCAATGCTTTTACTGTTCTTCCCTGTGGAGCTCTTTGCTCAACAGGGCACTATCACTGGTAAGGTGGTAGACGAACGTGGCGAGTCCGTAATCGGAGCAACCGTTATGGTGAAAGGTTCTACTGATGGTACCATTACCGATTTGGATGGAAACTTTAAAATTAACGGTAAAGTAGGTACAACGATAACTGTCAACTATGTGGGCTATGCTCCTTTGGAAGTGAAAATCACTAAGCTAACAGGAAATCGGTTCGTGATGAAGGAAGACTCCAAAACTTTAGATGAAGTGGTGGTAGTCGGTATGGGAACACAGAAACGTAATACTATTACAGCGGCTGTAGCAACAGTTAATGCGGATGCAATCGCTACCCGTCCTGTGACGGATGTAACCAGCGCCTTACAAGGTAATGTGGCTGGTTTGAACTTTGCTTCGGATGCTTCTGAAAGCGGTACCGGTGGTGAAGTTGGCGGAGAAATCAAATTTAATATTCGCGGTATCGGTTCTATTAATGGTGGAGAGCCTTATGTATTGGTGGATGGTGTGGAACAGAGCTTGCAGAATGTAAATCCTGCCGATATAGAAAGTATCAGTGTATTGAAAGATGCTTCTGCAGCAGCCGTGTATGGTGCTCGTGCTGCGTATGGTGTGGTGTTAGTAACGACCAAGAGCGGTAAACAGGATAAAGCCCGGGTGACTTATCGCGGTTCTGTGGGTATGAGTGCACCTCTATCAACATGCCCGAGATGATGAACTCTGTAGAGTTTGCCAATTATAAAAATGCGTACCGTTCGGCAATTGGTGAGTCTCCATACTTCTCACAGGAGACTATTGATTTGATGAATCAGTTTTTGCAGAACCCCTATGGTGAAGGTCTGCCCGGTATTACCGCCAATCAGGAGAATACCGGTTGGCGTGGCGGTGAATCGCAGTATGCCAATACCGACTGGTTTGATTATTTCTATAAAAACAAATCTTTGCGTCATTCACACAATCTAAGTATCTCCGGTGGATCGGACAAAGTGACTTATTATGTCGGTCTGGGTTATACTTACCAGGGTGGTTTGCTGGATCGTGTAGAAGACTCTCTGGATAAATACAACGTGAATACCAAATTTCAGATCAAGCCGAATGACTGGTTGAAGTTTAACTTCAATAACAATATCACGTTGAATCTGATTTCCCGCCCGCTCCCCGATATGTCTATTCTTTATCATCAGATAGCTCGTTCGCAGCCTAATATGGTGACTGAAGTTCCTATTTCCGGGCTTTATAATCTTCCTTCATGGAATGAAGCTTTGTATCTGGACAATGTGGGCTATTCGCAGAACCGCATTTCTGATGCCATGACTTTTGCAGCTACTGTTACGCCTCTGAAAGGCTGGGACATTATCGGAGAGATGAAAGTTCGTTTTGATGTGCAGAATGATGAATTCTTGCAGAAGCAGCCCCGTACCACACGGCCCGACGGAACCATAGAGAATGTTACCGCTCCCCGGCAGGGATATTCTTATCCCGGTATCGAATATTCGAATTCTTTGTGGGGATCAATGACTCGTGGAAATCAATTCAACTATTATTTGTCTCCCAGTGTGTCGTCTTCATATACGAATCAATGGGGTGACCATTTCTTTAAGGCAATGGCCGGTTTCCAGATGGAAGTGCAGCAAAACTCAAGCATGTATGCGTATAAAGACGGAGTGATGAGCGATGATACATTCTCTTTTGACAATGCAAACGGAAAAGCCTATAATAGTGAAGCGCGTGACCATTGGGCAACCATGGGATTCTATACCCGTTTGAACTGGAACTACCAGAATGTCTATTTTCTGGAATTTAGCGGACGTTATGATGGTTCGTCACGTTTCGCTTCCGGCAATCGTTGGGGATTTTTCCCTTCTTTCTCTGCCGGTTATGACATTGCCCGTACCGACTACTTCAAGCAATGGAGCTTGCCTGTTTCACAGTTGAAAGTGCGTTTGTCTTACGGACGTTTAGGCAATCAGAATGGAGCCGGACTATATGATTATCTGAACTTCATGACATTGAGACCGGACTATTCAAATGCATGGTTGCTTTCCGGTGTCACTTCGGCTACTCCGGTACGTGGTACAGTCGCTTTAACACCTTCTATGGTAAGCCCGTACATTACATGGGAAAAAGTGGATAATGCCAACTTAGGTTTCGACCTGACTTTGCTTAACAATCGTTTGACGATTACGGCGGATATTTACCAACGTACGACCAAAGACATGATTGGCCCGGCTGAAGCAATTCCTGATATTGGCGGTATTGCTGTTGACCAACGTGCTAAAGTAAATAATGCAACACTACGTAACCGTGGATGGGAATTGTCGGTTAACTGGTCTGACCAGCTGAAGAATGGTTTCAGTTATGGAATCGGTTTCAATATCTTTGACTACAAAGCAGTGGTAACCAAATACAATAATCCGGAAGGATTGATTTATAACAACCACACCGGTCTGGTTCGTAACAAAGGTTATTACCAGGGAATGGATTTAGGTGAAATCTGGGGATATGAAGCAAATGATCTGTTTCTCACCAACCAGGAAGTGGATGAATATCTGAGAGAAGTAGACATGTCTTTCTTCAAACCGAATAAGGATTGGCAACGTGGTGATTTGAAATATATCGATTCGAACGGTGATGGTAAAATTGATCCGGGTTCGGGTACATTGAAAGATCACGGTGATTTGAAAATTATCGGTAATACGACTCCTCGTTACTCCTTCGGTCTGAACTTACATGCCGGTTATAAAGGTTTTGAAGTTTCCGCATTGTTCCAGGGAGTCATGAAACGTGATTTCCCGATGGCTGCAAGTACTTATCTGTTTAGCGGTGATTCCAACTTCTTTAAAGAACATTTGGATTATTATAATGTGTACAACCCGGGGGCTTACCTGCCGCGTCTGACAAAACCCGACAGTCCTGAATATAATGCGAACGTAGGTTACAACACTTCACGTTATTTATTGAACGCAGCTTATATGCGACTCAAAAACTTGATGATTTCTTATAACTTCCAGCCTAAACTGGTTAAGAAGATGGGATTGGAGAACTTGAAAGTGTATTTCACTTGTGATAATCTCTTCACGATTGACAATTTGCCGGACGTATTCGATCCTGAAACCTTGAATCAGGTAAATACATGGGCTGGGGGTAGTAACGAAACTGCTCCGGGATTGACTTCCCCAATGAAGCAAAATGGTAACGGAAAGGTATATCCGTTGAATAAAAACTACGTATTTGGTATTGAATTTACCTTTTAAACCATAAGATATGAAAAGAATATATATAATGGCTTTTGTAGCCGCTTCAATATTACCATTTTCATCCTGTTCAGATTTTCTGGATAGAGAACCGATAACCAAGCCGGAAGCCGGTAATTTTCTGACAGGTGCCATACAGGTTGAAAACTATATTAACGGACTATATATGCCGTTGCCGTCTTTTAGTAAGTTCGGTTTGGGAGTTCGCAGTGAAGAAAAGAATAGTGACAATATTATTGCAGAAAAGTATGATGCCCGTTTGCATGGACAGAATAACCAGTTTAGCGGAGCTTCCGATTGGCAGACTGGTTATCAGAACCTGCGTAAAGTGAACTATTTTTTCCATAATTATAAAGTACCCGAAGCACAGGAAAACGAAGATGTACTGTCGTTGAAAGGGGAGGCTTACTTTTTACGTGCCTATTGGCATTTCGATTTATTGAAGAAATTCGGTTCTATTCCGGTAATGGATGCTTTTTGGGATGAGAATGCGACAATCGCAGGATTACAGATTCCCGCAAAGACACGTAATGAGGTAGCCCGATTTATTTTGAGTGATTTGGTTGAGGCGAAGAATCTGTTGCATTCGCGCGGTAAATATTCCGGAATTCGTATCAATAAAGAAGCTGCCATGGTTTTGGCAATGAATGTGGCGTTGTATGAAGGAACTTGGGAAAAGTATCACAGCAGCGATGATTTTGCATCTTCCACTAACGAATCAAATTATTTCTTGGGTGAAGTTATTAACTGGGGAAATGAACTGTTCGGTTGTGGCATTGATCTGTATAAAACCGGGCAAAATCCGGGAGATGCTTTTGCGGCATTGTTCAATAGCAAAGATTTGTCAGGAATGGGCGAAGTGCTATTGTGGAGGAAATATTCGAGTGATGAAGGAGTCTTTCATGATGTCAACGGTAATCTGAAGGCAGGTGTTGTCGACTCGGAAGGAGCTGCCGGAATTACTCAAAGCCTGGTGGATAATTATCTGAATGCCGATGGAACATTTATTGATCCGACAAATGAGAAATTTAAGGATTTTAAGGAAACATTTGAAGGCCGTGACCCTAGATTGATTCAAACGGTGATGAATGAAGGTGCCAAATTTGCTTCTGCCACTACTGCGACCCCAATGCATCTGGAAGAATATACGGATGAGAAGAAGAATACTATTAGTCCTCCTAAATTGGCAGGAGATGGAAACACACGTTCTTTGACGGGTTATCACATCCGTTTGGGAATAGATACCACCTTTGTAAGTGGTAATGGTGAGACTGCTTTACCTATTATTCGTTATGCCGAAGGTCTTTTGGCTTATGCAGAAGCTGCTGCTGAACTGGAAATGTGGAGCGATGATATAGCGAATAAGACATTGAAAGCGCTTCGTGAACGTGCAGGAGTGAAATATCTGGCACCGGCAAAGGATGCTAATTTCACCGATTTCGGTTATACATTGACTCCTGTTTTACAGGAAATCCGTCGTGAACGCCGTTCTGAACTTGCTTTGCAAGGTTTCCGGCTGGATGATCTCATGCGTTGGAAAGCCGATAAACTGATTGTTGGAAAGCGTGGTAAAGGTGCTTATGTAGGTGATGAATCTATTTTATTCAAATCTTACAGTCCGGATAATCAGAAAAGAATCAGAGAGCGTCTGACCCTTGATGATAACAAATGGGCGGATCCGATGGCCGGGACTCTGCCAAGCGGATATCAATTCCATGCAGATAGGGATTATCTGTTACCGATCCCTCCTTCAGAATTGGAATTGAACAAAAAGTTGAAACAAAACCCGAAATGGTAATCATTAATAATGATATAATAGGATAGATTATGAAGAAATATTTCTATAGATTATTACCAATTTGCCTGTTTATCCTTGTAATGACAGGCTGTAATGACACCGAGACGGTTATCTCTATCGGAGAAGCCCGGAATCTGGTGGCCGAAATCAGTACTCAAAGTGCTGCTATCGGAGATAATGTGACCTTTACTGTGAAGGTAGATCAGCAAGACAATCAGTTGGCACTCGAAGAAGATATAGACGTTGTTCTGACTTTTGCAGGTAAGAATGTAGAAGGAAAGGATGTCCCTGTATCTGATGTCTTTGAAGGCTTTGCCGGTCATCTTTTTATGAAGAAAGGTGAGAAACAGGGATTTACCGAATTTAAGGTAAAGAACGATCTGGCTAAATATCCTATATCGGGTACTATCACCGCTTATGTCAGAGGATACAAGATCAATGCGGCTGAACGTCCGATTGTGGTATCTGATAAACACTACACCATCTTGTCATTGAAGAACAATTCGGATAATACGGTGAAAGAGTATGGCTCATTTATTCTGGTCGCTACGGTAGGAGCGTCAGCTAAGGAAGATGTAGTCGTTCATATTGATGCGGGTGAAGATGCGGATAAATATGAGAATCTGCCGAGCGAATTGGTGGTGAAAGCCGGGTATAAAACAGCTGAATCTGAACTTATATGGGTGAAAGGAGAGAAAGGACCGAATACTTTCACTTCTGTGTCTATGTCTTTTGCTACCGATTCTGAAATTCATCCGGTATATGGGGACGAGTTGGAAATTAAGGTTACTGATACGGATGCAGGTTTGACTCCGGGCACCGAGTTAACCAATGAGCAATGGGTTTATACAGATCCGGATCAGATATTTGTATCAGCCAGCAATAAAAAGGCTGTAGAAAAATGGGATGAGGTCAGAGCTGCGTCAGCACTATTGATAAAGGAGGGTGATCCGCATCCGAATGAAGCGTTAGCTGCTGAAGGATGGACATTCCTGAATTCTTATGAGTTCCATCCGATTGATGCTTTGACAGAAGGTACCGGACTCCCCAATCAGTATGGTAATCGTCCTCCACGTTTTATGGCGGCACAGAATGTGGCTAACACACAGAAAGTACAAGCGGTTGTAAATGAGAAATATGCAACGATGACTCAAGATGGATATTTGAAAATGTGGTGTGCGTATGATCCGGGAATCAGTGTGACAGGGGAAATTACGGGAACAAGAGATTTTGGAGTTTCCTCCCTCTATGCAAGTAAGTTTGATGGTGTGCCTACGGGTGCTGATTCTTGGGAATCCAGCAATGTACGCATTTTGCCGGGCACTCGTGTGGAAGTTAGAATCCGTGTGCGTGGAAAGAAACACTCTTTCAACTCGGCAGTCTGGTTCCAAGGAAATATCAGAGGTGTGCAATGGTCTACCTATGGTGAGGTTGATCTTCTGGAAAATCCGGCTACCAATGCGAATCCGAATGGCGCTTGGCAGACTTTCCACTGGAATGATATATCCACTTCATCCGGTGATAAGTATAAACCGTCTTCAGGACAGTTGATAATATCGGATATGGATGAATTCGATATCTATTGGATGGAATGGAGAGATAATAACGAGATTGCTTTAGGTATTAATGGTAAAGAGAATGTACGCATGAGGACTGACGGCAGCTATACCGGAATAGCTAATGGAACGGCTTCATGGAACTCGTCTACACATTGGCCGTTTACGGACAAATACAATACGGAAGGGTTACATTTACTATTGACATTTGCCGGATGTAATGAATGGGCGCTTGGTGACGCTGCGGCAGAACAGGCTGCTAAAGATGGTAGTTGGGCAAACGACTTTAAGCATATTTCTTATCAGGAAAGTAAGTCTAGCAATGATACGCCACGTATGGAAATCGACTGGATACGTTTCTATAAGAAGCCAACCTACGACTATTTTGGAAGTGGTACTCCAACGCGTAACAAACCAATGTATTAATGGTTGTTGAAATAAAGATATTTAATCGAACAAACTTTTATATAGTTATGAAAAAGGTTTATCACTTATTGAGCGTTGCACTGCTGGGCGCAATGGCACTAACCTCTTGCGAAGAGGACAAGATAGTGAATGAAAATAACGGTGAAGGGAACGAAACCGACAAGAATCTGACTGATTATTCATTTATAGCTTCTATTAAACAGTCCGCCCCTTTGGGTCGCAGCAATTTGCAGAATGGAGTGTATACATGGAATAAAGGAGATGCTGTTACATTATGGAATCGCAACTTCGGAGCCGGCTATGATTTCTCTATCACCCCGGGGTATAATGACAACCAACCTGACAAATCTGCTGAATTCACAGGAAAAGCTGCTGTAGAAAATGGCCATAAGCTGATTGCGGTATTTCCACGGAAAGAAGCAAAAACATTTAATGACCTGGCTACCTTTTCTATGCCGGAGACATTTACTCAGACTGGAAAAACAGCAGAACTGGCAGCCACTACCTATATGGTTGCCACCGGGGATGTGACTGATAATAAGATTCCTGCATTAACGTTTTCACCATTGACTGCATTGATACAGTTTGGTTTGAAAAACACGTCGGACCGGGAACTGAAGATTCGCTATATTACGCTGGAGAGTGATGATGATGTATTTCCCGCAGAGTTGAAGATCGACGAAGACGGAGTGGTACAGAGTCTTTCAGGTATGCGTAACAAACTGACACTTGACATGAGTGGACAAGCATTGGCGCAGAATGAAACATTAAACGGGTATTTGAATATATTACCTACAACCTATGGTGATACCCGGTTGATGAAAAGTACGACCGAACTGAATATTACAGTAAGCGTTTTGAATAATGAAGTGGAACAGGATATTATCCTGCTGAAAAAAGTAAAAGTCAAAGATTTGGAGGATAACATCGGACTTGATATGGATGCTACTGCCAATCAGTTTGCAGCCGGCAAGCATTATAAAATGGATTTTGAGGTAGATTATCGTTTCAAAATTCCTGATGAGGGCTATATGATCGATGATGATGGAAATATTCATATCTATAATAAGACTGGATTATTCGGATGGAATAAAATTGCGGATGAATACCGTAAGGCAACTGTTACTTTAGAAAAAGAATATATCGATGAACCGGCAGGGGATGGAATAAAAGTGATTGATATGGGTAATGAACTTTGGGAACCTATTAGTGCGTTTGGAGGTGTATTTGAAGGTAATGGTGTTACCATCCGCAATTTGCAAATAGCTAATAAAGGTTTTATAGCTACCAATACGGGAACTATCCGGAATTTGACTTTGGAAAATGTAAGTTTCTCTGCTGATATCACAGAGGGAGCAGGAGCATTGGCTGCCGAAAGTTCAACGAGTGTCATTCAGAATTGTACAGTCAAGGGAGTGACTGTAACCGTTATAAAACCGGTAGTTTTTGGTGGTTTGATCGGTCGAAACTCCGAAGGAAGAATAGAAGGTTGTCAAGTTATCAGTGGAACTATTAACCTTAATTTGAGTGGTGCTGGTAATTCTAATTATGGTGGCTTGGTTGGTGAGCATTTTAATGGAACGGCTCTTATTATAAATTCGTATGTCGGTGCAGATGTAACAATCAAGCATCCTAGTAACTCTAGTGGTGCATCCTGTGTCGGCGGACTTGTTGGCTGGAACAACTCCGGTAAAGTCAAAGGTTGTTACTCATTAGCCAAACTTGAGGTTTCTTGTTCCGGACAAGTAGGAGGACTTATAGGGGCTAATAGTAACGGTACGGTTCTGGCCTGTTATGTAGCCGGTTCAATTAGTGGAACTATCTATAATAATACTGGCGGTTTCATTGCACAGAATACCATTAATAATGCTGATGCTACTGTGACGGCTTGCTACTCGACCACGCAGATAAATGTGACTAATAATGCTGGAAGTAATAAATTGGGAGCTTTCGTCGCTTCGAATTCAACAGGAATCAACCAGTGTTATTTCGTAGGCGAGACGGTGACTAATCCTGTAGGAAGCGGATCTGTAAATGGAATTAGTAAGGTAACAGCTACTCAACTCAAGGATAAGAAACGTCAGATGAATCTGGCAATAGAAGCCAAGGATCCAGAATTTGGTTTTAGCTTTAAAGTGAATGAGGATGCCGGAACTAATATATACTGTCCGTTGATTCTACAGGGGGCTGTGAAAGAACCTGGCTTCGGTGGATCAGATTTTGGAGATGGTGGTGATATTTAAATAACTGATAACAGAAAAAAATAAATCATGAATAAAATCTATTCTTTATTAGGGATCGGGCTGCTAAGTGCAGCCACCCTAAGCTCTTGTAAAGAAGATGTTTTCATTGAAGGTGGGGATGAACTGCAACGGGGAGAATCACAGACTTATGTGGCTGTTGCTTCTATCCGGGGGTATGAAAATACGGACAAAGAATCGTCTACACGTGCCAACGTACAAGATGACGGTAGTTCCTTTATGTGGAATGCCGATGATAAGGTTACACTTTGGAATGGAACAAATGGCTATGATTTCACAACCATAAATTATGATGAGAGTGAACCGTCTGGAAATGTGGAATTTGCAGGGAATGGTAACTTTGAAGAGGGAGCTACTGTTTGGGGAATCTATCCGAAAAAAGATGTTCCGACTTCAGGGAATGTTTTCACTTTTACGTTGGGAGATGCTACGCAAAGTGCCCAAAAAGCAGAGCTGCAGAATACGATGCACATGCTTGCTAAAGGCACGGTGAATGGGACTACCGTCACCAATCTTAAGTTTGAACATTTGACAGCTCTTTATCAGTTTAAATTCACCAATCGAAGACCGGATGCCTATAAAGTGACAAAGGTGGTTGTTTCGGCTGATGCTGCTATTTTCCCAAAAACGTTGACAGTTTCGGGAGAAGAGAAAACGTATGGTGATAAAAGTAATAGTCTGACTTTGTCTATGACAAGTTTGGAAATGGCAAAGAATGAAGTTGCATACGGTTATTTGAGTTTCTTCCCGATGGCAGACATGACAAAGGATACAGAATTAACCTTTACTGCTACGATAGAAAAAGTGGGAGATTCTTCCTCTACGGAAACAATAGAGAAAAAAGGAAAGATCAGTGAACTTTATAATGCCGAATCGGTGGTAGCAGGAGATGAATATAAATATGTGGCTGGAAAGCGATATGGTATATCATTTATGCTGGTGGCAGACTTGGGATATGAGGAGACTGAAGCGGGTAAGTATTTAGTCAAGAAAGAAGATGGGTTGATAAATTTGGCAAGTGAACCGACTGTTATGACGAATGTTGCTACGGTAATTACATTAGATGCTGATCTTGATATGTCGACTAAAGAGGCATGGGTACCGGTTACGGAGTTTAAAGGTGCATTGGACGGCAATGGCAAGACTATTTCCGGTCTTACAATTGAAGCAACAGGAAACGATGCCGGTTTGTTTATAACTAATAATGGTATCATTAAAAATTTAACCCTTAAAGATGTAACAGTGAAACAAGTGTCAGGCGCAGCTGGAGCATTTGCAGCAATAAATACTGGAACGATTCAGAATTGCGTTATTGATGGAGGAGCGTTGACTGTCAATGGAGCAGATGCTAAGTTGGGGGCTATTACCGGACATAATCAGACTGGTGCGTCAATGATAAAGGATTGTAAGGTAAAAGGTAATGTGGTACTGACTGTTGCCGGTGGTAAAGTAAATGCCGGTGGATTGGCAGGTGTGAACGGATGGTGGTCTAAGGCACAAATACAAGGTTCTTCGATTGACAAGGAGGTATCCTTTGTATATAGAGGTAATGGTGAAGGTGCCATCGGAGGACTTGTGGGTTGGAATGTTCAGGGAACCATAACTGGCTGTTATTCTTTGATGACTATTACTGCATTTACAGCTGTGAATGCCGGTGGTCTGGTGGGAGGAAACGAAGGACCTGTAACCGCTTCGTTTGCTGCTGGTGAAATAGTGGCCAAAGCGTCCGGAAATATTGGCGGTTTGGTGAAAAATGGTGGAACTTTGACAGGATGTTATTCAACTTCTGTGCTTTCTGGCACTGCTTCTGTTACCATTTGTGGAATATCAACGGGATCAGTGACAGCAAACGAATGTTATTTTATGTCCGACGGAGTTTCGAATCCGGGTGGAAACTTACCAACTTCAACTAAGGTAAGCGATGCTGCTGCCCTGATTGATAAAATTGCATCCATGAATCAAGCGATAGCTGGCTCTGGTTACAAGTATGTTGAAAATACAGGAACCGACAGTGCCAGAGTACCTTTACTCATTCAACCGGATGAATAATAACTGACAGGTATTAGTTTGAATCCCCTTATTTATCCTTGTTTTGTATATGAAGAGGACAAATAGGGGGATTCGTATCTGGAATATACTATCTTTGTGTGTCGAAGACATCTTTGGGTTGATTGCGACATACAACATGACATTCATCGTAAAATAAAACTTTATATGAGACGAATCTTTGTTAGCTTACTGCTTTTATCTCTGTTTTTTATGGGCTATGCCCATGAGCCGGAATTTTCAACAGCCGGTTTCTTCCGGTTGCCGGATACCGGGCGTGATGTGTACTCGATGAATCCTGCCTGGCGTTTTTATAAAGGAAGTGCGGTGGGTGCCGAAGCAAAAGAATTTAACGACAAAGCCTGGCAGGTGGTGTCTTTACCTAATGGTATTGAGTATCTTCCTACTGAGGCTAGTGGTTGCATCAATTATCAGGGGGAAGTATGGTATCGTAAACACTTTACTCCATCCGAAGCATTGAAAGGAAAGAAACTGTTTCTCCACTTTGAAGCCATTATGGGTAAAAGTAAGATTTATGTAAACGGTAAATTATTGGCAGAGCACTTTGGAGGCTATCTTCCCGTATCGGTAGATGTGACTGATGCATTGAAGTGGGGAGAGGACAATGTGATTGCGGTGTGGGCTGATAATAGCGACGATCCGACCTATGCGCCTGGAAAACCACAAGATGTGTTAGATTATGCCTACTTGGGAGGTATTTATCGGGATTGCTGGCTGATTGCACATAATTATGTGTTTATCACGGATCCGAATTACGAGAACGAAATAGCAGGAGGCGGACTGTTTATTGCCACCGATCGTGTATCGGAGCAATCGACAGATATTCTCTTGAAAGCGCATATACGTAATGAAGACAAACAGGGCTTTGCAGGAAAAATTTCCTATTCTTTAGTAGACCGTGCAGGAAAAGAAGTGGCATCGTCAGATGTGAAACTGAATATCCGTAAAGGGACTGCGACAAGTCATAATGGAAAGATGAAAGTGAAGCAGCCGCATTTATGGACTCCTGAATCACCTTATCTGTATAATCTGTGTGTGCGTATTTATGATAAGAATGGAAATGTAGTAGATGGTTATCGTCGTCGTGTCGGTATCCGTAGTATCGAATTTAAGGGAAAAGATGGCTTCTGGCTGAATGGAAAACCTTATGGTAAACCTTTGATGGGAGCTAATCGGCATCAGGATTTTGCAGTTGTAGGAAATGCGGTTGCCAATAGTATTCACTGGCGTGACGCCAAGAAACTGAAAGATTTGGGGCTGGAAGTAATCCGTAATGCACATTGTCCGCAAGATCCTGCTTTTATGGATGCTTGTGATGAACTTGGTCTGTTTGTTATCGTGAATACTCCGGGATGGCAATTCTGGAATAACGAACCCATTTTTGCCAAACGGGTTTATAATGATATACGTAATATGGTTCGTCGTGACCGTAACCATCCTTGTGTATGGCTGTGGGAACCGATCTTGAATGAAACATGGTATCCGGAAGATTTTGCCGGGTGTGTGAAAGGGATTGTTGATGAGGAATATCCTTATCCGTCCTGCTATTCCGGTTGTGATGTGCAAGCCAAGGGCTCGCAATATTTTCCGGTACAGTTTGCCCATCCGATGGATCTTTCAAAACGTGATCCTAAAATTACATATTTTACACGCGAGTGGGGAGATAATGTCGATGATTGGAGTTCGCACAATTCTCCAAGTCGCACAGCCCGTAACTGGGGAGAACAGCCTATGCTTATACAGGCTGCTCATTACGCTTCTCCTTATTATAATTACATTTGCTATGATGGTTTGTATAAAGAGTCTCCCTGGCATGTGGGCGGATGCTTGTGGCATTCGTTCGATCATCAGCGGGGATACCATCCGGACCCGTTCTATGGTGGATTGATGGATGTATTCCGTCAGCCTAAGTATTCCTATTATATGTTTAAGGCGCAACGTCCGGCTGTCGTTTCCGAGAGTTTGGCAGAAAGCGGACCGATGGTTTATATTGCTCACGAGATGACACCGTTCTCAAGCAGAGATGTAACGGTGTATTCCAACTGCGATGAAGTTCGTTTGACTGTGAATAAAGATGGGCAAACTTATACCTATAAAAAAGACAAGACACGAAAAGGAATGCCTTCTCCGGTAATAACTTTCCCCGGGATATTTGACTTTATGGTTGATAAGAAGATGACTCGTGAAAAGCATGATGCGGACGTCTATTTCCTGGCAGAGGGACTGATGGATGGCAAGGTGGTGGCTACACATAAAGTAATGCCCGCCCGCCGTGCAGAACAGATTCGTTTGAGAGTAGACAACGAAGGAATCGGACTGCGTGCTGATGGATCTGATTTTGTTACTGTTGTGGCAGAAATCACAGATAAGAATGGAAATGTAAAGCGTTTGAATAATTATTATATCAAGTTCTTTGTAGAAGGAGAGGGACGTATTTTGGGCGGAGCTAATGTATTGGCAAATCCTGCTCCGGTGAAATGGGGCAGTGCTCCCGTATTGATCCAGTCGACCACGACTCCCGGAAAGATTAAGGTAAGAGCCAGTGTTTTGTTTGAGGGATCACAGATGCCCGTAAGCGGTGAACTGGAACTAACATCTTCCGCTCCAATGTATCCATTGATATTTGATAAGAAAGAAGAAGCGTTGCCTAAGCCATCCGAATCGTTCTCCATGGACAAGAAGAGTGATGCTGAACTGGAGTTGGAACGCCGCCGTCGTGAACTGAATGAATTAAAACTGAAAGAAGTGGAGCAACAACAGACAGATTTCGGTGAGAAAGTAGATTTAGACTACTCATTACAACAATTTACTGTTCCGGTGTGTTTTTTAGTAACCGGAGATAGAGAGTAAATGATATATTCTTTAGGCACGGGATACGCATTCCGTGCCTAATTTTTTATGTTTCATTTTTTATCTCTATCTTTGCGATACATAATAAATAAGGACGTATGGAAAAAATTGAAATAGAAGAGAAGATTGTAGCTATGCTAAAGACAGTGTACGATCCGGAGATTCCGGTCAATGTATACGATCTTGGACTGATTTATAAGATTGACGTCTTCTATAAGCAGAAGACGGCACTCGAGATGACGCTGACAGCTCCCAATTGTCCGGCTGCTGATTTTATTATGGAGGATATTCGCCAAAAAGTGGAGTCAGTAGAAGGAGTGAATTCCGCCACCATCAATCTGGTCTTCGAACCTGAATGGGATAAAGACATGATGAGTGAAGAAGCCAAATTGGAATTAGGTTTTCTTTAATCGTTCTATGTCAGGCAGTGCTCTGATTTTATAAGTTGTAATTCGTTATTAGATCTCGTAACTGGTAATTAAATGAAGAACATTTATTTTCTTTCCGATGCACATCTTGGTTCTCGTGCTATTGAGCACGGGCGTACTCAAGAACGGCGTTTGGTGAACTTCCTCGATAGTATAAAGCATAAGGCTTCCGCCATTTATCTACTGGGAGATATGTTCGACTTCTGGTATGAATTCCGGCTGGTAGTTCCTAAGGGGTACACCCGTTTCTTGGGGAAGCTCTCCGAACTAACAGATATGGGTGTAGAGGTGCATTTTTTTATAGGTAATCATGACATCTGGTGTGGAGACTATCTCACCAAAGAGTGTGGTGTCATCATGCATCGCGAACCATTGACTACTGAAATCTACGGAAAGGAGTTTTATCTTGCTCATGGTGACGGATTGGGTGATCCGGATAAGAAGTTCAAGCTACTTCGTTCGATGTTCCACAGCAAAACTTTGCAAACGATGTTTTCTGCTATTCATCCCCGCTGGAGTGTTGAATTGGGTTTAACATGGGCTAAGCACAGCCGACAAAAACGGGCGGACGGAAAGGAACCGGATTATATGGGAGAAAACAAGGAACACTTGGTACTATATACCAAAGACTACTTGAAAAGCCATCCCAATATCAACTTCTTTATTTACGGACATCGTCACATTGAACTGGATTTGATGTTGAGCGCCACCTCCCGTGTGTTGATTTTGGGAGACTGGATTAACTTCTTCTCTTATGCCGTGTTTGACGGAGAGAATCTCTTTTTGGAAGAGTATATCGAGGGAGAGACACAGGTCTAATTATGTTTCAACAAAATAAAAGGTCAGGCATAATACGGAACAAAATATAAAACAAGGGCACAAAGAAGTAGCAGAAAAATAACCTGCCATCTTTGTGCCTTTGTCGTTAGAGAATCTTCAATGCTTATTAGTTAAATCTTCCTTTCTGCTCAAAACACCCGCTCGTTATTCGGCAAAGTTGGTGTATAAGCGGAACTCGTGTGCAGGAACACTGATCTTTTTTTCTCCCTCCACGGGATTCCCATTTTCCAGATATAGATACCATGTACCTTCAGGAATAGTATAATCGATAGATGCATTGGTGAAATTCGCATACACATGAAGTTGTTTCCCATTCACA
>ERZ825324.2302-NODE-2302-length-20230-cov-4.478959_pt1 | contig 20230 bp, 16 predicted proteins | sample MGYA00519859_ERZ825324 | MGnify/ENA primary metagenome ERZ825324 (study PRJEB31778, sample SAMEA3449198) | human gut metagenome | biome: human gut; feature: human-associated habitat; material: faeces | place: United Kingdom | collected 2010/2012 ... | reverse complement strand
CTTTGATAACCTGACCGATTGACATGACTACCTCCCGACATCGGAAAACGATTCGCGCGTCTCGCTGTGCGCTTGCTGATTCCAGTCTAAGGGCATGTCCCGTTCGCCAAGCGCGGGTACAACAAACCGTTGTTCGCGCTTGTATCCCGGAGGAAGAAACAGCTCGGTCGAACCTATTTCCTCTCCACCCCTTCAATTCTCCCGGTTCCTCTGACTCCTTTGCGAGCGCCGCGGATGGGATGAGCACGCTTACGTATGGGGTTGCGCCAGACAGGACGTCGTCGTAGAAGCGCTGTTTGGCGTCGATGAAGTCGATGGAATCCTGGATTTCCGCGAGCTGCTCGACCAGCCGCGCCCGCTTGCCGGCGAGCATCTACTTGCGTTCGGGGATGCTCGGCTCGTGGAGGAGCGTAAGGGGCGCGAGTAGGAGTTCGCGGCTTTGCTGCGGTCTCTCCCTCACCCGGCTACACCGGGAGCTCCCTCGTCAGAGGGAGCTTAAATTCGGTCTGGTTATAGGCCCATGGGCTTCTTGGGCTTTTTGGCGCTCATGAGCATGAGGAAGCTGCGGGACTGGGCGGTGATCATGAAGCCCGCCTCATAGCTCAGCGCCGGCTCATTCGGGTTGTGCGTATCCACGACCAGCTGCCATTTGCGGCCGTATCGCTCATCCGGCAGGGTGAACATAATCGGCTCGTAATGCGCGTTGAAGATCAGGATGAAGTCATTGTCGACCATCCGGTTGCCGTACCAGTCGACCTCCGGGATATCCGAACCGTTCAGATAGATCATCATGGAGAACGCATGCGTGTTCTGCCAGTCGTCCATATCCATGATCGAGCCGGTGTGGTCGAACCATTCGACCTGCGGAATCGTGTTCGAATCGTCGCCGGGCTCACGGCCGGTGAAGAAGCGACGGCGGTGCAACACCGGATGATCCAAACGCAGATGAATGAGTTTGGAAACGAAGGCGAGCAGTTCCTTGCGTCCTTTGTCAAGATGCCAGTTGGTCCAGGAGATCTCGTTGTCCTGACAGTAGGCGTTGTTGTTGCCCTGCTGGGTGCGGGCCACTTCGTCGCCACCGCAAATCATCGGGATACCCTGGCTGAACAGCAACGTGGCGAACATGTTGCGCATCTGACGCTGACGCAAGTCGTTGACGTCCGGAATATTGGTCGGGCCTTCAACGCCGCAATTCCAAGAGCGATTGTTGCTCTCGCCGTCGCGATTGCCCTCGCCATTGGCTTCGTTGTGCTTTTCGTTGTAGCTGACCAGGTCGTTCATCGTGAAACCGTCATGCGCGGTGATAAAGTTCACGGACGCCACCGGTCGACGGCCGTTGACCTGATACAGGTCGGAGCTGCCCATCAAGCGCGAGGCGAATTCGGGCAACGTGGAGGGCTGCGAGCGCCAGAAGTCGCGCACGGTGTCGCGGTAGCGGCCATTCCATTCGGACCAGCTGGACGGGAAGCCGCCCACCTGATAGCCGCCGGAGCCCAGATCCCACGGTTCGGCGATGAGCTTGACGCGCGAGATGATCGGGTCCTGCTCCACGATGTCGAAGAACGCGGACAGCTTGTCGACCTCCTGGAACTGGCGTGCCAGCGTGGCGGCCAGATCGAAGCGGAAGCCGTCGACGTGCATTTCAGTAACCCAGTAGCGCAGCGAATCGGTAATCAACTGCAGCGCGTGCGGCGAGCGCATGAGCAGCGAGTTGCCAGTGCCGGTGGTGTCGAAGTAGTGCTGCTGGTCGCCTTCCACCAGTCGGTAGTAGGAGGCGTTGTCGATGCCCTTGAAGCTCAGGGTGGGGCCCATATGGTTGCCTTCGGCGGTGTGGTTGTACACCACGTCGAGGATGACTTCCATGCCGGCGCGATGGTAGGCCTTGACCATGGACTTGAATTCGTTGACCTGCTCGCCGCGTTCCCCGGAGGAGGAGTAGGCGTTGTGCGGCGCGAAGAAGCCGATGGTGTTGTAGCCCCAGTAGTTCGACAGGCCCTTCTCCTGCAGGAAGGAGTCGTTGACGAACTGGTGGATCGGCATGAGTTCGATGGCGGTGATGCCGAGCTTCTTCAGGTATTCGATGACGCTCGGATAGGCCAGGCCGGCGTAGGTGCCGCGGATGTCCGGCGGCACGTCCATGTTGAGGTTGGTCATGCCGCGCACGTGCGCCTCGTAGATCACCGAATCGTGGTACGAGATGTACGGATGCTGGTCGTTGCCCCAATCGAAGTAGGGGTTGATGACGGCCGACTTCATGGTGTGGGCGGCCGAGTCAAGGTCGTTCATCGCCGAGTTGTCGTCCGGGCTCTTGAACCAGTATGAGAACAGGCTTTCGTCGCCGTCGATATTACCTTCAATGGCCTTGGCATACGGGTCAAGCAGCAGTTTGTTGGGGTTGCATCTGAGGCCGTGCACCGGGTCATAGGGACCGTAGACGCGGTAGCCGTAACGCTGGCCAGGATGGAGGCCGGGAATGTAGTTATGCCATACGTACGAGTTCCGTTCGGTCATTTCGATGCGTGTTTCCACATCGTGCTCGTCGAACAGGCATAGTTCGACTTTCTGCGCAACCTGTGAGTACAGCGCGAAGTTCACACCGGCGCCGTCATAGCTGGCGCCCAGCGGATACATTGATCCAGGTCTGATCTGCATAGTTTTCAGTATCCCACTTTTTTTGTGTCAGTGATGTGCCGGGGAGTTGAACGTCAGGAGAACAGCGACGGCTTATCTTTGTCGGAGTTCCTGGCGATGAGTCTGCGTAACGCCTCATGCTGGATGGCGATCATCGAATTGGATGAGGTGATGCGCGTGGCGGCAAGGTCGCTCCACGGAATCCACGCGGATTCCACATGCTCGTCCGCATCGAAATGGCGCTGCTCCCGCCTGAACGGGCCCAAATGCAACACCATGATGTGGGCCAGTTCGTCGGTCATGCCTTCGGACGAGTAGAAATCACCTACGAAGTCAACGCCCATGGTGTCACGGTCCGGCACCACGCCGGTTTCCTCGGCCAGTTCCCTCAGGGCCGCGTCCATGATGTCCTCGCCCTCGTCCATCAGTCCGGCGGGAAGCCCGTAGGCGAACATGTCCGATCCGGCGCGGTATTCGCGTTCGATGAGGTAGCGGTCGGTGGACATGTCGTGCACGAGCATGACCACACAGGGGGCGTGACGCAGCACCTGGCGGCCGATCTCGTGTTCCTTGCCCTGCTTGTCGGTCAGAGCGATGCGCATGTCGTCCACATGGAAGATACGCCCGGTATAAACGGTTTCGCTACTGATCACTTTGGCGGGCACGTCCATGTCGATGCCGTCCGAGGAGGCGTTCAGCTTATGGTCGAGCCGATGCTCCAGTTGTTCCTGCTTGCTTCCGCCAAACATGTCATCTCCTCGGAAAAAACGTTTTTGCCACGTTACTATAGCGTCTTAATCTCGATGCGCGGTAATGGACAGCGTCCATGGATCGGTCGTGTCGTGGAACCACTCGACTTCAGGCCTTGCTCCGGTCGCTTGTTCGATGGCGGCTGGCACGTCATCGATCGCGTAGTTGAACCACATGGATTCGATGGCGGCATGAGGGGTGTTGATGAAGCAGGGACGCACATGGCTCTCCCCCGCCATTCCATGGCCGAGCATGATGCCTTGGGACCTCATACGGGCTTCATACCGGGCTTGTTCGATGGCGTCGGTCACCGGGTGGTGACGCAAATCGCTGGTTACGTACACGTCCGCACCGGTGGCACGCACCTCGTTGAACAGGGAGTCCCCGGAGCCAGGCAGAATGGCCACATACTGAACAAAAGTGTCCGAATCGCCGCATACCTGGATGCCGAGCGCGGTGGTCATGCCATGATCGGACACTTCGTCGAATACACGCTGAGCGAAATCCTTCAGGGCAACAGGCTTCGGCAAACGACCCACACGCCCCAAGCCGACCGGATGAGAGGCGTTTGCATCGTCAATCGGCACGAGTGGTTTCTGGTCGATGAGTCCGAAGTAGTCGGCCGCCGCCTGTCCCACGCCGCGATACGCAGCGTCGGCATTAGTGTGCCCTACCCACAGCCCGCAGCCGTGCTGGTAGAGTCTGCGGACGATGTCGCCCCGGAAACCGAGTCCGCTCGTCTCGTGTACGGAACGGAAGAACAACGGGTGATGGGTGATGAGCAGGTCCGCGCCAGTAGCGATGGCCTTGTCAATGATGGCGGAGGTCGGGTCGGCGGCGAACACGATGCGGTGCACGTCGTGACTCAGATCGCCGACAATGAGGCCCGGCTCATCCCATTCCTCGGCGTAGCGCAATGGGTACAGGGTCTCGAGAACGTCGATGACTTGCTTGAGATTCGGCATATGTCCCATTGTAGTGGGCTATTGCTGCAAGGGACTCATTCTGCAATTGCGGACAAGCCATGCTCGTGCTCTTCATTGCTCGACTATCGGCTCGCCTTCGCCTACAAACAATCCACTGGACTGTTTGCTCAACGGCTCAGCCCCCTCACCCGAGGGGAGCTAGAAATTGTCAGTGTGCAGCGAGTTGCCAGTCGGAACCGATGCCGCACGATACGTCCAGCGGCACGGCAAGGTCGACGGCGTGTTCCATGGCGTTGCGCACCAGTTCGGTGACCTGGTCGCCTTCTCCCGGCGCGATTTCCACTACCAGTTCATCGTGAATCTGCAGAATGATACGGCTCTTGACGTGAGCCTCGGCCAAGGTCTGCTCGGCGCGAATCATCGCAATCTTCATGATGTCGGCGGCGGATCCCTGAATCGGTGCGTTGAGTGCCGCACGTTCAGCGGCCTCACGCGCAACACGATTGGTCGAATGCAGGGCCGGGAAGTAGCGACGTCGTCCGAAAATGGTTTCCGTATACCCCTTCTCTCGGGCATTGGCCACCAGCGATTCAAGGTAATCGTGCACCTTGCCAAAGGTATCGAAATACCGGTTTTTCAACGCTTCCGCTTCACGTGGCGCGATCTTGAGTTGCTGGGCAAGACCATACGTGCTCAGACCATAGGCCAATCCGTAGCTCATGGCTTTTACGTGGCTGCGCTGGTCGCCGGTGATCTGGTCGACCGGCAGCTTGTAGACCATCGAGGCCACGTATTTGTGGAAGTCGGCTCCGGAGCGGAACGCTTCGATCAGCGCCTCATCATCGGACAGATCAGCCATAATGCGCAGCTCGACCTGTGAGTAATCGCAGCTCATCAGGGCCTCGTACCCCTCCCCCGGCACGAACACGCCACGAATCTCACGGCCGGCGGCGTTCCGATTGGGGATGTTCTGCAGGTTCGGATCCACGGAGCTCAATCGGCCGGTGGCGGCAACGGTTTGCTCGAAAGTGGTGTGGATGCGCTCATCTGATGTGTTGGTGGCATCGATCAGCGTTTGGACGATCTGCTTGAGCTTGTTGATCTCGCGATGGCGCAGCAACGCTCCGAGGAAACCGTTGGCCCGCTCATTGTCCACTGATTTGACATACAGATCCTGCAATGCGGCCGCATTCGTGGTGTATGAGCCGGACTTGGTGCGTTTGGTGGGTTTCAAACCCATATCTTCGAACAGCACCTTCTGCAGCTGCTTGGGGCTTTGCAGGTTGATTTCGGTGCCGGCATACTCCCAAGCCATTTCCTGCGCTTGGCGAGCCTCGGCGGCAAACTGGTCACGCATGGAGACGAGTCGAACGCTATCGACTTTGGCTCCTGTGTGCTCCATGCCGTGCAGCACGCGGGAAACAGGAAGTTCAATCGCGCGCATCAGCCAGCATTGTTCACGCTCGTCGATAATCGGCCCGAGCGTGACGGCGAGGCTGCGGATAATGGCCAAATCACGCAGACGATGTTCGTTCGGATCTTCTTCGACCTGATCGTCGTCGAAGTCCAACGTGCCTTGCGAAGGCTGTTCGGTTTCGGTGAAGTGGATGTCGAGGAAGTGCTCGGCCGCCTGCTTGAGGCTATCGGCATGGAAATCCGGTTGGGCCAGATACCCGGCAAGCTTGGTGTCGAACATCGGCAGGTCCATGTCAAGATCGACCGCGCCCAAAAGATGCAGCAATTCTTTATACCCATGCACGATGGTGCGGGAGTGTTCGCTTTTCAGGAACCGCGCAAGCTGTGCTCGCAGGGTATCGGTGATTGGAAGGGGCACTATGGCCGCTGATGTTGCCGTGGCCACGGCAATGGCTTGTGCCGTGGCACGCCCCGGCCTTTCGTCGCCCCATGCGGCCACGGTCCAAGCGTGGCCGACCGCGTCGCCGCAGATGGCATGCCGCTGCGAGCCATCGCCATAGTCGGAAACTGTGAAATCGGCGATTTCACCGGGAACCTTGACTTCGACGCGATGGGCCTTGACCCATTCGTCGAACTGCTCCGGAGCAGTAATGCTCGTGGGTTCCGGCAGGTTCAGATCGAGGCTGCTATCCTGCTCGTTCTGCTCATTATTCGTAGACTCGCCAGCTCCGGATGTGTTGGATGCCTTGGCCCCGGTATTGAAGGTTTTCAGTACACGACTCTTGGTGCGAGGTCCGAATTCAAGCTCCTTGAACAGGGCGTCGATCTGTGCCACGTCCACGGTGCCGAATGTCAGATCCTCGATATCGACGCCTAGATCGACGTCTCGTACCAGTGCGTTGACTTTGCGATTGAGTTTGACCTGGTCGATATTGGCCCGCAGTGATTCGCCTTTTTTGCCGCCGATTTCATCGGCGTGCTCGCAAATGCCGTCGAGGGAACCGAATTGGTTGATCCACTTGGCCGCAAAGCCGTCGCCTACGCCGGGCACACCGGGAATATTGTCGGCGGTTTCGCCTCGGAGTGCCGCCAGATCCGGATATTGTGCGGGAGTGACTTTGTATTTGTCGATGATGGACTGCGGCGTCATATGCTTCAGGTCTTTGAAGTGATGGCCCGGGTACAACACGGTGACGTTGTCATCCACCAGCTGGAAAGCGTCTCGGTCACCGGACAATACCAGTGTGTGGTAACCGGCCTTGTCTCCCATGGTGGCGAGGGTGGCGATCACGTCGTCGCCTTCGAATCCCGGCTTCTCGATGTAGGTGACGCCGAGGGCCGTGAGCATGCGTTGAATCAATGGCAGCTGGGTGAGCAGCTCTTCGGGAGCCGCCTCACGGGTGCCTTTGTATTGCGGAAGCATCTCATTGCGGAATGTGCCGCCCTTCACATCGAAGGCGACGCCCAGATGGTCGGGCTTCTCCGCATCGATCACCTGCGCGAGCATGGTGGCAAAACCCCAGACGGCGTTGGTGGCCTGGCCGCTGGAGGTGCTGAAGTTGTCGACCGGCAGGGCGAAAAATGCACGGAAGGCCAGCGAGTGGCCGTCCACCACCAGCAATGTTTCATTGGTGGGTACGGTCACGCTGGCCTCTCCCATAGTGTGTTTGTGTTGCTTTACGACTCAGTACGGCGACGCCGATAATCAGCGTTCGCCCGAATCAGAAGGCTTCGGATCGCCGTACTTGGCGATGATGGCCTGAGCCAGGCGCTTCTTGGGGATGCGCTGGTCCATGGAGGTCTTCTGAATCCAACGGAAGGCACCCTGCTCGGAGAAGTCCGCCTTGTCCATCAGCAGACCCTTGGCGCGGTCGACGAGCTTGCGCTCCTCAAGCGTGTCTTCGGCCTTCTTGAGCTTCTCTTCGGTTTCCTTGAGCTGATCGGTGGTTTCCTTGAGCTTACGTTCGCTGCGCTCCACGCTGTCCAGCAAATCGTTGATCTCGGCGAAACGGCCCATGGCCACCTCGAGGGTCGGCAGCAGCTTGGATTCCTCGTACGGCTTGGTGACGTATGCCATGGCGCCAGCGCCGGTGGCCTTCTTCACCAGATCGGTCTGGGAGAATGCGGTGAGCATGACGACGGGGGCGATGTTTTCATCGCAGATAATGCCGGCAGCGGTGATGCCGTCCATACGCGGCATCTTGACATCCATGCACACCACATCAGGGCGGTACTTGCGGGTCAGTTCCACGGCTTCCTCGCCGTTGGCGGCCTGACCAACGACCTCATAACCGTTGTCTTCCAGCATGGCGACCAGATCCATGCGGTTCACGGCTTCGTCCTCGGCCACGACAACGGTACGCGGACCGTCCTCGGGCTTGGCCTTGCGCTCAGCAGGTTCGCTTTCATTGGCCACGGCCTTGAGCTCTTCGTCGGTCAGCACCTCATCGATGTTGATACTCGGTTCTTCGGACTTCTTCCTTGCAGCCATGCCAACCTCTTTCTTGAATTACCCAACAATGGGGTTCACAATAATTTCAGCGAACTCCTAACTAAAGTGCCCTCGGTGGGACTCGAACCCACCACCTTCGCATACCCTGCCGAGCTGAGGGCAATTCCTTGTCAGGAATCGCTTCTGACTCAGTTTACCCTCCTGTACATCCTGTTCGCGGTTTCTCTGCGAGTTTTGCCCGCACGCTGAACCGTTCCCGTTTTGTACGGCAGTCAAGAGTAGCGGCTGCGGACGCGGCCTGTCAAATATCGGCGTGTGGGAGAATGGAGTTTCCGTTTTCGCGGAGTGTCCACATAGATGCAGGGTTTACCAAGGTGACCGTGTTCTTTAGGGTGTGCGCTGCGCGAAGACGGTTTTTTATTGGCTGAAGGAGGCCGAAGATGGTTGAAGAGACAAAGAGGCCCTTGCGCCGCAGGCGTTTTGGGTGCATTCTCGAACGCAAGGGTTCGACAGGGGATGTCACGAGCATCGAGGCTCGTTATATCTCGCCGATCGATGGTCAGCGTGTGTCGAAACGTTTCGCGCCGGGCAGGCGGGGCGATGCCGAGGATTGGCTCGAGACCGAGAGGTCGATCGTCGATCTGCACCGTCGTGGGATGATGACGTGGATTCCTCCACGGGACCGGGACGGGAACACGTTGACGCCGAAGCTGACGTTCGGCGTGTTCGCCGACGGGTATGTGCGCCGGCATCGCAGGAAGGACGGCGCCGAGATCGCGGGTTCGACGTTGCGTAACCTGCGCAATGACATCAAGCATCTCAAGGAGGCGTTCGGCGACGTGAAACTGGCCGAGTTGACCGAGGAGCTGGTGACCGAATGGTATTACGGGCCGCATCCGAACGGGGAATGGCAGTTCCGCTCGGAATGCATCCGGTTGAAGATGCTGTTGCGGGAGGCGTGTGCGCCGGGCTCCAAGGGCGCTCCTCCCCTGTTGGCGGAGAACCCGTTCACGCTGCCGATCCCGCCCGAGCCGGAGGCCGGGTCGTCGGACATTCCGCCGGTCACGCCCGACGAACTGTACCATATATATAATGCGATGCCGGGCTATACGCGGCTGTCGGTGTATCTCGCGGCCTGTGCGGGCGGCATGCGCATCGGCGAGGTCTGCGGTCTGATGGACACGGACTTCGACTTGGAGAACAAGGTGCTGATGATCCGTCGCAGCGTCAGCCATGGCGCGGATGATCTGGGCCCGTCCCGGATCGGCAGGCTGAAGACGAAGGGGTCCCGGCGTACGGTGCCTATCCCGGACATGCTGATTCCTTTGATTCGCATGCATCTCGAGGATCGTCCGGACCAGTCGAACCACATGTTCTTCCAGGCCAAGCGCGGCGAGATCCTGTGTCAGAACACTCTGCGCAACCACTTCATGAAGGCCCGCAAGGCGGCGGGCCGTCCCGACCTGCAGTTCCGCACTCTGCGCGTGACCCATGCCACCCGTCTCATGCTCGATGGCAGCAGTCTCAAGGAGACGATGGACGCCCTCGGACATGTGAGGGAGGAGACCACGTTGCGGCATTACCTGCGTGCCGTGCCGGAGCATCAGAGGGAGGCCGCGGAACGCACCGCCGCCTATCTGCTGTCCGCGGACCCGTCGCTCGCGATCGCCTCGCTGCCTCCCGCTCCCGCCGGGCTGGACGCGGACGGCGATGCGGGCGACATGGCCGCGCTGGCGTTGCTGCTTGGCCAGGTGTCGACGCTGATGGCCGGCATCGCCGCCCGGAACGCGCAGCCGGCCGGATAGCCCGGCTTCCGCCCGCCCCTGCGGTCACGCGCCTATGGCCGGACCGTCCATGCCCGCATCCTGCGCGGGTCCGGGACGGTCCGGCGTTTCCATGGGCATCGCGCCGGGCAGTACGGCGGGGTCGGGGAACATGTTCGCGGCGGGCCATAGCCCGGTCGGCCCCTCGTCGGGTGCGGGATCGTAGCCGGGGGCCGTCGCCTGCGCCTGGCGGATGCATTCGCTCACACTCCCCTGGAACGTGCTCTCGCGGGTGGCGGCCCGGCGGACCAGATCGAGGCCGGCGGCGTCGCTGCGGTCCATGTCGACGATGAGCATGGTCGGCATGCCCGCGCCGAGGATCAGGTGCCGGCCCGTGGTCTCCACGAGGTCGTCGTGCGGCGTGATGATCGGATGGTCCGTGACCTGCAACGGGTTGGCGGGGTCGTCGGGCAGAGCGAGGTGGATGTCCTCCGGCTTGGTGGCGGGGATGCGGATGGGTTGGACGGCGAGCGGCTGGGCGGGGTCGGGGTTTCTGGTGGCGATTTCCCCGGTGATCCATGCGGCGTTCCAGTCGTAGACGCCGAGGGGTGCGTGCAGGTCGGGCTCGGCCATGACGCGGGCCTGGAGCGCGTGGGCGCGGATGACGCCCCTGTTCTCATGCCAGTGGGAGTTGAGGAGTCCGATGGAGGCGAGCAGCTGGTCTCCCACCATGCGGCCCTTGTCCTTGTACCTGTTCCATTCCGCGGCTCCTTGCGGCTGGTCCGCCGGGTTGAGCGCGTCGCGTGCGACCTGGATGGCGCCGAGGGCGTGCGCGAGGTCGAGCGCGATGTCCTTCCATGGGCGGCGGGTGTCGATCGCGATGGCGTGTTCGTCGAGCCGGTAGCCCATGGGTTCGGCGGCGGCCTTCGCCTCGTGCCTGACGGCCAGGCCCTGCCGCGTGAGGGTCTTCGAGAGGGCCTGTGCGACCCGTGCGAACAGGTGGGTCTCCTCGGCCTCGTCGAGTGTGAAGTCGGGCAGGATGCCGCCCTTCTCCTGGATGTTTTGGATGTCCTGTTCGGTGTAGTCGCCACGGTCCTTGAGATGCGGGTCCTGCCAGGCTGGCGTGGTGTTGCGGGATATGTCGGCCATGATGGTCCTCCTTGATGGGCGGGGCCGTCTTTCGGCCCCTTCCCATCCGGCACCCGCACGCCGCGAGCCGCCGGCCGATTCCTTTTCCCATTTCAGATTCGCCGTTCAGGAACCTCGATGTCCGGTTTCCGTATCCGGCTCCTGTGCCTTGACCATCTTCATCAATGTCAGTCGGTTTTATATAATAAGAAAATGGTTTTATATAATAAGGAGGTGGATCATGGATTCCTCTTTTGGGAAAGAGGGGATATTATCCCGTCTGAGACTTCTCGATGAAGACCTTGATTTCCGTTTCGGCGGCGCGCGCAAGTTCGAACTCGTGATCTCAGGAGGCAGTGCTTTATCGATTCGAGGACTCATCCCTTCCCGTGTAACCACCGACATCGATGTGCTGTCCGTGCCCGACGAAGTCGTCGATTTGATGTCCGCCTATGACATGAACTCTCATGTGGACACTTTCCGGTATATGTATCCGACTCACTGGCACGACAGGATACGTCCCGTGGAATTTGATGGTTCGGTACTTGACGTATATACCTTGGGAAACGAGGATCTCGCCATAACGAAACTCCTTTCGTGGAGAGGCGACAAGGATCGAAGGGACCTTGAAAATATGTGGTCCAATGGGTCCATCAACCACAGCGCCTTGAACAGCATCCTTCTGGACATTACCGAGGTTCGTATCAATATCACAGAGGCTCAATGGAACCTGCTCAACCAACGAATAGCAGTTCTGGATGGTCGCGACCCCTTTTCTTCCGATACGAGTACGACTTTCGGATTTCCCTCCTTCTCATCCGATGACCAGCCATCGCCAGAACTCGATGCCCCTCATCCGTCCCTATGATTGGAGATCATTCGTGAGACGCCCCAACTTCGAGCCGTGGTCGCGCAGATACCTGTTGCACCTTTCCGGGTTGTCGAGATTCGATTTTCCTCGTCTGTGCGTCATGGCGTGCCATAGTGAAGGACGGCTGCGCGAGCCTTTGTTGCTGTACGCCCTGCAGTCGGACCGTTTTCCCGAGCTGATGGCCATGACCGACGATTCCGAGCTGAGGGGTGAATACGAGCATGCGGCCGATTCTCTAGGGGAACTCGCCCCCCAAGACTATGCGTTGGAGCACGGCTACGACCCTTCCACCGGTGACAGGTACCGGAAGGTGTTGAACTCCTTCTATGCCGACTGGCACAGGCCGGAGACTCTTGCCCGCTCGAAATCCATCAGAAGGGATGCCTGTCTTCGCGCGAAACGGGAGAGGGGCGTGCCTGTCGCGCCGATCTGCCGTGAACTCGGACTGAATGTCGGGAACGTGAACGCGTGGCTCAAGAATGGGGACATGTCGAAGGTGAGCCTGGAGAACGCGACCAGACTGGCACGAGCGTTCCGCGCGGCGTGACCGGGCCTTTCCGTTATCGGGGTTCCGGCCTGTGTATCGGATGCATACGCCGTCCAGCGAAAGGCCTTTTATCATTCGTCCCGTCCCCGGCATGTACTTCACGACGTACAATCGGGATATGGGAGAAATCACGATGGAACCGGCTTACCGCGGTATCGAGGAGGAGACCGTCACGCGTCTGCCGTCCAAGGCGTTCGACGAGTTTCTCAAGGCCCTCGACAGGCCGGTGCCGCAGACCGCCCGGGACCTTATCGGCATGGAGCCCGATTGGCTATGAGGTTCGCGTCCCCGCGTAGGGCCTGGTCCGGCGACGTGCTCGACGGGTTCGACGCGGCGTCGCGCCCATCTACGAGCGGCTGCCGCTTCGTGCGCGGGACGCCGAGAAACACGGACATCGGCCGTATAACGTAAGTTGAAAAACAGCAGGCTCTCCGCCGCGGGACGGAGGGCCTGCCTTCGGGTGGAGAATCAGATCTCGGCCAGCGCCTTGTCTAGGAGCGTGCGCACCGCATTGCTGCGGCTCATGTGGTGTTTGCGCATGTACCGTTCCAGCTTCGCGTCGCGTTCGTCGTCCAGACGGACGCGGATCACGTTGGAGGCAGGGGTGCTGCCCACGGCTAGGGGACGGCCTGGGGCTCTCTTCAGCGCCTCGGATAGCTGCTCGTCGGTGTAGCCCCTCTCGGCCTCCTCGGCATCGGCCTTGAGCATCGCGGCCTCGTCGGCCGGCAGTTCGTCGTAGGAGAGGATGTCGTAGTTCATGTCCATTGCCTGCCTCCTTCCAGCAGTTTCACGTATTGGGTCCTCATGCGCATCGCATGGATGAGCGCCGGCCCCCTCGATGTGCCGGCCACCACCACCTCCAGGGAAGGCCGTCCGGTGATATACCCAGATACAGGACCTTGAGGGGGTCCTCACGCAGCACGAGGTCGCGAAGCGGATGCTCCACCACGTACATGGCGTCATCCGGTTCGATGCCGTGCTTGAGCGCCGAGGGGAATATGTTCACGGTAATATTGTGACACAAAATAGGCGACGGGTCAAGGACGTATGGGGCACGGTCCGTCACGGCCATTGTGATCCAGTTGACGATCGAACTGCTGATGGGCATCGATCTCTTCCTGTTGGGATTGATCCTTTGCCTGGTCGCGTTGCCGTTGGAGGCCGCCTGCTGGTGGCGTTGGAGGCTGTCGCGTATGGACGCCGATGCCGCCCTGATCCTCGCCCGGGCGTTGTCTTCCTTCCGGGATTACGTCTCGGTTAGATGAGCCGCCCTGTTTTGTCCGCATATCGATGGCATGCGTCGCATGGCTTGAGTGACACCCATGACAATGATCAGGAGGAGGCGTGCGATGACGGGTTCGGCTCATGGCGGTCCGGCCGATGACAATGATGTCGGAGGTGTTTTCCGCGTATGCGTGGGCGTGGAAGAATCGGCTCGTTCCGCCCCGTTGATGTGGGGTGTTTTCGATGAACCGTTGACGGATCATGATCTGCTGGTATTGTCGCGCGCGTTTGATTTTTCGGACGGGCTCAGGGAGCATTGCGTGCCGGCCGCGTGGGAGGCCCTTGATTCGACGTTGGATTCCGGTGTGCGCGAGCTTGTATCGCATCCGCCCCGGACCGAGGCCGAGCTTGCGGCGGCCATCGCGGGTTTGGGTCATGCCGTCGCCCGGCGGGCGGTGGATGGCGCGCTCGATCGTCTTCAGTCCAGATGGCTGTAACGCTGCACTTCGATGATGTTGCGGGGCAATCTGTTCTCCGTTTCCCCGGATGGCGCATGTTCCGTCCATCGTGTGGACTGGTTGGTCCGCCGGCAGTGGTCGGCTATCTCCTTTGATATGAGCCGCATGGTCTTTCCTGACGGTTCGGACGGTTTCGGTCAGCTGGGGCATGTACATGGTCCCATTATCCCCAATATCCCTTCTTTGGTCCGATATCGGCGGGATTCGGGCCGGCGGCGGCGTGGATGGCCGGATTGTGCGTCGCGCGTGTTGGGAGGCTTGCATGGCTGGTGGCGAGGGGAAGCGGGGGTCGTCGGGCAAGGCGTTCGTGGTGGCCGGCATGGTGGTCGCGGCCCCGCTGCTCACGGTCGTGGTCGTGTTGTTGTGCCTGGTGATCCTGGTGGTCGCGATACTGCAGTCGGATTACGGTCTGGGGACGCGTTGCGTGACGGGTTCCTCGTCGTGGGTGGATTGGGCGGTGTCGGTCGCGAAGGACGATAAACATGGGTATTCGCAGCCGAACCGCGGGGGCGACCCGGATTACGACTGTTCGTCGTTCGTGTGGGCGGCGTTGCGCCATGCGGGCTTCGACGTGGGGTCGAGCCCGTTCAACACTGACGGCATGGATTCGGTGTTGAAGGCGGCCGGTTTCGAACGGTCGGATTTCAGGGATGTGGCGTCCCTGCAGGCGGGCGACGTCGTGTGGGCCGACGGGCATACGGAGATCTACATGGGTGATGGCGAGTTCGTGGGCGCGCATTGGGACGAGAGGCATGGGGTCGAGGGCAGGACGCCCGGCGACCAGACCGGCGACGAGATCGGCGTGACGTCCACGTTGAACGCGCGGTACACGCGCGTGTACCGTGCGCCGGCCTCGCAGGGCTCGCAGGCGGTGTCGGGCGGCACGTCGGATTCCGGTTGGGACGGGATGGGCGCGGAGCAGGCGAAGGCCGCCTGGTTCGCCGGCCTGGCCGGTCCGGGCAATACGTGCGTCTCGTATCCGCAGGGCCAGTGCACGTGGGGCGCGTGCCTGCGCGCCTACCGTCTGGGGTGGAAGCATGTGGGCCAGTATTGGGGCGATGGCGGCATGTGGGCCTCGTCCGCGGCCGCGGAGGGTTACAGGGTGACGCGGACGGCCCCGGTGCCGGGCGCGATCGTGAGTTTCCCGCCCGGCGTGCAGGGCGCTGACCCGGCGGCCGGGCATGTGGCCGTGGTCGAGTCGGTGGACGCGTCGAAGGGCACGTTCACGATCAGCGAGATGAACGCGCATGGCCCGGTGTACACGTCGCGCGAGCTGCCCATCGCGGGCGGCGCGAACTTCATCCTTCCCAAGGACCCGATCCACGGGGCCGGCGGCGGCTCCTCGTCGACGGCGACGTGCTCGGCGGGCGACCAGGACGGCGAGAAGGCGAGCGTGGAGGAGGCGAAGAGGATCGCGAAGCGCAAGATGAAGGACATGGGCTGGGATGACGGTTCCCAGTTCGAATGCCTGGACACGATCTTCACCGAGGAGTCGGGCTGGCGGTGGGACGCCACCAACCCGGACAGCGGCGCGTACGGCATCCCCCAGTCGCTGCCGGCGGAGAAGATGGCCTCGGCCGGCCAGGACTGGCGGACGAACGCGGCCACGCAGATCGACTGGGGCCTGAAATACATCCATGACAGGTACGGGACGCCGTGCGCCGCGTACGCGGAACGCCGGGCCAAGGGCTGGTACTGAGATTATCGGCGTCCGTTCGGGTGGTTTTTCCGGGAGCGGTCGTCTCATGGCGTTCCCGGGCCGGTCGTCGCATGATTTTCCTTCTCCTTATTCCCGTGCGCCGGCGGGCCGCTTTCCTTCACGGCCCCACGCCCCTCCCCCGGGCGTGGGGCCTTCCCTTTCTTTCCGGCCCGTTATCGGCCGTGGGCCGTGCCGGCGCGTGGTGGATGCGCGGGCCCGTGCTTTCGGGCCGTGGAGGCTTGTGATGAGGGAGGCTGTGATGTCCGGGATGGTGTTGGCCGATGATTCGCTGATCAACCTGTTCCCCGATCCCGCGTGGGATGTGGCGGGGTTCCGTGACCTGGCGGGAGGCGTGATAGCGGTGTGCCTGTACGCGGCGGTCGCGATGGTGATCGTCGGCGTGCTGACCCTGCTGCCGGGCCTGATCACGAACAACATGATGGAGCGCGCCTTCTCGTGGAAGCGTCTGCTGTGCGCGTTGATGATCCCGTTGACGATCGGCGCGGCGACGAGCGGGTTCGCGTGGGGCGCGGGCGCGTTCGGCACGGACGGGCTGGCCGTGAACGACTCGTACCAGTCCGCGAACGGTCATCCCGACTGGAAGGGCGTGAAGAACGACGAGGCGAAGAAGTCGGACGATCTGGGCGGCGTGGTCCGGCAGTTGGGCGAGGACATCGCGAACCGTGTGGGCAAGGCCGCGGGCGACGCGATCGACAAGGCCCTGTCGACGGGCAAGAAGGCGTGGCAGTGGCTGTCCGGCGGCGACGGGAAGGGCAACGTGTTCCAGAAGGCCGGGGACGCCGCGTCCGGGGCCTGGGACTGGCTGTCCGGCGGCGACGGGAAGGGCAACGTGTTCGAGAAGACGGGCCAGGCGGCGGGCGACCTATGGTCGTCCCTGTTCGGCTGAGCCGTCCGGCCCGTTATCGGCGTCGGGCGTCGTACGGGCCCGGTGGCGGTGGGGAAAGGAGGGTGAATCATGACCATTATTCATCCAATCGCCGCCACCGCGTCCGATATCGCGCTGGCGTTGACCGACAACGACCTGTCCGGGTTCTCCGTGTCCCCGAACTGGACGTTCTTCCCGTTCATGAGCCTGGTGTCGAACATCGTGGGCGGCCTGTGGGCTTTGGGCATCTTCGTGGCGACGGCCGCGTGGATCATCGCCGCGTTCTCCTGGGTCGTGTCCAAGGCGATCCACAACAGCACGATGCAGCAGTACAGCGGCATCGTGTTCGTGTGGATCGCGCTGGGCATGATGCTGCTCGGCTCGGCCATGGCGATCGTCAAGTTCGCGTCCACGCAGGCCCTGTTCTGACCTCGGGGCCCGTCCCCTTTTCCTCCGGGCCCGTCCCGCCGTCGGGGCGGGCCCTTTCCTTTCTTTGCTGTTTTTCCGTTGTTGGGAGGCTGTCGTGGGCGATATCGTCGAGGCGGTGCTGCAGAAGCTGTTCCCGTGGATGCTGGACCCGATGGGCAAGGCGTTGCAGGGCATGATGGTGGGCGCGTTCTCGTCGACCGCCGGGTCCGTGTCGTACGCGGAGTGGAACGTGGCGATCACGGCCGCGAACAGGATCGGCTGGGTGATGGGGTTCGTGAACATGCTCATATGCGCGGTGGGCGCGGTGCATGCGGCCGTGAAGGCCAGCCCGGCGGAGTCGGTCAAGTCGTTCGCGATGGCGGTGCTCGCCTGGCCGTTGACCGCGATCTGCGTGAGCGTGATGATCACGTGCGAGGGGATCGTGAGCCTCCTGTCCGCGAGGATCCTCGCGGTGGGCGCGGACACGACCAAGGGCCGGGGCATGGAGTCGATGGTGTCGGCCATGTTCAAGAAGATCCTGGAGCAGGCGTCCGTCCTGCATTCGCTGACGATGCTGCTCGTCTATCTGGTGTTGTTCGTGGGCGTGTTCCTCCTGTGCTGCATGCTCGCGGCCCGCACCCTGTGCCTGGTGCTGCTGGCCGCGGTCGCCCCCTTGCCGGTGATGAGCGCCGGCTGGAAGGCGACCCGGCCGGCGATGCGCCGCTGGCTTTCGGCCGTGGTGGGCGTGATGCTGGCCAAGCCGTTGGCCGCGCTGGTGATCACGGTCGGGTCGGCGCTGATGACCTCGCAGACCACGTCGGGCGTGGGCGAGGGCAGTTTCTGGGATCTGCTGGTCGGCATCGCCGCGATCTACATGGCCTGCTATTCGCCGAAGATGATCATGCCGGTCGTGCAGTTCCTGGGCGACGACCGGAGCATGGGCATGCAGCAGGCCGCGAGCCAGGCGGGCCGGAACGCGCTGGTGACCGCGGCCCAGCTGACCCGGCAGGTCGTGACCGCGGCCGCCGGGGTGGCGACCGGCGGGGCCGCGGCGGCGGGCGGGCAGTTGCCCGGCATGGCGCAGGGCGGGCTGGCCGCCCTGACCGGCCAATGGGGGCAGGTCGGCGAACAGGCCGGAAAAATGCTCGCCGGCTCCAAGGCCGACGGCAAGGACAAGGATGATGGCGGCGGGGCCCGGGATTCCGGCGCCCATGCCCGTCGAAGGACGACGGGTACGAGCCGCCGGTCTCCGCTCCCCCGGGCCCGGATGGCTCGGCCATTCCGGCGCCCGATGGCGCGTCGTCCGCCGGAACCGCGCCCGGCGGCGCCGGAGGGGACGGTGGCCGGGGCGTCGCGGGCCGTGACGGTTCGGACGGTGCCGACGGGATCGGCGGCGAGGGCGGCCTGGGCGGCGCCGGCGGCGAGGGCCGGACCGGATCGTCCGGCGCTCCGGGGTCTCCGGGCGATCCGGGGCTTCCCGGGATGCCCGGACCGGACGCGGTGCCGGCGCCCCCGGTCTCGCCACAGTCGCCGTCGGGCCCGGTCCTGGCCTGACTTATCGATGCGTTGCCGGGTGGCGTCCCCGTATGGGCGGGGATCACGCCCGGCCCTTTTTTCTTGTTTGATCGGAGGTTGCTGATGGTGGATGCCGATGGCAGGGACGGCGGGGCGAGGGTGCCCACGGCGGCGTTCAGCCGCCTGTCGGCCACGAATGTCTTGTTCGGGTGGACATGGCCGCAGATCGGCGTGGGCCTGGCCGGCCTGGTCATGGTCGTGGGCGGCGCGGCGGCGGGCATGGTGCTGCCGTTGATGCTCGCGGGCGGCGTGGTCATGGCGTACGGGCTGATCCGTTACGAGGGGTTGAGCCTGATGGCGTGGACGTACGTGTGGCTGGCGTGGCGGCGGCGTGTGCGCGACGGGTCGACCCGATGGTCGGCGAGCCCGCTCGCCTCGGGCCGGCCGGCGGGCGTGCTGGGCGTGTGGGGCCAGGTCGGGTCCCGGGCCCAGGTGGTCGAGGGGTCCGGCGTGGAGGTGGTCGGAACCCCGTTCCATGGCGCCTGCTACCTGTTCGACCCGGAACGCCGGCGGGCGACCGCGGTGCTCGCGTTGAAGGTCGAGGAGTGGACGTTGAGCACGGATGCGTCGAAATCGTCGCGCGCGGCCGCCTTGAACGATCTGACCGCCCGTCTGGCGGACACGCCGGGAGTGGTCGAGCTCAAGGAGACCGCGCTCCTGCTGCCGGGAGCCGCGCCCGCTCCGGACCTGCCCGACGATGGCGGGTCGCCGGAGTGGATGCGCCGTGATATGGCGGAATTGTGGGCCCTGCCGGAGGTCATGACCCCGTTGGCGAACGTGAGCTACGTGTCCGTGACCTGCGACGTGGACCGGCTCAAGGGCGTGGACCGCGCCCGGGGCCGGCTCACGGAACGCGATCGGGTCGGGGTCGCGTTGGGCGACCTGGTGAAGATGACCGTGGCCCCGGCCCTGGTCGAATGCGGGGCGCGTCCCGGTTCGGTGCGCTGGTGCGGACTGGACGACCTGCGCACGCTGATCCGGTCGGTTTCGGATCCGGCCGGCAACGCGGACCGTCCTCCGGTCACCCGTGACGAGCCGACGCTGGGCTGGTGCGAGGAGAGCCTCGACGGGGAGAGCGTGACCCTGGAATCGTGCGTGGCGCGCACCTGGTGGGTGACCCAGTGGCCCGACCGGCCCGTGCCGGCGGGCTGGACGCGCGACATCCTGCAGGGCGGCAGGATGATCGCCCTGACCCATATCTGGAGGCCCATGAGCATGGAGGAAAGCGAGAAGGACCTGCGTGACCGCGAGTCCAGCATCCTGCAGCGCGACACGTTGCAGAACCAGCGGAAACTGTCGCGCGACGAACGCCGTGAGCGCCGCGAGCAGCGGCAGCGAGAGGCGGAGCAGGACGCGAACTGGCCCGACACCGACCATCAGGGGTGTGTTTTAGCAAGTTGGCGTCCGCTTTGTGAGCGGTGTTTTTCCGCAGTGTA
>ERZ825324.2295-NODE-2295-length-20303-cov-3.188216_pt1 | contig 20303 bp, 4 predicted proteins | sample MGYA00519859_ERZ825324 | MGnify/ENA primary metagenome ERZ825324 (study PRJEB31778, sample SAMEA3449198) | human gut metagenome | biome: human gut; feature: human-associated habitat; material: faeces | place: United Kingdom | collected 2010/2012 ... | reverse complement strand
CAACCGTATTATTACCAGAAGGCTTAACATTTAATAAAGAAAAGAATACATCATGGAAAGAAAAGAATGGAGTTTTATATAACAGAAGCTTAGAAGGAATAACATTAAATGCAGGAGAAAAAAGAGAAGAAGGCTTAACACTTGATATAGAAAGTACAAGTGAAGCAAAGACATATATAAACAAAGTAACCGCGAAAGGAGAAATATATGAAAATGTAGTATATATCTTAGATGGAAAAACATATAAAGAAGATACAGTACTAGAAGGAGAAAAAATAAAAGAACCAAAAGTAGATAATAAAAACTTCAAAGGATGGTATACAGATAAGAAATATACAAATAAATATAACTTTAATAATGAAGTAACAAAAGATTTGGTATTATATGGACAAACAGAAGATATAAAAGAATATACAGTAACATATGTAGATAATGAAAAAATAGTTAAAACAGAAAAAGTAAAAGAAAATGGAAGTTTAAATGCTCCAAAGGTATCAAAAGAAGGATATACATTTAAATATTGGTCAGAAGAACCAAATGGAAAAGAATATGATTTGAGCACAAAAGTAACAAAAGATATTACTCTTTATTCAGTATATGAAATAAATAAATATACAGTAACATTTATAAATGAAAAAGAAAAATATGATGAACAAGAAATTGAATATGGAGAAAATATAAAAGTTCCAACAAGTCCATCAAAAGAATATTATACATTTAAATATTGGTCGCTAGAAGAAAATGGTGATAGTTATGATTTAAGTACAAAAGTAACAAAAGATATAACACTTTATTCAGTGTACGATATTAATAAATATACAGTAACTTTTATTGATAAAGGAAAAGAAATAGATAAACAAGAACTAGAAGCAGGATCACTAGTAATCGCACCAAAGGTATCAATGGAAGGCTATACGTTTAAATATTGGTCGAAAAAAGAGAATGGGAAAGAATATAATTTAAATTTACCTATAACAAGAAATTTAACATTATATTCAGTATATGAAATAAATAAATATAATGTAGAGTTCTATGATAGTAATAAACTAATAAAAACAATAAAAGTAGACTATGATAATACAATAAATAGTAATGAAGTTCCTACTGTAATCAAGACAGGATATACATTTACAGGATGGATAGAAAATAACAAAAATTTTGATTTTACAACTAAAATAAAAGAAAATAAAAAATTATATTCAAAATATGAAATCATAAAAAATGCAGTAATATTTAATGATGAAAATAGAATAACAACTAAAAAAGTAGATTACAATAATAAAGTAGAAAAAATAGAAAGCCAAGGAAAAATAGGTTATACATTTAAATATTGGTCAACTACACAAGATGGAGAAGAATTTGATTTTAATACATTAATAACTGAAGGTATAACATTATATGCAGTGTATGATATAAATGAATATAGTGTTAACTTTATAGACCAAGGTAATGCATATGGTGATACGCAAAAAGTTAAATATAATAAAATTGCAGTAAAACCAGAGACTGATCCAATAAAAGAAGGTTATACATTTAAATATTGGTCACTAGATGAAAATGGTGTAGCATATGACTTTAATACAAAGATAACAAAAGATACAACACTTTACTCAGTATATAGTGTAAATAGTTATAAAGTATCATTTGTAGATAATGGCACTAAATATATAGAAGATGAAACTATAGAGTATAATAAAGTTGCAGTAAAACCAGAAACAGATCCAAGTAAGGAAGGACATACATTTAAATATTGGTCACTAGAAGAAAATGGTGTAGCCTATGACTTTAATGCAAAAATAACAAAAGATATAACACTTTACTCAGTATATAGTGTAAATAATTATAAAGTATCATTTATAGATAATGGCACTAAATATATAGAAGATGAAACTATAGAATATAATAAAGTCGCTATAAAACCAGAAACAGATCCAAGTAAAGTTGGACACACATTTAAATATTGGTCACTAGGAGAAAATGGTACAGCCTATGACTTTAGTACAAAAATAACAAAAGATACAACACTTTATTCTGTATATGAAGCAAATGAATATACAGTTAAGTTCATGGATGGAGATAACTTATTTAAACAAGAACAAGTTAAATATGGATTAAAGGCAACTAAACCAAGTGAGAATCCAACAAAAGAACATAATTTGTTTAAAACATGGACATTAAATGATAAAGAATATGACTTTAATTTACCAGTAATAGATAATATGATATTGCGTAGTTCATATGAAGAAATAGAAAAACCAAGTATAAGCCATGTGCCAACAGAGTGGACAAACAATAAAGTAACAGTAACAATAACATCAAGTCATGAAGATTATAAATATCTATATAAAATAGACACAGGAGAATATAAAGAATATACAGGACCATTTGATATAGATTATAACTGCACAGTAGTAGCAAAATCAGTAAAAGAAAATGTAGATAGTATAACAGAATCACATGACATAACAAATATAGATAAAATAAAACCAATAATAAATTCATTAAATGAAACAAATGTATCAGGAACAAGTTTTGATATAAATGTAAGTACAATAGATAATGAATCAGGAATGAAACAAATACATATATATAAAGATGATTTGTTAGAAACAACAATAGTATATAATGAAAACTATAATGAAGAAAAAAATAGTACATATACATTTAATGATTTAGTATCAGGAAAAGATTATAAAATAAAAGTAATAGCAGAAGATGTTGCTGGAAACTTAAGTGAAGCAAAAGAAATAACAGTTAAAACTGAAGAAAAAATAGTTGCAAGAATAATTGGAAGAGAAAATAAACTATTTGAAGATGAAAATTTATATGAAAACTTTAGCTCACTTGAAAGAGCGATAAAAGCATGTCCAAGTAACCAATGCACAATAGAAATGGTAACAGATACAAAAGAAAGTGTAGAAGTATTAGAAGGACAAGATATAACTCTTAATATAAATGGAAAAACAATAACAGGAGTAAAAGATACATATACAATAAATAATGGTGGAAATTTAATAATAAAAGATAATGCTGAAGAAGCAGGAAGTATAGTAAATAATGCAGGAGTAGCATTAAAAAATGAAACAACAGGTGTACTAACACTAGGTGAATTAGAAGATGAATTAGTAGTATCAACAACAAAACCATATATAAATGGTGGAACATTTGGTGTTGTAAATGAATATATAGATAAAAATACAAAAGGAAGATTTAATTTCTACGATGGAATGATTGCAGGAAACATTGCAATAGAAGGTGAAGTAAATGATAAACCATATCTATATAATGCAAGTGTAGTAACAAGTGATAATAGACAAGTCGCAACATTAAAGATACTAGAAGATGCAGAAGCAAGAATAGTTAGAACTGGTGTTTATTATACTAAAATAGATAAGCTGTTGAAGATACAAATAGCGGAACATTGTCTGAACCTACGACAACAAATACTAATCTAATGCAAGGATTTAGTAATGTTGATGATACTGGATTTACTTACGATAGTGAAACAAATACACTATCATCAGAGCCAGGTAAAAGTGTAAAAGCATATACTGTAATAGATTTAACAGGATATGAGAATGATCAGTATTTATTTATTTCAAGTGATGCTATTGATACTTATTATGGAAACTTTGAAGTAATTGTAAGAGAAAATGATGCTTATGGTAATAATATATCTCAAACGAAAACTACAGACGATACTACTAAGAGAGATAATTATAAATTTTATTTAACTAAAGGTAAGAAATATTATATAAGATTGGATTATACTACATATTCTCAAAATGAAACAAATATGGTTACAATTTATGACATGTTTTTCCAAAAAATAAATAAATATGATGTGGATGAAAATACTGAATTTGAAACTATATCGAGTTCATACGGTTTTGAATATGACAAAACAACAAGAACATTAAAATCTAATAATCAATATATGCAAAATACCACAGCATTTTCATATATAGAAGTTGATTTAACAAACGAAACAGAAGATAAAGAAGTAATAATTAATGCATCGCTAGATACATTATATTATGGGAATTACGGAAATATAGTAATAAATGAGGACAATTCTAAATTATCAAGTGCTTCTTATAGTGCATTAGGTTATATGTATGTCAATAGTAGTTCACAACATAATATTGGCCCATACAATTATTCACAAACATTGAAAAAAGGTAAAAAATATTATCTTCAATTTTATTATTTTAAAGGATATGATAATTATTCAGAGCCAGATTATACATATAATAATTCAAAAGATCAATTTATAATTAATTCAATAGATGTGGTAGGTATAGGAGATAAAGAAAATATAGATTTATCTACAAGTTTAAGAACAAATTATTATGGAATTGATAGTTATGATTCTTCATATGATCGATATTCAATTTCAAGTAATGCACCTTATGGTGAAAAATTTGATTCATATGTTAAGATTGATTTAACAGAGTCAAAAACGGATAAAATAATAGATTTTAATTTAGCATTGAATAGTTATTCAAGTATATATATAACAAGTAATAATAAAGATTCTAAAAAAGAACTTATTATTAATAATATGAATAATACATTGTTGTCATTTTTTTCAAATTACAGCTATTACATAAATGGTAATAGTAATTATTATGATTTCCGTGATTATAAATATGTTCTTCCAAAAGGAAGCGTGTATTATGTGCATTTTGCAAGTTACAATCCCGAAGGTAAACCACATCCATATATAAAAAACATTTCACTTATTCCTGTGACTGATAATATTATAAATATTGGTACATTACCTCATTTAAAAGGAACAATTGATGATAGTAATAAGTCTAATCTTCCATATGTAACAGATGATGGAACAGCAGATTCAAATTTTAGGTTTATTGGTAAAGATACTAAAAATTATGTTAAATTTAATAACGAGTTATGGAGAGTAATAGGAATATTTAATACAACCGATGCTGATGGAAATTATGCAAAAAGAGTAAAGCTAGTTAGAAATGATTCTATTGGAAGCAATATTGTTTGGGATTCAAGTAGTTCAAAAGTAAATAACGGATATGGAGTTAATGAATGGTCACAAGCAGCTGTAATGAAGTTATTAAATCCAGGTTATGAAAATAATAAAGTTCTTCACGATTCAGGTTCTGAAATTGTTACTAATAATAGTTTGTATTGGAATAAGAAAAGTGGAAAATGTTTGAATTCTGGAGGCCTTTCAACTACATTCTGTGATTTTACATCTATTGGCTTGAATGATAGTGCAAAATCAATGATTGATTCAGTTTTATGGAATACAGGAGCAATTTCAAATGATACTCAAAATTTAACTCCATATCAGATGTATACATATGAAAGAGGGGATAAAAACGGAAAAACAGATTTTGATTCCTCGAGTTATCCAACAACTGATTTAGTTGATAGAACAACAACATGGTTTGGTAAGGTTGGTCTTCCATATCCTAGCGATTATATAATGGCTTCAGGCGATGGTTCAGGAAATGACAGAAGCAAGTGTATGAGTTCAAATTCTAATGTATATGGTGATTGTTCATCAAATAATAACTGGATGGGTGTAAACCTTTCATCACCACTTATGACAATGAGTCCAATTTATGGTGCATCATTCCCATCATTCACGGCAGCAATGATAACAGCTCTATATACTATGCCAGCAGCAAACAATTATTATGTTTTAAAACCAACAGTTTATTTAAATCCTAAAGTAAAAATAACATCTGGTAGTGGTACACAAAATGATCCATTTAATATAGAACTTGGTGAAGAAGAAAATACAACATTATATTATGGACTTGTTCCTGATTTAATAAAAGAAGATGTTAAAGAAGAAGAAACAGAAATAAATGATGAGGATGAGACATTAGATTATATTTATGTAAAAAATGAACCAGCATATGGATTTACTTATAATAGCGAAAAAGGTGTATTTACTAATGAAAATAAAGGAATTGCAAATACAACAGCAATATCATATATAAAAATAGATTTAACAAATGCTACTAGTGATATGCCAATAGATATAAATTATAATATTTCTAAAAATGATAACTATTCTATGGGATTCATTAATTTAATGAAAAATGATTTAACAAAGATAAATTATAATAATAGCTCAAGTTATTCGAAAGATAGTTTACTTGTTACAAGTAATAAGTCTTCTTCTGGTACAATTTCAAAAGTTTTGGAAAAGGGTAATATATATTATTTACAATTTGCTTATGAAAAAGATGGAAATCTTCCAGTATCAGACACGAATGCAGATAGTTTTGAAATTGGTATTACATATTTAAATGACGATGATAAGACTAATGATTACATAAGATATGATGGTGTTACTACTACATTAAATAAAGAAGTTGATACTGTTCAATTGATAAAGGATTTAAATATAAGTAATTCATTGCAGATTGAAAGTACTAAAAGTGTTGAGTTAGATTTAAATGGTCACACTTTGACAACAACATCTTCAGATCCAGTTATTACAAATAACGGTAGTTTAAAAGTAACAGATTCTAAATATGTTCCAACTTATGCTAATCGTATAGAAGATTTTAATAGTCAAATATCTGATTTTAAAACTGTAAAATATGATACATCTGATTTTTCAATCTTTTGCAACAACTCAACAAGTACGAAAAAGTGTAGTTATAATTCATTTAGTTATGGAAATATAAGTATTAGTTCTAGAGAAACATATATGAATTCAACTTTTTCAAATTATAAAATAAATTTTGACAGTAAATATAAATCTATAGTAGGAACGATAACACTCCCTAAAGCATCTAGTTCATTTGGTTATGTAACTATTGGTTTGAGTAGTGATAAAAATGTAAATGAATCTAGTTTTGATGTTCAAAAAAGATTTGTTAGAACGTCAACAGCAGCTCAAACATTTAATTTCGAGTTAAAACCAACGAAAATCGGAGAATATTATTTAAAAATATGTCTACCAAGAACACAAATAAGTTTAAGGATAAACGAAATTAATTCGAAAATTGATATACCAACTTTATCTGATAGTGATTATGTTTCATCAATTTATAGTTCTGCAAGTAGTGCTATAAAAAATAATGAAGGTGCATATTTGAGTGTTGAAAAAACATTAGTTTATACAAAGGATAATTCAACTTCATCTTCAGGCGTAGATAATTATGGAAAATTGAGCATAGGTAATGGAGGATATGTTCGAGCATATGCTTATGGTGTTAATAACAGAGAAACAGGTGAAATTGTAGAAGGTTCTGGAACAATTGCATCAACAAGTAATTATTCATTATATACAAAAAGTATTAAGAAAAATAATATTAAAGGTTATACATTTGTTGGTGGTTCTATATATAATCAAAGTAATTCAGACTTAACATTAGACAATGTTATCATAAGGGATTATAATTATTCATCTGCAATAATAGATTCATCTATTTATAAGTTAACTATAAATAATTCATCAATTATTGTACCATCATCAACTAGCTCTTATGCGTTTAAATTAAGTGAAAAAGGAATGCTTGAAATAAATAATTCAAATATATACGGTTCACAAGCGATAGATAATGGAATAAAAAATTCGTATTCTATGGGTAAAAAGGATATTAAGATTAATAATAGTTATATTGAAGGAACCGTTAGCTCAAATACAAATAAAAAAGTAGAAATTAATAATTCTACACTAGGAGATATATATAATGGTAGTAGTACTATAGATATAAAAGATTCAACTATAAATAGTATTGATTTCAATTCATGTACATTAAATATGGATAATGTAATTATTCAATCAATGTCCTTGTTTAAAAACTCAAATAGTACAGTTACAATGAAAAATATGGATATGGTTAATACAAAAATTGAAAACTCTAAAAATATGACTATAGAAGAAAATGTAACTGCAATGAATATAACTAATTACGCTGGTGGAGAGTTTAAATATAATAATTCTAAAATTAATGGTATTTTATCAAATAGAGGAAATGCAAATATAAATAATACACAATTTGCTGATGGAACAATTCAAAATTTAGGTATACTTACAGCGGGAAATACTACTATGACATCAACAAAAAGTAATCTTACAGCAGTAACAAATGAAGGAACACTAAATTTAAATGATGGATTTAAAATTTTAAATTACAAAAAAGGAATTTATGGAAAAGGTTCAACTATTAATCTTGGAAGTGATGATGAAACTGTTAGTAGTGATAATATTATTATTGACACTATTGACTATAGTATTGAAACTATTAATGAGTCAATTGTAAATTATTATGATGGAACTCTTATAAGTGATAATGAAGAAGTAATAAATGCTCCAATAAATTTAGTTCCTAATGGTTATGATGTTGACTATTCAAATACTAATGACATAAATAAAATATCATTAAATAAAATAATTGATAAAGATTATGTTGCTCAAATTGGAGAAACTAAATATAAAACATTAAGTGAAGCAATAGAAAACGTTAATAGCGATAACAATCAAACAAAAATAAAAATAATAAAAGATATATATACGGTTTTGAATTCTACAGTTGATTCTAATAAAAATATAGAATTAAATTTAGATGACAAAAAAATAGTATATTATAAAAAACAAAATCCATTGATTGTAAATAATGGAACATTAAAATTGAAAACGTCTGATTCTTCTTTAGAAATTAGTAGAGTTTATGGAGAAAGTTTATTAGAAAATAATGGAACATTGGAAAATAATGGAATTAATTTAAAATGTTATTATAGCAATATAAATACTTTTATAAACAATGGTAATATGAATTTCAATTCTGGTTCAATAGTTCATAATTTCAGTGGTAATTATAAAACAAGTAAGCCAATGAGATTTATAACTAATAATTCTAAACTAAATGTTTCTGGTGGTACATTCTCTATAAGAAATATTAGTAATGATACAGATAATATTATATATACTTCTAGCGATGCAACAACAAACATAAATGATGGAAATTTTGAAGTAGGATATATTGCAGTTTATTCTGATGGAATAACTAATATTACAGGAGGAACTTTTAAAACATCATATGCCATAAAAACAAGTGCAAATGGAAATGTTGATGTTTCTGGTGGTAATTATAGTGAAGCAAATAATTTGATTTATAATTCAGGAATTGCAAAAATTCATGACTTAAATTCTTTATTAAAATATATTGGAACAAATGATAATTCTATTGAGTTTACTAATAATGTATTTAGTACTAATAATTATAATGTCTTTACTAATAATGGTAATAGTGCAATATTTAATAATAATAATATAACATCAACATCAATGGTAACATCAACATATGGTATTTTAAACTTTAAAAAAGGAAATGTTATAGTAAATGGTGGTAAATATGTTGCTGCTTGTGTACCATTCCAATTAACGGGAACGGCAAATATAACAGTAACTGGTTCAAATGTTAGTAGTTCAGGAAATAGCGCAATTTATTCTACTACAACTGGTGATGTTAATATAGTTAGTGGAACATATACATCTGCAGATGGAATTGCAATACGAAATACTAGTGAAAATACTATAACTTTCGGTATTAAAGGTGATACTAACGATGATGGAAGTTTAAATGTATCAATTTCTAATCCTGAAATAACAGGTACAACTGCGGGTATAAAAACTGGTTCAAAAACGGTATTTAAGTTCTACGATGGAATATTCACAGGTACAACACCAATTGATGGAAATGTGTATGACACTGAAGATGAATATACTGTAATTCAAGTAGATAATTCAAAATATTTACATAAAGATGAAAAAGAAACAATGGTTGCAAGAAACGTTGATACTGAAAAAGAATATAGTACTTTACAAAAGGCTATAGATGAAGCAACAGATGGTAATACTATACAAGTAATAAGTGAAATTTCAACGCTTGCTAGTGCTGAAGCAACTGTAGTTCCAGAAGGATTAAATGTTACTATAGATGTAAATGGTTATAAAATAAATGAAAATAATGCTTTATTCCTTTCAAATTTAGGAGAGTTAACAATAACAAATAGTAATTATAATGAAACAACACCATCAATTGATGATGGCGGTATATATAATACTGGTGGAAGTAATGTTATCGATAATTCTGGAATATTAAAATTGAATAAAATATATATTGAAAGTACAGTTGAATGTGAAATGATAAGTAATAAAGTAAATGGTGAATTAAATATTAAAGAATCAATTTTATACAATTCTTATGGTAAAACATCATCAAATAGTGTAATATTTAACTCAGGAACAGCAACAGTTGATTCTATAAAAATAAACACTAGTGGTAAGTCAATAACAAATAATGGTACTATAAATATTTCAAATTCACAAATTAGAAGTAGTGATGCATTAACTAATGATGGTATACTTGTTTCTGAAAATGATAATATTACTGGACCAATAACAAATAGTTCTACATTTACAGCAAATAATATTACAATACCATCATCATCAACAATAACTAATACTAAAGATTTCACACTAAATAAAGGTACTATTGAATATGTTGGTTTAATAAAAAATGAATCAAATATGAATATAACAGGTGTAACAATAACATCATCGTCTTATGGATGTATTATTAAAAATTATGGTTCTAATAGCCCAATTTTAAATATTAGTAATTCAAATATAACATCTAAATATTATGATATGGCTGATGATGAATTACATTCTCTTGATATTTTAACTGGACAGCTTATTTTAAATAATACAAATATTACTAGAGACCCTAGATTTAGCAATCAGACTACAACTGATAGTGATGCAACTGAATTTGGATTAATTCGAACATATGACGCAAAGAGTGTAGAAATAATAGGAGGAATTTTCAATTTTAAATTTGGAAAATTCTTAACCGTAATTAATCCAGAAACAACAGTAAAAGTAGATGGTGCAACAATAAATACTTATAATGGTATATTTATGCAAAGTAAACATGTTGGGAATACAATTAATTTAAAGAATGTTGAAATGAAAAATCAAAAGTACAATATATTAAACTGTAATTCTTATTACAGTAGTGTAAATTGTGGTAAGTTTAGTCCAAAATTTTCATCATATAGTGGAGGATTAAAATTATCAATTGAAGGTGGAAATTATAGTGGAGCAGTAGATACCGTTATCCTTTCGGATTATGATAATATTACTCTAAATAATACTGAAATAGATGGAAATATAAAAGGATATCAATCAGGAGTTTCAATAACTTCATCAACTGTAAATAATATTGTAGGTGTAAGCAGAGTTACAATGGAATCAGGAACATTATCAAGCATTTATGATATGTATTCATATACATCTACTCCAACAGTAATTATTAAATCTGGAACAGTTGCAGGTTCTATTTCAACTATGAAAAATCAGAGCGATATGAATGTAACTTTGGGTATAAAAGGGGACTCTAATGTTTCAATAACAGATCCAATGATTAGTGGTAGAATTACTGCTACATATTTAAATCTATATTTCTATGATGGAATTGTAAAGAAAAATATTTCAAAACCAATAGAAGTTGAAAATGGATATAATGTTAAAGTATCAACAGATGGCTATTATTTAGTTGATACACCTGTTATAAAAAATACTACAAGTAATAAAGAATATAATAATATAAGGTCTGCAGTTAATGAGATATCAAATAATGATACATTGCAATTACTTGATAATGTATGGATTTATACAAATAAAATTGATGGTGGAATTGTTAATGAAAATAAGAATATGACGTTTGATATAAATGGTAAAAAAATATATACACCTAATATACCATTCATAAATAATGGCACAGTAACTATTATTGACAATGCGTCATCAGGCAAGATAGATTATGATTCTCCAATAGAAAATAATGGAACTATGAATATTACTAGTGGAGATTTTGCAGTAACAAACAATGGTATTGTAAACAATAACGGTGGAACAGTATCAGGTACAAACTCTTCAAACGGAACATTTACCCAAAATTCTGGTATTATAAATTCAGTAGAAAACTCAGGAACAATAAATGTGATTGACGGAACAGTAAAAGATTTGACTTCAAATAATATTGCTAATATAACTGGTGGAACTTTAAATAAAATAATTAATACTGGTCAGTTGAAAATTCAAAATGCTACTGCAAAAGGTTTTGAATTATATAATAATGGTGGTGAAAGCATTATAGATACTTCATCAGGTACTGCATATATAAGTAATAATTCAACACTAACAGTTTCTAATTCAACGTTAAATAGTGTTAATAGTTCAAATAGGGTATTTAATAATAGATATAAAGGTACTTTAAATATAACTAGTGGTAACTATACATCAGGTAGTACAGAGTGCATATATAATGATGAAGGTGTATTGAATATTGGTGAAAAAGGTGGAGTAATAAGTATTACAAGTCCAGTAATTCAAGGATCAAAATATGCTGTAAATAATGCAGGAACATTTAATTTATATGATGGTAAATTAATTGGTGGTACTGCTCCTGTTTCTGGAACAATAACAGAAATAGAACCGGGTTATAAACTTTCTATAAGCGATGATACAACAAACAATACAAAAGTTGGTTATTTAGTTGTAATTGCTGATGATGAAAGAGTAGCAATGGTAAATGGAATTAACTTTACTAGTTTACAAACAGCAATTAATTCAGTTAAAGATAATACAGAATCAAATATAGTAATATATAAAGATATAGAATTAACTGAAGATATAATAGTACCAGAAAATAAAATTATAAATCTATATTTAAATGGACATACAATAACATATGGAGATTATAGTTTTGTTAAGAATGGAACACTTACAATAATTGATTCAGCTCCATCAGAGAGTATAGGTGCAAGTATAATAAATACAATAGAAAAAGTATTAAATATAAATCAAAATGGAAAAAATATAATTGTATATGAAATGAGTGATGGAAGTAAGTTATCAACAGAAAATACATATAATTTGTATAAGAAAGTAGATAATGAATATAAATTATTAAATATGGAAAAGGACGAAGAAGTAGGTAGATATATTACGGGATCAAATAATAGTGAAATGACTTCAATAAAAGGAAGAATATATTTAAATAATCTTGAAGAAGGAAGTTATAAACTAGTAAGTAGTGATAATAAAGATATAGAATTTACAATAACAGAAGATGGAAAAGTAAATGGAAATATCTTAGAAAATACTAATGAAAAGAGAAAAGTAATAGAATCAGCATTAGCATATTTAATAATAACAATCCAAACAGGAGTAAATCAAATAAAATATATAATTTATATAGTTGCGATGGTATCAATAATCCTAGGTTTATACTTTGCATTTAAAGAGCAAAGAAAACTATCAAGAAAAGTGTAAAAAGAGTTCATTTGAACTCTTTTTATATTGACTGATTTTTGATTGTATTTTATACTTATAATGTAATACTAGGAGGAATTTATGAAAAAGTTAGATGATAAAAATAAAGGGTTTACATTAATTGAATTACTTGCGGTTATTATAATAATTTCAGTTATTGCCGTAGTAGCAGTACCAAAAGTATTAGATGTTATTGAAAATAGTAAGAGACAAACATCTATCGAATCAGGACAGTTATATGCAAGAGCGGTAAATCAAAATATGACTTTCTCTGATTTAGATTCAAGCAAATATAAATCTTTTTTTAAGTCAGGTCAATCTGTTTACAGTGTAAATGAATTAAGTTCAGTAACTGTAAAAAATAAACCACAAAGTGGATCAGTTACAATAAATGACAAAAGAGTAGTAGGTGCAAATCTATGTATTAATGAATATAATGTTATTTATAATGATGGTAAATGGAGTGCTGAAAAAAGTGATAAATGTGGAACAACAAGTACTATAAATCCAAGTAAGCTTCCTAAATACGAAGAAAATGAAGTAGTATATTTTGATCCAATTAATTATAAATTGTGTGATAATGAATCAGATACATGTTACGCATGGCTTGTACTTCATGGAAATACAGATGAAGGTAAATATGAATTAGTATACAAAAATACTGGAGTATATGATTATGGTAAGGCACTAGAGAATAATAATGGGTCAGCTGATGGAGCCTTAGTAAATTATATTAATACAATAACTGAGACTTGGAGTGATAAAATTCCAAAACCAGAAGCAAAATATAATATAAATTCAACGTTTGATTTTACAGGTTTAAAAGCAAGAATAATGAACACAGTTGAACTTAGTGAAAATAACAATGCATTGTTAAATGGATTAAATATTTGTCCATCGTCAACATATATGCCATGTTTGATAATGGGTGAAAATACATTCTATTATCTAATGCAAAATTCAATGCAATCAACATTTGGATTTAGTGAATCTGGAACACCATTTTACATAACTCCTGTAATTAGAGTTGATTTAACAACTGTTGAAAATATTAAAGATTATATAGATGATGGAACTATTAAATATGTTTGTAATGAACATATATATGATTATGGAACAATAAGTGAAGAAGAATATAATAAAATATGTAAAGATTATATAGATGAAAGTTTATATTCTACAACTGAAAACTCAGATGGAACAGTAAATATAAGTGGATTTAAGTCTACAGCACCATCATCATATAAAGATAATGTATGGGCTCTTCCAACAAAAATAGATGGTAAGACAGTTACTGGTATATCAACTGCTGGTTTTGCTCAAAAAAGTATATCATCTAAACTAATAATTTCTCCTACAATAAAAACTTTGGGTGATAATTCATTTGTAAGCAATTCAATTTTGGCATTAGCATTGCCAGACTCAGTTACAAGTATTGGTTCAACATCTTTTGCTGGAAATAGTATTTCTGCATTAAATGTTCCAGGATCAGTAGAAACTATAGGCGAAAATGCTTTTATAGCAAATAATATTAGTAAATTAACATTAAATGAGGGGATAAAAACTCTTAATAATTATTGCTTTGGTAATAATGCATTTAAGAGTGTTAATCTTCCAGACAGTTTAACAACTGTTGGTAATGTGTTCTCTGGAACACCAGTAGCAACATTAAATACAGGTGGTGGATTTAAGATTACTTCTAGTACATTTTCTGGTATAAAATCGACACTAAAAGATTTGACTATAGGTAGTGATACTCTTCAAACAGAACAAGTTATTGATCAGGCGTCATTTAGTGGATTTACATCATTAGAAAAAGTTGTAATAAAAAATAATGTATACTCAATCCCTTATAGTGGTTTTTCAAATGATAGTTCAATAACATCTGTTACTTTACCAGAAAAACTTACAAGTATAAATGGTTATGCCTTTGAGTCTGATACAAGTTTAACAGATATAAAACTTCCAAATAGTTTAACATTAATTGATGAGGATGCATTTGCAAATTCAGGATTACTTAGTATAGATATTCCTGGAAGTGTAACAGAGATAGGTTCAAAAGCATTTACTGGAGTGCCACTTAAAGGTATTAATCTTAATGAGGGATTACAAAAAATATCTAATATGGCTTTTTATCTAAATTCAGAAGCAAAGAATACAATTAATGAAATAACGATTCCAGATTCTGTTACTACAATAGGAAATTCTATTTTAGGTAATAGAGTTGTAAATACATTAAATATTGGTGATGGAGTAGCAAGTATGGATTCTACTATGTTTAATAAATTAATTGTTTCAAATTTAAATATTGGTAAAAATTCTTCGAAATCACAAGAAATATTAGAAGATGGATTTAAAGGATTGGATGCAACACCAGAAAAAACAATAAATATATATGGAAGTGTTAAGAAAATAGGAAGAAATTCATTTGGGTCATTAAATATACAAAATTTAACATTAAATGAAGGAATAACTCAAATAAGTATGAATGCTTTCCAAAGTAATAATATTAAATCTGTTACAATACCAAGTACAGTTACATCTGTAGATGATTATTTATTTTATAATAACACAAATCTTACAGTAGCAAATGATAATTCTGGTTTATTGACATGTAAGATGGTTTCAACTAATACAACTATAAATAATAAAAAGACTAATACAAGTTTAACTTGTACTACAGAATAATGGAGGTTAAAAATGAAAACAATACCAACGAAAAGAATAATTATATTAATAGCGTGTTTATTTCTATGTATATTACTTTTGTTATTTTTTGGAAATAGTAAGGTAGATGATTTAAATTCAGCTGCAAATAATACTAAAATAGATAAAGTAAAAAGTTATAGAACAAAGGTATCAATACGTACAGATTCATTTAATGAAAACTATGTTGTTTTAAATAAAGAAAATAAAGAATATACAATAAGTTTTAATGATAATAATGCATCGTATGTTGCTAAAATAAAAGATAACAAAACAGAAGTAACTGATGTTTTAGGTAAAACAGTTAGTGTAAAACCAAAATATGATTATACTAATACAGATTTATTTCTAAAAGGTATAAATATAGATGATAAAAATACTGTTAAGGAATCTCAAACAATAGATGATAAAGAATATACAAAATACAGTTTTGCAGTAAAAGCAGCAACATTTAATGAGATTTTAAAACCATTTGGTATAACTGTTAAAAATGATGGGACAGGATATGCATATGTAACTGAAGACAATAATGTGTATATAGTGAGTTATTCATCTGATGAAGTTAATATAAATGTTAGTTATACAAATGTTGGAGAAGAATAATAAAGGTTTAATAATAAACCTTTTTTCTTTACATAAACAAAATGTAAAATACCTTGAATTTAAAGGGAAAAATGTGTTATAATCACTTATAGTGAAAAGTAAAGGAGTTTTATTTATGGCAGAATATAATGAAAAATCAATTAAAATACTAGAGGGTCTTGAAGCAGTAAGAAAAAGACCAGGTATGTATATTGGTTCAACAGATAAAAGAGGACTTCACCATCTTGTATGGGAAATAGTAGATAATTCAATAGATGAAGTAATGAATGGATATGGTAAAAATATTAAGATAGTTCTTCATTCAGATGGTTCAGTTAGTGTTTCTGATGATGGACGTGGTGTTCCTGTTGGAAAGCATGAATCAGGTAAAAGTACAGTAGAAGTAATTTATACAATACTTCATGCTGGTGGTAAGTTTGAAGAAGGAAACTATAAAGTATCTGGTGGACTTCATGGTGTAGGTGCATCTGTTGTAAATGCACTTTCAAAATGGATGATAGTAACATCTAGAAGAGATGGAGCAGAATATACAATCAGTTTTAAAAATGGTGGAGAAGTAGATAGTCCTTTAAAAAAGGTTGGTCCTACTAATAAAACTGGTACTACTGTTAGATTTATGCCAGATGATAAAATATTTTCTACTACAAACTTCTCATTTACAACTATATGTGAAAGAATGCAAGAATCTGCCTTCTTACTTAAAGGTCTTTCAGTAGAAGTAATAGATGAAGAAGATAAAAAAGAAGTAAAATATCATTATGAAAATGGTATTAAGTCATTCGCAGAATATATGAATGAAGGAAAAAATACACTTCATAATGTATTACATTTTACTGGAGAAAAAGATAAAATTGAAGTAGAAATTGCAATGCAGTATACAGATACATATAATGAAAACATTATTTCATTTGTTAATAATGTTAAAACAAGTGATGGTGGTTCACACGAGGTAGGATTTAAAACAGCATTAACAAAAGTATTTAATGAATATGCTAGAAATAATGGATACTTAAAAGCAAAAGATAAAAACTTAGAAGGACCTGATGTAAGAGAAGGTTTAACCGCAGTTATATCACTTAGAATTCCAGAAGCATTACTTCAGTTTGAAGGACAAACAAAAGGTAAACTAGGTACACCACTTGCTAAAACTGTAGTAGAAAACGTAGTTTCTGAAAAGTTTGGATTTTATTTAGAAGAAAATAAAGAAGTAGCAGTTACAATATTAAATAAAGCATTAAAAGGAAAAGCCGCAAGAGAAGCAGCTAGAAAGGCAAGAGAGGCTGCTAGAAAAGCAAGCGGAACAAAAAAAGAAAAAAATATTAGTGATAAACTTGCTCCTGCACAAAAGAAAGATTCATCTAAAAATGAGTTATTTATAGTAGAGGGTGATTCAGCAGGAGGTTCTGCTAAAACAGGAAGAGATAGAAGATATCAAGCAATATTACCCCTTCGTGGTAAAGTACTTAATACAGAAAAAGCAAAAATAGAAGAAGCATATAAAAATGCAGAAATTAATACACTTATTTATACAATAGGTGCGGGTGTTGGGACAGATTTTGATATTAAAGATTGTAATTATGATAAAGTAATAATAATGACCGATGCCGATGTTGATGGATCACATATACAAGTTCTTTTAATAACATTCTTCTATAGATATATGAGACCACTTATAGAAGAAGGAAGACTTTATATCGCAACACCACCACTTTATAAAATAGAGTTTGCTAAAAATGAAGTAGTGTATGCTTATAATGATGATGAATTAAAAGAATATACAAAGACAAGAAAACCAATTGATACACAAAGATACAAAGGTCTTGGTGAAATGGATGCTGAACAGTTATGGGAAACAACAATGGATCCAGAACATAGATTATTAATTAGAGTTAAGATAACTGATGCTGCACTTGCAGAAAAAAGAGTATCAGTACTTATGGGTGATAATGTTGATCCTAGAAAAGAATGGATAGAAGAAAATGTAGAATTTTCTTTGGAAGATGATTATAAGATATAGGAGGTGCTTTAAATGAAAAAGAAAAATGATGAAACAAAAGAAGTAATACAAAGAATACATGATTATGCCCTTGAAGAAATAATGGGTGACAGATTCGCATCATACGCTAAAGAAATAATTCAAGATAGAGCCCTTCCTGATGTAAGAGATGGACTTAAACCTGTTCAAAGAAGAATACTTTATGGAATGTATGAAAGTAAAAATACATATGATAAAAAATATAGAAAAAGTGCCAAAGCTGTTGGAGAAATAATGGGTAATTACCATCCACATGGTGATTCATCTATATATGATGCAATGGTTAGAATGAGTCAAGATTGGAAAATGATGACTCCATATATTGATATGCATGGTAATAATGGATCTATGGATGGTGATTCAGCTGCTGCTATGCGTTATACAGAAGCAAGATTATCTAAAATAGCAGGTGAACTACTTAAAGATATAGAAAAAGGAACTGTTAATATGGCTCCTAACTATGATGATACAAGAGTAGAACCAACAGTACTTCCTTGTAAGTTTCCTAATTTACTTGTAAATGGTTCAACAGGAATAAGTGCTGGATATGCAACTAATATACCAACACATAATTTAGGTGAAGTAATAGATGCAACAGTTTACAGAATAGATAAACCAAATTGTTCTTTTGAAGAAATATTTAATATAGTAAAGGGACCAGACTTTCCAACAGGTGGAACAATTGAAGGAAAGAAAAATATAGAAGAAGCATATAGAACTGGTAAAGGAAAAATAAATGTAAAATGTAAATATGAAATCATAAAGGAAAAGGGAGTTCATCAAATACTTATTACAGAAATTCCATATGAAGTAAATAAAGCAAATTTAGTTAAGAAAATAAATGATATTAGAATAGAAAAGAAAATAGATGGAATAGTAGATGCTAGAGATGAAACAGCAAGAGGAGATCTTAGAATTGCAATTGATTTAAAGAAAGATGCTAATAGCGAACTTATCTTAAATTATTTACTTAAAAATACAGATATGCAAATATCATATAGCTTTAATATGATTGCTATTGTTAATAGAAGACCAAAACTTGTTGGATTTGTTGATATAATTGATGCATATATTGCTCATCAAAAAGAAGTTACAATAAGAAAAAGTAAATTTGATTTAGAACATGCTAAAGCAAGAATGCATATAGTAGATGGTTATTTAAAAGCAATGAGTATATTAGATGAAGTAATTGCGTGCATTAGAAAAAGTAATAATAGAATGGATGCTATAAATAACTTAGTAAAAGAATTTGAATTTACTATAGAACAAGCAACTGCAATAGTAGATATGAAATTATATCGTTTAACTAATACAGATGTAGTAGCTTTAGAAGAAGAAAGAGCAAAATTAGAACAGATAATAGAATTCTTAAACTCAGTTTTATCTAATGAAAAGATATTATTTAAACAAATGAAAAAAGAATTATTAGATATAAAGAAACCAAAGGCGGGAGAAGTAGGAGAAATTCTTGTTAAATTTCATCCAACAGCAAACAATAATGTAGTTGATGTGGTGGAAAGAGAAGGAGCAGAAGCTGTTATGCCAGAGCTTATAAACTTCTTTACAGCTTGGTCAGTAAATACTATATTTAAAAGCGATTATTTAGAA
>ERZ825324.2290-NODE-2290-length-20353-cov-3.644349_pt1 | contig 20353 bp, 17 predicted proteins | sample MGYA00519859_ERZ825324 | MGnify/ENA primary metagenome ERZ825324 (study PRJEB31778, sample SAMEA3449198) | human gut metagenome | biome: human gut; feature: human-associated habitat; material: faeces | place: United Kingdom | collected 2010/2012 ... | reverse complement strand
GCAAAGTTAGAGTCTATATCGACAGGTTTCAATACGCCATCGCGGACGGTTGTACCTGAGACCTACAAGGTAGGTCACGAGAAACCAGTAATAGCGCGGATCGGCGACCAGCGCTCTGCCCATGGCGGAAGTGTTGTCGCCGGCTGAAGATGATATGTTTGTTTCAGACTGTTTGTTGTCGATAGGCTCTGTCATATTTCCAGAGATGAAATAGATCATTAAAACTTAATTATAACAATCTCCGGAGTGAGTTGGGTTTTGAAATATTAGCGGAGAATATTGTAACTTTGCAATGGAAAAAGTAATCGTCAAGGATGTCAACAAGAGTCAGGACTGCCGGTCAGGTCGATATGCTCAACGGCCCTTTGGCCGGGAAAATTTTCGTTTTCACGATACCGCTGATAGCGAGCGGCATCCTGCAGCAATCGTTTAATGCTGTCGATGTGGCTGTCATCGGCCGCTATTCCACGAGTCAGGCCATAGCGGCGGTTGGCAGCAACGGCCCTATAATAAGCATACTTGTCAATCTTTTTTTAGGCATAGCTGTCGGTGCCAATGTCGTCATAGCCAATTATCTCGGTCAGAAACATCCGGAGGCCGTAATACGGTCGGTGTCGACAGTAGCGGTCGTGTCGCTTCTTTCCGGGGCATTGCTGCTGCTGCTTGGTGTAGGGCTGGCACGCCCCATTCTTGAGGCAATGTCGACTCCCGATGATGTGATCGATCTTGCCGCGCAGTATCTTCGGATATATTTCTGCGGCATGCCGTTCACGATGATCTATAATTTCGGTTCGGCAATCATGCGTTCGGTTGGCGACACCCGCCTCCCGTTTTATTCTCTGCTGGTCGCTACGTTATGCAATTTTGTGCTCGACTGGCTGTTTGTGGCTGTTTTAGGGATGGGTGTCGACGGTGTGGCCTGGGCTACCGTCATAGCCAATGCCGTCAATGCTTTCATCATAGTGATATTCCTCATGAAGGAGCCCGATCCGGTGACATTGCGCCTGCGCATCGGCCGGCGTGACTTCTCCATGGCCGATTTCCGCAAGATGCTCCAGATCGGCATTCCGGCCGGCCTGCAGGGCATGGTGTTCTCCATATCCAACATCTTTATTCAGTCGGCGATCAACAGTTTCGGATCCGATGCAGTGGCGGGATCGGCCACGGCGCTGACATATGAGTCCTACTGCTACTATATAGTTGTCGGATTCAATGCTGCCGCGATCGCTTTCACAGGGCAGAATTATGGAGCGGGCAAGCTCGACCGCTGCCGGCGCGTCGTGACGCTCTGCATGCTGATGAGCGTCGGGCTTTGTGCGGCTGCCAACGCCCTGATCGTATGGCAGGAAAATTTCTGCATAGGCATTTTCACATCTGATCCGGAAGTAGCCCGCTACGCCATGATAAGATTTCACACGGTTCTAGTGTTTCAGTGTCTGGCGAGCAGCTACGAGGTCGGCGGATCCTACATGCGCGGACTTGGCCATTCGGTCAGTCCGATGGTGCTGACGATCTTCGGTACGTGCATACTTCGTCTGGCATGGGTATATACAATAGCCAGGACGCACCATACGTTTGAGGTGCTGATGATGATTTATCCCATCACATGGATCATTACAGGAGTGATGGTGGTGACGGCTGCGATACGTCTGCAGCGCCGTCTGTCGCGTGAGAGCCGCGAAAAAAGCTCGGTGCCTCTCAGTGCCTGACCTTCCTCACCGCTCTCTGAGGATTATTATCGCGTCGTTGTCGTCGGCACTCATCCCGCTGAAAGGTGATATCGTTTTAGACGACTCCATATTTTCATTGACAAGCAGCTCGGCAGGGTATATGAAATAGATTTCACGGTCAGTCGTTCCGGCAATATTTCCCCAGTTGTCTATGGAAAGATCAAACGTGGATCCGGTCACTATGTCGTCGTGAATATATAGTGCCGATTGTGATTTTTTGGCATTCAGATTTATGATGTTAAAGTAGTTTTTTTCTTTATGGATGAAGCGCGACAGTATGAGATTGCTGGTAGGGAAAATTTCGACATGTCCCCAAATGTAGTCGCACGATTTGCAATATTCAATGAATCCCATGAATGTGTTAGGGCCATGAAGTTTGGCTTCGGGAAAGGTAAATGCGTTTTCAGAAAATTCCACTTTTCTGTGCAAACCGTTGATGTCAAGCTTGTCGACGCCTTGCTGAAATGCATTCATGTAATACACCGTAGTGTCATCAAGGTTATCAATAGAGCCATTGCGCGAGAAACTGATATATTCGCAGGCTTCAGCGTCGATTGAACCGTAGCAGGCCTTTATGCTGTCGAGTGTCGGATCGTAGACATAAAGATTGTTTTGCTCGTCGGGCAGTGCAAGATTAGTATTGTGCTTGTAGAACACGATGTCATTGCCGATGAATGCGAAATCTTCGGGATACAAAGCTATATCGGGAATCTGTATTTTATCTTCCACTTTACCTGAATATGGATCGATAGTCCATAATTCCTTGCCGTAATTGACAAGGGCAAAAACTTTGTTGTCTCTGATCTTTATTGTCGAGAGTCCTTTTACTTCATCAGGGCCTTGGCCCTTTTGGAGCAGTGGGCGGATATAATTTCCGTTTTTGTCGAAGGTGTGTAGTAATCCGTTCTCGCCATTACCCTCCACAATAATAAGCGAATCAGTCTTTGATACACTGTTGATCCATCCGATCAGATTACCTTTAAGTATGATTGTCTCATATTCGGGAAGGAAATAATCGGACAGTTTTATCTCTGCCTCCGGATCGGGTGTTAAGTCGACTATAATTCTTTCGTTGGAGGCATTATTTGTTTTCTTACTGTCTGTACATGACTGTAGGGATACGATTGTCGCCGTCATTGCGGCAATCAATTGAATTAATTTTGTCAGTCGCATTATTGATATCTGTTGTCTTCTCTATTTTGATGACGGTTGTTGTTCGCCTGCAAATTTATGAAATTTATTGAGAATAGTTATATTTCCCCAAAATATAAATTAAGGGAAATATTTTTACGGTTTTGAGAGTTGAATATTCGCGTGGGGTTTTCGGGGCGATGGTGAATTTTTGAATGTCGGAGTGTTGAAATTGACGTATTGCACTGATGTATAGGTCGATACGATATAATGCGTTTTTGTCGGATTTTGGTCTAAAAAATTGATATAACGGGAGTATTGCTATTTTTTTCGTTTTTGATTACTTTTGTGATGGTTATGAAACAGATTTCATGGAACAGCCAGGGCATTGATATGCCAGCGCTCGATTTTGCCGCCGTCGAAAAATGGATCATCGATGTAGCGGCCCGGCAGGGCAGGGGAGTGGGGCAGATAGGCTACCTTTTCTGCGACGACGAAAAGATACTGGAGGTCAACCGCCAGTTTCTCGATCATGATTACTATACCGACATAATCACTTTCGATTATTCCGATGAGCGCACTGTCTCCGGCGACATCGTCATATCGCTCGATACAGTCCGCTCTAATGCTGATCAGTTTAGCCAGCCATATGGGCGCGAACTGATGCGCGTCATTATCCACGGCATTCTGCATCTGTGTGGGATCGACGACAAAGGTCCGGGTGAACGTGAGATTATGGAGCGCCATGAAGATGAATCTTTAGCGATGATCGGGCTATGATGACTGATTATGACGTGATTGTGGTCGGCGCCGGCCATGCCGGCTGCGAAGCTGCTGCTGCAGCGGCGCGCCTCGGTTCGTCGACTCTGCTGATCACCATGGATATGGATAAAATAGCTCAGATGAGCTGTAATCCGGCTGTAGGCGGTATTGCCAAAGGGCAGATAGTCAGAGAAATAGACGCTTTGGGCGGCCAGATGGGAGTTATTGCTGACGCTACAGCATTGCAGTTCCGCATGCTAAACCGCTCGAAAGGTCCGGCTATGTGGAGTCCGCGTGTTCAGTCTGACCGGATGAAATTTTCGGCTGTCTGGCGCAAGGTGCTGGAGTCTACTCCAAACCTCTATCTGTGGCAGGACAGTGTCAACCGTCTGCTGATCGAGGATGGCAAGGCCAAGGGAGTTGAAACGGTTCATGGAGCGAGGTTCACATGCCGTGCGGTAGTGCTTACGGCAGGTACTTTTCTGAACGGACTGATGCATATCGGCCGGCAGCAATTTCCCGGAGGCCGCATATCGGAGCCTGTTTCAACGGGACTGACCGAGCAACTGAGAGATGCGGGAATCCGGACAGACAGGATGAAAACCGGCACACCCGTACGTATCGACGGACGGAGTATCGATTGGTCGAAAACAGTCAGACAGGATGGTGACGACGATGATCTTCACCGTTTCTCCTACCTGCCGTCATCGCGACGGCATCTCTCGCAGCAGCCCTGCCACCTCGTCTATACCAACGAGTCGACCCACGATATTTTGCGTCAGGGCTTGCCTGATTCGCCGCTTTTCAACGGGCAGATCCAGAGCATCGGGCCACGGTATTGTCCGAGCATCGAGACGAAGATAGTCACGTTCGCCGACAAGACGGAGCATCAGCTTTTCATAGAGCCGGAGTCGGAATCGGGCAATGAATACTACCTGAACGGTTTTTCCTCGTCGCTCCCGATGGACATACAGATACGTGCTCTGAAGACCATTCCCGCTTTTGAAAATGTGCAGATATATCGCCCCGGATACGCTATAGAATATGACTTTTTCGATCCGACCCAGCTCCATCATACTCTTGAAAGCCGTGTTGTCGGCGCTCTTTTCCTCGCCGGTCAGGTCAATGGAACAACCGGCTACGAGGAGGCGGCGGGGCAGGGTATCGTGGCCGGCATCAACGCGCATCAGTCGGTGCACGGTCTTCCGGCATTTACTCTCGCCCGCGACGAGAGCTATATCGGCGTTCTGATCGACGATCTTGTCACGAAGGGTGTCGATGAACCATACCGGATGTTTACCTCGCGTGCTGAATACCGCATATTGCTCCGTCAGGACGATGCCGACATGCGTCTTACCCACCGTGGCCGTGAGATCGGACTGGTGAGTGACGAGAGATTCGCACTGATGCTTTCAAAGAGGCAGCAGCGCGACGCGTTGATTGAGTTTGTTTCAAATTACAGTGTTAAGTCCGCTGAAGTCAATCCGCTCCTCCAGCGCCTCGGCGATACTCCGCTCCGACAAGGTGTGAAGCTTGTCGACCTTGTTCTCCGCCCGAAGCTGACGATTGCTTTGCTTTCAGACTCTCTGCCTGCATTGGCTGATTTTATAGAAAATAATGTAGAGCTTGCGAGGCGTAATGAGATCATAGAATCCGCGGAGATTCTTCTTAAATACGGAGGATATATCGACCGCGAGAGGCAGATTGCTCAGAAGCTTCGCCGTCTTGATGAGGTGAAGTTGCGAGGGCGCATTGATTACAGTTCGGTTAATTCTCTTTCGACCGAAGCGCGTCAGAAGCTTTCGAGAATTGATCCTGCTACAGTTGGTCAGGCATCGCGTATACCGGGAGTCTCACCAAGCGATATCAATATTCTGCTACTGTTGCTCGGTAGATGATTGTTTCACGTGGAACAACAATTAGTCAATTAAAATCAAACGATTATATGGAATATGTAAAAACCAAAATCCGCGACATCGTGGATTTCCCTAAAAAAGGAATCATCTTCCGCGACCTGACCACAGCGTTCAAGGATCCGCGGGCTATCCACATTCTGGGCTGGAATCTTTCGCAGCTCTATTGCGACAAGGGTGTGACAAAAGTCGTAGGCATTGAGTCGCGTGGTTTTATCTGCGGTTCGATCCTTGCATATGAACTCGGAGCGGGCTTCGTGCCGGCGCGCAAGCCTGGCAAACTGCCGAGCGAGGTGGTCACAACCTCCTATGAAAAGGAGTATGGTACCGACACGATCGAGATACACCGCGACGCCATAACTCCCGACGATGTTGTGGTGATCCATGATGATGTGCTCGCTACCGGAGGCACCATGGCGGCGGCATATGAGCTGGTAAAGCGTATGAACCCGCGCAAGATATACGTCAACGCCATAGTGGAGCTCGCCGATCTTAACGGCAAAGCCCGGCTGCCTGAAGATGCTGAAGTATCGACATTGATCACCTACTGAATATGTCGGACGGAAATATATTTGTCCGTCGGAATAATCAACTCTGACCCGAATTGCCCAAGCACAGAAAATCACACGAACTTGAGGAGAAGATAGCCATTCTCCCTACCACCCCCGGAGTCTACATGTATTTCGACGACGAGGGTACGGTCATCTATATCGGCAAGGCGAAGAATCTGAAGCGTCGTGTTTCATCATATTTCAACCGCACTCACGATTCGCTTCGCACCAATCTTCTCGTAAGGGCTATCGCCGATATGAAATATATCGTCGTGCCTACGGAGCAGGATGCGCTTAATCTGGAGAATTCCATGATCAAGGAGTACAAGCCCCGCTACAATGTGCTTCTGAAGGATGACAAGTCATATCCGTGGATTGTCGTGACCAACGAGACATTTCCAAGGGTATTCCTGACCCGTCAGCGGGTCAGGGACGGCTCGAAATATTACGGCCCATATACCGATACCGGATCGGCACGCGCTGTGCTCGATCTCATCAGGGAGCTATATCCACTCCGTTCATGCCGCGGCCCGATCACCCGCGAAGGGGTTGAGGCAGGCAAATACCGGCTATGTCTCGACTATCACATCAAGCGCTGCTGCGGCCCCTGCGTCGGAAAGGTCAGAGCAGAGGAATATGCGCGCCATATCGAGCGTGTGAAGGAAATATTGCGCGGGGATATGTCGGAGCTGCTCGGACATCTCCGAGTGGAGATGGAGGCATTGTCGGCCGAACTGCGTTTTGAGGAGGCGCAGGCGGTGAAGGAGCGTTATCAGCTCGTGGAGCGATATTGTGCCAAGAGCGTCATCGTCAGTCAGACGATAGGGGATATCGATGTGTTCGGTGTCGACGATGATGGCGGGGATGAGGTTTTCATCAATTATATGCATATGCATTGCGGGGCGGTGGTACGCAGCGTCACGCTGCAATATCGCCGTTCGATGGACGAGACCGTGGCGCAGCTTCTCTCCTATGCCATGGCCGAGGTGGAGCGTGAGCTTGGTGTCAGATACGAGGAGGTGATTGTGGCCGAGGAGCCCGACGTCGATATGCCGGGAGTCACATTCATCGTGCCGCAGCGTGGCGATAAGAACAAGATCCTTGAGGTGTCGGAGCGAAATGCCCGCCAGCACAAGATCGATATGCTGAAACATATGGAGCGCAATGATCCGGAGCAGCGCACCGACCGGCTGCTTGAGCGCATGAAGGCCGATTTCAGGCTGACGGAGCTTCCGCGCCACATCGAGTGCTTCGACAATTCGAATATCCAGGGTACGAATCCTGTGGCATCGTGTGTCGTGTTTCGCGACGGACGTCCGTCAAAAAAAGACTACCGCCACTTCAATATCAAGACCGTCGAGGGACCTGATGATTTCGCGTCGATGAAAGAGGTGCTGACGCGCCGCTATACCCGTCTGGTCAGCGAGGGGCAGGGATTGCCTCAGCTTATCGTTGTCGATGGAGGCAAGGGCCAGCTCAGTTCGGCCGTGGAGGCTCTCGACGAGATGGGACTGCGCGGCACGATCGCTGTGGTAGGCATAGCCAAGCGTCTTGAGGAGATCTATTTTCCCGGCGACAGCGTGCCGCTGTATATCGACAAGAATTCCGAATCCCTGCGGGTCGTGCAGCATCTCCGCGACGAGGCCCACCGGTTTGGAATCACTCATCACCGCAACCGCCGCAGCCGCTCGCAGACGGTATCGGCTCTTGACTCTATCAAAGGGATCGGCGAGAAGACACGCGAAGCTCTTCTGACGCATTTCAAAAGCCTCAAGCGTGTACGTGAGGCTGATCTCGACGATATTGCCGCCGTAGTAGGCCCATCCAAGGCGTCGATTGTATATGGAGCTCTTCATCCTCTGGATGAAAATATGGCTACTCAATCAATTGATAATCAATGATAAACAAGATTATTTCATAAATTACTAAACGTAAACCGCTATGTTTGAAAAAGATATCTATGTGCGCCGCAGGGCTGAACTGAAACGGCGCGTAGGTTCGGGCACTCTGCTATTCCTTGGTAACGACGAGTGCGGAAGCAACTACGCCGACAACACTTATCCTTTCCGCCAGGATTCGACGTTCCTGTATTATTTCGGATTGCCTTACGACGGACTCGCAGCTGTGATAGACATCGACAACGACCGCGAGATCATATTCGGCGACGAGCTTACGATCGACCATATCGTATGGATGGGCACTCAGCCCACCCTGCATGAGAAAGCCCATCTTGTGGGTGTCGACAATGTGCGTCCGTCGGCCGATCTCAAGAGCTATCTCGACCGTTGTTCCCTCGTGAGATATCTCCCCACCTACCGTCCGGAGCATCAGCTTAAGCTCTGGCGACTGCTCGGCATAATGCCTGGAGAGGAAAAACCGTCGGAAGAATTCATACGCGGCGTGGTCGACATGCGCAATCACAAGCAGCCCGAAGAGATCGCCGAGATCGAGAAGGCCTGCAATGTCACGGCTGACATGCATATCACCGCTACAAAAGCGATCCGCCCCGGAATGCATGAATACGAGGTAGTGGCGATAATAGAGGAGACAGCGGCCTCGCAGAACTGCGGCCTCTCGTTCCCCACAATCTGCACGATCAACGGCCAGACACTCCACAACCATTATCACGGCAATCTGATCAAGGAGGGCGATATGGTACTCATCGACGCAGGCGCCGAACGGCCGTCAGGCTACGCCGGCGACATGTCTTCCACCATATGTGCCGGACGCAGGTATACATCGCGTCAGAAGGCCGTTTACGACATCCAGGTGGCCTCTCATCTCGCCGCTGTCGAGATGCTCCGTCCAGGAGTGCCTTTCGTGAAAGTCTATGAGCGTGCATCCGAAGTGATATGTGCCGGTATGCGCGATCTGGGCATCCTCCAGGGCGATCCCGCCGAGGCTGTGGCCGCAGGCGCCCACGCCATGTTCTTCCAGTGCGGTCTGGGCCACATGATGGGCCTCGATGTGCATGATATGGAGAATCTCGGCGAAGAGTTCGTGGGTTACGACGGCAAGCCCAAGAGCCGCCAGTTCGGCCGCAAGTCGCTCCGTCTGGGCCGCGAGCTTGAGGAGGGCTTCGTGCTGACTATCGAGCCTGGTGTATACTTCATACCTGAGCTTATCGACCTTTGGAAAGCCGAGGGACGCTTCAAGGAATTCATCAACTATGATGAGCTTGAGAAATGGCGCCATTTCGGCGGCATCCGCAACGAGGAGGATTATCTCATCACCTCCGACGGATCGCGTCGTCTAGGCAAGAAAATCCCTCTCACTACCGACGAGGTGGAAGCGATGCGCTGAAGATTCTGTAAAACCGGTTTTCCTCATCATCAATTCTGGTAAATCATGAAAGCGTCATCACGCGCTATAGTGCTGGCCGCCGTCACAGTCTTCAGCTGGTCGACGGTGGCCACCGCTTTCAAGATCGCCCTCGCTTCGATGGGCGTATTCGAGATGGTATTTGTTTCGGTAATGGCAGCTCTGGCAGTCCATACTGTCTGGCTCACTGTCGAAAGAGGCTGGGGCGAACTGCGCCGCCTTCCCGCCGCTCTGTGGCTGCGATTCGCCCTGTTGGGTCTTATTGCGCCAGTAAGTTATTATTTTGTGCTGTTCGAGGCCTATGACTATCTGCCGGCACAGATGGCTCAGCCCATCAACTACGTGTGGCCTATCATCCTGTCGCTGCTGATCGCAGTGATCGACCATAAGCCGATTCCGGCAGCTAAATATGTCGGCATGGCCGTCTCGCTCGCCGGAGTGACATGTATATCTCTCGGAGGAGGAATGGAGGGACACGTATCGGTAGCCGGTATAGCGATGGCTATCGGATCGGCGCTGCTGTGGGCGCTCTACTGGATCGTCAACGACAGTCTGAAATCATCAGTCAGCGAGACGGCCTCGCTCTTTCTTACATTCTTTTTCGGAGCGCTTTATCTCGTCGTTATCTCTCTGTTCCGGCCGCTTGAACCGGTCAGTGCACAGGGACTCCTCGCCGGCTGCTATATCGGCGCCTTCGAGATGGGCATACCGTTTATCTGTTTCGGCATAGCTATCCGCACTACCGACAATCCAGCACTCGTCAATCAGCTCTGTTTTCTCGCGCCTTTCCTGTCGCTCTTCTTCGTGGCAATGATCGTGGGCGAGACAATTCTTCCGTCGACCTATATAGGCCTCACTCTTATCGTCGGAGGCATCCTCTACAACCAGTATCTTGCCGGACGCAAGTTTCGCCGCCTTCTCCCCCATTGACTGGATACTTTGCTATTCCGGCTTTAATTATGGCGAATTCGCCATAGTTAAACTATCTATATAGTAGGCTATGATATAAATCAGGATATAGACATTAAAGCGAAAGCGTGGCGGAGGCTTTTTCAGCCGGCCGCCACGCTTTCGCCATTTATATACGAGACGTATCTATGTGTCCAAGATCATGAGCAGCATTATTCGGCGCTGTTGGCGGTCGATACAGGGGCAGCCTCGTTGTCGTTGAATGTCATAACCTGACCCTCGCCTGTGTAAAGCTTCACAGGTTCCTCAAGTTCGAGAGCGAGCACGGTGATCTCCGGATCAAGCACATCGTCGGGTACGTTGATGTAGTATACGCCCGGCACCTGGCTCCACGAGATGTCGTTGTACTGTTTCCATGAGAGCTCCTTGTCCGTGCCTACCACGCGCACTTTCTTGACGCGGCTCTTGAGGCCTTTCACCTCCACCGATTCGTTGGGGCGGTAGGGAAGATAGAGATACAGGACGTCGCCGGCCTGGTTGAGAGATGTGTAGGCCTGTACATGGCCGGCTGGAATGCCAGCGCGGGTGTCGTAGATGGCCTCGGCATGCTTTTTGGTCCAGCGGCCGAGATCTTTCAGTATCTTCACTTCCTCTTCGGGAATAGTGCCGTCGGCTTTGGGGCCGATGTCGAGGAGCAGATTGCCGCCGAGACTGATGCAGTCAACGAGCATGCGGAGTACGGTCGACGTGCTCTTGTAGTTATCGTCCTCTATGCGGTAGCCCCACGAGTCATTGATCGTCATGCATGTCTCCCACCATTTCGACTCCGGGCGGCCTACGGGCACGCCGAGCTCGGGAGTGGTATAGTCGCCGTAGCCCTGTATGCGGGAGTTGACTATGACATCGGGATTGTATGAGTGGAGTTTGGCCACGACCTGCGGCGACTTCCATTCTTCGGCGGAGTGCTCCCAGTCGCCGTCAAACCACCATAGATCTGGATTCCACGTCGTGGCGAGTTCCTTCATCTGCGCATCGTTGAAGTCGAGGAAACGCTGCCAGCGCTTGGGATCATCCTTGATCTCGTATTTCTTGGGGCCGGCGCGGTATATGTCGGTATAGTCCTTGTGGGGCCAGTCGATCAGCGAATAATAGAAGCCGAGCTTGAGGCCCTGCTTGCGCACAGCGTCGGCAAACGGGCCGAGCACGTCGCGCTTTGCCGGCGCCGATTTAACGGCGCTTACTTTGCCCGCTTTGGTGTCCCAGAGTGCGAAGCCGTCGTGATGTTTGGTGGTGATGACGGTATAGCGGGCGCCGCTGTCCTTTATCAGCTGTGCCCAATACCCGGGATCGTAGTTGGCTGCTGTGAATTCGTCGGCCTGTTTCATGTACTCGTCGAGTGTGACGTGTCCGTTGTGGAACGCCCAGCTTTCCGAAGTCTTTCCGGCCGAATATGGGCCCCAGTGGATGAAGATGCCGAGCTTGGCTTTCGAAAACCAGTCCATGCGCTTGGCCTGTTGCTGGGGAGTCTCGCCTTCCACGCTTGAAGCCACTGCAGGAGCGCCGCCCATAGCAGCGATGAGCGCCGCCGTGATAATAGTTTTAAGGTTCACGAGTGATCAGAGTTTAGGGTTATACTTTTGTTTGCTTATGCAAAGTTAGCAAATCATTGTCAATGATGCCAATTTTAGGGGCGGTAATCACGGCTCTTATACTTTATTAATGGTATGGATTTATTGACAGGGAGCCGGAAAACAGGTTTCTGCCGGCTTAAGAAGTGTTTTTAGCCTCAGTGCCGCATGTAAAATCATTGATTCAGGGTATTACAGGGTTCAGTAACGTTGAGTAATTTTGTATCGGTTAATCATTTCAGAAAGACATACTGAAATTTCTTTACTCAAACAAATAACGTAAGCCATCGGGAGGGCGGGACAGTGATTGTTCCGCCCCCCGGCATTTATCGGTATACCTTATCGGTGGGGTGGTCGCGGGCAATAAAAAAATCGGATAATTGAATGGGGTTACTGAAAAAAGTAGTAATTTTATCAAAAAGTTATAAAGGCGTCGTTCGCCGTATGTTTAATCTTATTCAGAGCCTACCATAACTCGATGAACAACAATTTCATGAACCGGCTCAGCCAGTTTTTTGTAAATTTCTTTACGTTGTCGGATCTTGTGCCTCAGTCTGAAGCCGAAGCGGCGATACGTGACGGGGTGACGTTTCGCGGAACGAATATTCTGATACTGATAGTTGCCATTCTGATCGCCTCGCTCGGTCTGAATACCAATTCCACGGCCGTGATTATCGGCGCCATGCTCATTTCGCCGCTCATGGGGCCTATCATTGGCATAGGTCTCGGTGTGGGCGTGCATGATTTCGAGCTTATAAAGCGTTGTCTGCGCAACTTGATAATGGCTGCCGGTTTTTCGGTACTTGCTTCGACGCTCTATTTCATGATCTCGCCCGTCAACGAGGGCCACAGCGAGCTGCTGGCTCGTACCTCGCCTACGATCTACGACGTGCTGATAGGGTTCTTCGGCGGCGGAGCCGGCATCATCGGGCTGGGAAGCCGCTCCAAGGGCAATGTCATTCCGGGCGTGGCCATAGCGACTGCGCTCATGCCGCCGCTGTGTACTGCTGGTTACGGGCTGGCCACCCTTCAGTTTCAATATTTTCTCGGCGCGAGCTACCTCTTTATCATAAATTCCATATATATAGCTTTCGCTACCTATATCGGGGTCAAGCTGTTCAAGTATAAGCCGGTGGCGGTTGTCGATGCCGATCGCGCGCATAAGGTGATGCGCATCGTGTATACATTGGCCATACTGACTATGCTTCCGAGCATCTGGCTTACTTACAATATGTTTCGCCAGAATAAGTTTCAGGTCAACGCACAGCGTTTCGTGGCAGAGGAGTGCCGTTTTCCTTCCACTCAGGTGCTCAGTTCCGACGCTTACACCGATCATGGGGAGAAGTTCATCAAGATAGCGCTTATCGGAAAGGTGCTTCCGGAGGATTCGCTCAACATGGCCCTTTCGTCGCGTCTCAGCTACTATGGCCTCGGTGGCACCCGGCTGATGCTCGTGCAGGGCGATGCCGTGGCCGCGCCCGATGCCACGGCAGCGGCTACGGATATATTCAAGATAACTCAGGCCACCATAAGCTCGCAGCAGCAGCAGATCGACTCGCTGCGGATGCTTGTCCGCCAGGCTGGCACATCGCGCAGTGCCGGTCGCCTGATCTCGCCCGAGCTGAAAGTCCTTTTCCCCCAGATTGAGGAAATTGCCATCGCTGAGCCTGTGTTCAGTTCTGTCGATTCGATGCGTCTCGACACTGTCAATGTGGCTCTCGTACGCTTCTCATCGGCCATGAACAAGGCCACAGAACAGAAGTTCCGCGAATACCTCTGCGCGCGTCTGCAGCTTTCGGGAGTCAGCATAGTGCCTGTCGGCAAATCAGTGATTTCCGAGTCAGACAATAATCAAAACGAGAAGAAATGACGCGCCACGACTCTTCTGAATCTTCGCGTCGTCCGCTCAAAGTCGCCATGATCAGCCATAGCGACACCCTCGGCGGCGCTTCAGTCGTCACCTACCGTCTGATGAAGGCGCTCCGGGCCGAGGGGGTCGATGCACGCATGCTTGTATACTCCCGGTTTACCGACGATCCATATGTCCGTCAGATCGGTTCGGCGGGGAGCCGTGGAGTCAGGTTTGCCATGGAACGGATGCATATTATGTGTGCCAACGGTTTCAGGCGCGAGGATCTTTTCAAGGTGTCGACAGCAGAGACAGGATTCAATCTGAGCCGCGACAGCTGGGTGCGTCAGGCCGACGTGATTTTTCTCGCATGGATCAATCAGGGACTGCTGTCGCTTGCCGACATAGCTTCGTTCGGACGCCTCGGAAAGCCGATCGTGTGGACGATGCACGACATGTGGTGTCTCACAGGCATATGTCATCACTCGCTCGGGTGTCAGCGTTACAAGGATAATTGCGGCTGCTGCCCGCTGCTCGGAAGCAAGCGGGCCAACGACCTGTCCAGCCGTGTCTGGAGCCGGAAGAAGCGGCTGTATGAATCTGTGCCGCTCACTTTTGTGGCGGTGAGCCGGTGGCTGGCCGACCGTTGCGCCGAAAGTTCGCTGCTGGGTCATCATGACGTGCATGTGATCCCCAATGCGTTTCCGGTCGATTCCTTCGCCACGGAGCCTAAAGGCGAGCTGACCCTTCTCAAAGGCGACATCATCGACCGCGACATCATATTGATGGGGGCGGCGCGTCTTGACGATCCTATCAAAGGACTGCCTATGGCCGTCGAAGCTCTCAACCACATATTCGACAATCATCCTGAGGTGGCTCAGCGCACTCTCGCGATATTTTTCGGCGAGCTGCGCTCTCCGACGTCGCTTCACGGGCTGCGTTTCCCGCATTACCATACCGGACGCATCAACGATCCGAACCTTCTCCGCGATCTCTATGCCCGGTCGAAGGTTGTGGTCAGCAGTTCGCTTTACGAGACTCTTCCCGGCACCCTTATCGAGGGACAGGCCTCGGGTTGTCTGCCGGTCACATTCGGACGCGGCGGCCAGGCCGACATAGTCACTCATCTAAAGGATGGCTATATAGCCCGTTTCGGCGATACGCGCGATCTTGCCGACGGCATTTTGTGGGCTTTGAATCGTAAGGCTGACCGCAAGGAGCTCCACGAAAGTGTCAGGCGGCGTTTTTCGGCCACGGCGGTGGCCGGACGCTTTACCGCGCTGTTCCATTCCCTCCTCACCCGCTGAGTCTTCCCGAGGGAGCCGGCGGGGCGCGTATGGCGCAACACTTTTACAAATACCATTACAATCAATTGATAAAAATCATGCAGACAGTTTTGTTTCACGATACGATCTTCGGTCCCATCCACAGCCGGCGCCTCGGCACGTCGCTCGGCGTCAATCTCTCTCCTGTCGACGGCAAGACATGCACCTTCGACTGCCTCTACTGCGAGGCCGGCTACAACGCGCAGGGACCCGGCAAAAGCGGTCTGCCGTCGAGGACCGAGGTCGCCCGACTCCTTGAAGAGAAACTCAGCACCATGAAGATGGCGGGCGAGCGCCTCGATGTCATCACGTTCTCCGGCAACGGAGAGCCCACGATCCATCCCGAATTCGAGGGAGTGATCGACGACACGATAGCCTTGCGCGACAAATATTTCCCGGGAGTGAAGATAAGCGTGCTCAGCAACGCCACCCGGCTCGCCGACGAGGCTGTCGGCAGAGCGTTGCGCCGCGTCGACAACAATATACTCAAGCTCGACAGCGCGCTCACTCCTACCATGAGGCTTATCGACCGTCCCGGCTCTCCCGCCTTCACGTCGGAGAGGGTCATCGGGCAGATAGCCGGTTTCTCCCCGGAGTGTATTGTGCAGACGATGATTTTGCGCGGCAGCCACGACGGGCAGCCTGTCGACAATACCACCGACGAGGAGGTGGAGGCTCTTATAGAAGCCTACAGGCAGATAAAGCCACGCGAAGTGATGCTTTATTCCATTGACCGCCGCACGCCGGAGCAGGCTCTCGTCAAGGTGGAGCGCGATGAGCTCGAACGCATAGCATCCCGGGTGCGCGAGGCCGGTTTCAACGTTATGGTAAGCTGACGATGGAGAATAACGAGAAACCTCTGATAGTACCGGAGCCGCTTAAAAAAGGTGACCGGATTGCCATCCTTTCGCCCGCGGGCATCATCAAGCCCGAATTTGTATATCAGGCCATGCAGGTGCTGCAGGACGAGGGGTATGAGCCTTTCGTGATGCCCCACGCCCTCGGACGCTGGCGCACCTACAGCGGCACCGCCGCCGAGCGTCTGTCGGATCTCCGGCAGGCTATTCTCGATCCGTCGGTAAAGGCCATACTTTGTTCTCGTGGAGGATACGGGGCCGTGCATCTTCTTGAAGAGCTCGACAGGCTGCCGCTGCGCGACAATCCCAAGTGGATCATAGGCTACAGCGATATAAGCGCCCTTCACGCCCTGATGCATCGGCACGGCATAGTCTCCGTCCATGCTCCTATGGCGAAGCATCTGGCCACTCTGAAAGGGCGCGACGACGATGCACGGGCACTCTTCGGCCTTCTCTCCGGCGAGCCGCAGCTTTATTCCATTCCGCCCAGTCCTCTAAACCGACCCGGCACGGCGGTGGCTCCGCTCGTAGGCGGAAACCTTGCGGTGATAGCTGATCTTGTCTCTACGCCGTTCGACACAATTCTGCCTGATACCATACTTTTTATGGAGGATATAGCCGAGCCGATCTACAAGACGGAGCGCATTCTCTACCAGTTGCGCCTGAGCGGAGCGCTCTCGCGTCTGAAAGGTCTCATCGTCGGGGCGTTTACCGATTATACGCCCGATGTCGACGGTCATACGATGGAAGAGATGGTCAGCTCTATGGTAGCAGACTACAGCTATCCCGTGGCGTTCGGCGTGCCCGTGGGGCATGTCGACCACAATATCCCGCTGCAGGTCAGTCTTCCGACGCGTCTGGAGGTAACTCAGGATCAGACTTATATCGTGCAGCCTGCCGACGCCTGACGTGGCGGCTCTCTCACCGTTTGCGTGCGAAAAAATCCTTCATCAGCGCACTGCATTCGTCGGCGAGAACTCCTGCCGTGACCTTCGCCTTTGGGTGAAAGGGTGAGGAGGCCATGCGGCTGTAGCCGCGCTTGGGATCGGAGGCGCCGTAGACTATGCGCGGCAGCTGGCTCCAGCCGATCGCGCCCGCGCACATCAGGCAGGGCTCTACGGTCACATAAAGTGTGCAGTCAGTCAGATATTTGCCGCCGAGAGTCTGGGCGGCGGCTGTGATGGCCTGCATTTCGGCATGGGCCGTGACGTCGGCAAGCGCTTCGGTCATATTATGGCCCCGGCCTACAACAGCGCCTTTGCAGACTACTATCGCCCCGATCGGCACTTCGTCCTCTTCGAGCGCGCGATGGGCCTCTTCGAGCGCCATGCGCATATATCGCTCGTCGGCCAGATGGTCGGTATCGTTCATAAGAGATCAATTTTTAGTCCTTCGTCGGCGGCGATCACGTTGTCAAACTCCTCTCGTGCCTCTCGCAGCAGGAGCGACGTGTCGGTGTAGCGGTTGGAGTAGTGGCCGATTATCAGCTGTTTTGCTCCCGCCATGCGTGCTGTCTTTCCGGCCTCGCGGGCAGTGGAGTGACCTCGTGCGCGCGCCTGCTGCGCCATCGAGTCATCGTAGGTGGCCTCGTGATATATCACGTCGACCCCCTTGACCGCCTCTGCGACTTGGGGCGAGAACATCGTGTCGGAGCAATAGGCGTAGCTTACCGACGGGTCAGCAGGGGTGGTGAGCCGTTCGTTGGCTATCACGCGACCGTCGGGGGCAACCCAGTCGGCACCCTGTTTTATGGCATGCAGGTCGGCTACAGGAACGCCGAAAAATTTCACCATGTCTCCGCGAAGGTGTCGGGGTTTCGGTTTCTCTCTGATTATGTAGCCTACGCATGGCACACGGTGACGGAGAGGAAATGACTCCACGGTGACGGCATGATCGTCGACAAGCAGCGTTCTCTCCGATCCCACGCCCTCGTATTCGATATCGTAGGGGGCATCGGGACAGAAATAACTTATGATTTCCCTCATCCTGTCTATCCCTTCGCCGGGCATCGTCACTCTGATACGTCCTCCTTTGTCGTGGAGCGCCATTGTCGACAGCAGTCCGGGCAGCCCGAGGCAGTGGTCGCCGTGGAGATGGCTTATGAATATATGTTCGAGGCGGTTGAAGCGTATTCCCATGCGTCTCATCGCCAGCTGTGATCCTTCGCCGCAGTCGATCATAAGCAGTCGGTCGCGGAAGTCGATGATCTGTCCCGACGGATTGTGACGCACCGATGGGGTGGCGGAGCCGCATCCGAGTATCTCTATCTGGAATTTTGCCATATCTACTTCCGGTTCAGGCTTTTTTTACGGCGATATGCCGCAGTCCGAAATAATTCTCGCGTCGGGCGGCGAACAGTATGTATCCGGCCAGCAGGGCAGTGCGCAGGCTATAGTCGATCCAGTGGTTGCCGGTGGTGAGCGCCATTGCAGCGCCGTAAAGCGCGAGCGCGAGGAATAAATAGAGCGCGAGCGGGCCGAGGCGGTAGCCTATCGGGTGCTTTGCGCGCCCTACTATGTAGGAAAGCACCATCATCACCCCGTAGCACGTGAAAGCGGCCCAGGCGCAGCCCATATAGCCGATCGCCGGCACGAGCAGATAGTTCAGCAGCAGCGTCACCACAAGGCCTATGAGCGAGAAATATGTGCCCCAGATCGTCCGGTCGGTGAGTTTGTACCAGAGAGAGAGATTGAAGAATACGCCGAAGAAGAATTCGGCGAGCATTATCACCGGCACCACCTTGAGTCCGGAGAAGTATTCACGGCCTATGAAGTAGCGGATTATGTCGAGGTAATACATTACCCCGAGGAATATCACCATCGAGAAGATGACGAAATACAGCATCGCCACGCGGAACGGCCTGTATTTGTCGCCGCCGGCCTCGTCCGCGCGGTTTTGCGCGAAGATGAACGGCTCGTAGGCGAAACGGAAGGCCTGGGTGAACATCACCATCACGATCGCTATCTTGTAGTTGGCGCTGTAGATGCCGAGCTGCCGCATCCCCTCTGCCGGATCGGCGGTGAGCGCCGGCAGTAGGATCTTGTCGAGATTCTGGTTCATGATGCCGGCGAGGCCGAGCACGAGAAGCGGGGCGGAATAGGCGAGCATCTCGCGCCATAGCTGCCGGTCGAAGCGCCAGCGGAATCCCGTGAAGTCAGGGATGAGCAATATCAGCGTGGCCACTGTGGCTATGAGGTTGGAGAGGAATATGTAGCCTATGCCGAATGTCGGCGAATAGAAGGCCGACACCGCGTCGGGCCACGAGCGGTAGAGCGCAGGGCAGAGGAGTATGAAGAAGAGGTTGAAGCCGATGTTGAGGCCGATGTTGATGAGTTTCAGCGTGGCGAAGCGCATGGGGCGGTGCTTGTAGCGGAGCCAGCTGAACGGTATGGATGTGAATGCGTCGATGGCCACCGTGGCTGCCATCATGGCCACATATTCGGGATGATCCGGACAGCGCATCACTCCTGAAAGCCATGGCAGCGACGCCGCAACCATGAGCATGAAGAGCGTGGAGCTGCAGGCTATCGACGTCATGGCGGTGGAATAGACCACGCGCGGATCGGGATAGCGCTCATGGTTGGCGAAGCGGAAAAATCCTGTTTCCATGCCGTAGATCAGCAGGGCGAGCGTCAGTGCCACCCATGCATAGATGAAGCTGACGGTGCCGTATTCGGCTTCGGCGAACGTGATGGTGTAGAGCGGCACCAGCAGCCAGTTGAGAAACCGGCCTATGATGCTGCTCAGACCGTAGACGGCCGTATCCTTTGCAAGCGATTTCAGTGAGGGCAAGGTTTTCTGGTTTTATTGGTTGTTATGGATCAGAATAGCGACGGCTGGGAGGGATCGGTGGTCGCTGCGTTGTCTTGTGCGGCGTTGCGGCGGCTGTGGCCGAGATGCGCGTAGGCGAGATCGGTCACCTCTCGTCCGCGTGGCGTGCGCTTGATGAAACCCTCCTTGATCAGGAACGGCTCGTAGACCTCCTCCAAAGTGCCGGGATCTTCGCCCAGCGCCGTGGCGATCGTGCCGAGTCCCACGGGGCCTCCGTTGAATTTGGTGATGATCGTGGTGAGTATCTTGTTGTCGATCTCGTCGAGTCCGTACTTGTCGATGTTGAGCGCTTCGAGCGCAAACCGGGCTATCGGCGGATCGATGATGCCGTTGCCTTTCACCTGGGCGAAGTCACGCACGCGTCGGAGCAGGGCGTTGGCCACTCGGGGCGTACCGCGGCTGCGCAGAGCTATCTCGTTGGCTGCTTCGGGCGTGCATTCCACTCCGAGCAGTCCGGCCGAACGCATGATGATGCGCTGAAGCACCTGGTGGTCGTAATATTCCAGATGGCACTGGATGCCGAAGCGCGCCCGCAGGGGCGAGGTC
>ERZ825324.2272-NODE-2272-length-20503-cov-5.576144_pt1 | contig 20503 bp, 14 predicted proteins | sample MGYA00519859_ERZ825324 | MGnify/ENA primary metagenome ERZ825324 (study PRJEB31778, sample SAMEA3449198) | human gut metagenome | biome: human gut; feature: human-associated habitat; material: faeces | place: United Kingdom | collected 2010/2012 ... | reverse complement strand
CTTTGTTATACGTGCGGACTCTTACATAATATGTTTTTTTGGATTTCAGTTTCTTAATGGTTTTACGCGTAGTAGACTTTTTAGAAGTTACTTTTTTAGAAGATTTAAACTTCTTGTTTGTAGCGTATTGAATCTGATATCCGCTCATCTGTGTAGTCTGCTTCTTCCATACGACACTAAACTGTTTCTTTCCTTTTATGAGTTTGCGAAGAATTGTTGACTTAGGACGTATTGTGAAGTTCTCTACATGAAATCCTTTGAAGTTACCGGTACCAGTAAAGATAACAGTAGCAGTACCGACCTTTTTGTTGTCTTCGTAAATAACCGTATAATCCGTTCCTTTATTTAAAGTGTAGGATTGTGTTGCACCTGCTTTATTCATAGCATCTTTATAGATAATGGAAACGGCAGGTGTTCTGTAAGAACCATTATAGTTATAAACGACTTTTTCAAGATTTGGCGTAAAAGAGAGGTCTGCAATGCTCTTCTGTGTGATTTTAAAAGTCATGGTTCTAGTGCCGGTATAGTTTCCAATACCTTTTACAGTAAGGATATACTTTCCTGCATTTTTCTTTTTCTCTGCTAATAAAGATTTTTCTGGTGTCTTTTTAGTAATTTCTGCATAATCAGAAACTGTCATATTTCTTCTTGATGGTGTATATGCTTTGAAATGTTTCATTCCCATTTTTAATTCTCTCCTTTAATTATTTATTTTCCGAGTTATTTCTCGATATTGTTTAAGCACTAAGCTCCCATAAATTCATCGATTGAATCTTTGTATTTTTTAGAAACTTTAACTGCTTTTCCACCTTTTCCAAGATATGTTTTATCAGCTGGGTTTATATCTATTGTTACAATAGCTTTTTTCCAATCTGGTGTTTTTCCTTCTACATATCTAACTCTTTTTGTTTTTCCTTTAACAATCATTGTATTAACATTTAATACTTTTACTTCAAAAAGTTTTTCTACAGCTCTTGCTATATCAACTTTTGTTGCTTTCTTGTTAACTTCGAAAGTGTATTTTCCTGCTTGCATTTCATCATTACTTTTTTCTGTTATTACTGGTCTTATTATGATTTCTTCTGGTAACATTAAGCATACACCTCCTCTAATTTTTTAACAGTATCTAAAGGTAAAACTAATTTACTGCAATTTAATAAATCAAATACATTGATCATATTTAATTGGATAGTTTTAACACCTTCTATATTTCTGCTTGATAGGTAAACATTTTCATTTTTATCAGCTAAGATAATTAATGTTTTTCCTTCTACTTTTAAATCTGTTAAAGCTTGTGCCATAACTTTTGTTTTTGGTTCTTTAACTTCTAATTTATCAACAACTGTTAATTCATTATCTAATACTTTTGCACTTAATAATGATCTAATTGCTAATTGTTTTTCTTTCTTATTTATTCTATATGAATATGAACGTGGTTTTGGACCTAAAGCTATACCACCTTTAATCCATTGTGGAGCACGTATACTACCTTGTCTTGCTCTACCTGTTCCTTTTTGTCTCCATGGTTTTTTACCACCACCACGAACTTCTGCTCTTGTTTTAGTACTTTGTGTACCTTGTCTTTGATTAGCTAAGTAGTTTACTAATACACTGTGAACGATAGTTTCATTTGGTTCAATTCCAAATACAGCTTCGTTTAATTCTACATCGCTAACTTTTTTACCTTGCATGTTATATACATCTACTTTTGGCATTTCGTATTTCCTCCTTTTCTAAAACTTTCATTACATAGCTTTTACAGCTGATTTTATTTTTAAGATAGCTCCTTTAGCTCCTGGAACACTACCTTTTACTAAAATTACGTTTTTATCTAAATCTACTTTTACAACATCTAAGTTTTGTATTGTAACTGTAACTCTTCCCATATGTCCTGGTAATTTTTTACCTTTAAATACTCTACCTGGTGTTGATGTTGGTCCCATTGAACCTGGTCTTCTGTGATACATTGAACCATGTCCCATTGGTCCTCTTGATTGTCCATGTCTTTTGATTACACCTTGGAATCCTTTTCCTTTTGATGTACCTTGAACATCTATTTTATCTCCAGCAGCAAATACATCTGCTTTTAATTCGTCTCCAACTTTGATTCCTTCTATTGAATCTAATCTGAATTCTCTTAAATGTTTTTTTGCTGTAACATTTGCTTTTGCAAAATGTCCTTTTTCTGGTTTGTTTAATTTGTTTTCTTTAACTTCTCCAAATCCTAATTGTACTGCTTCATATCCATCTTTTTCAGATGTTTTAACTTGAGCAACTACACATGGACCTGCTTCTATAACTGTTACTGGAATAACTGATCCGTTTTCGTCAAATATTTGTGTCATTCCAACTTTTTTTCCTATTAATGCTTTTTTCATTATAATTTCCTCCTACTATTGGCTGACTTTTGCCAGCTTGGTTTGATTTTTATTATTTAAAACTAGTTTTTGATTTCGATGTCAACACCAGCTGGTAGTTCTAGTTTCATTAAACTATCCATTGTTTTTGATGTTGGGTAAAGAATGTCTATAACTCTTTTATGTGTTCTCATTTCGAATTGTTCTCTTGAATCTTTGTGCTTGTGTGGAGAACGTAAGATTGTTACGATTTCTTTTTGTGTTGGTAATGGAATAGGACCTGATACTTTTGCTCCTGTTTTCTTAGCAGTATCTACTATCTTTTCAGCAGACTGATCTAAAACTACATGGTCATAAGCTTTTAGTCTTATTCTAATTTTTTCACTTGCTACAATTGAATTTGCCATTGTAATTTTCCCTCCTTAAAATAATAATATAATTTAAATTACGCGTTGGCAAGTTATAACACATCCGGGTGTTTTGCTTTTACCCATTTTAAAATCCCAAAAATTCGCATGATGATTCTGGGATAAGTGCTCTAATATAATTATTAAAATTAAACTTACCGCCTGGTCTAGCCAAGACATACTCCACTGAAGTTCCCTCCATCCCACTATTCCGTAAGGATGTAGCCACATTCAGCTTCAACGCTATATTTCATGCTCATCTATTATATAATGTTTTTTACATAAAGTCAATACTTTTGCCATAAAAAGTTAAAAAAGGCAAAGTGTGGTATTTCACACACGTTTTGCCTTTACTATATATCTTTGTGTATTAATACGATAAGGATGACAAGTTATTAATGTTATAATGTCCTGTCCTTCCTGGATTTCCAATTCACTAATATCATCTGGGTTAATAATTTTAGTTTCATAAACTTCGTAAGTAAGTTCTTCTTTAAAATTACGAATGCGAATTTTATCTCCGACCCCAATTTTATCTATATATCTAAATAATGTTGCTTTTCCATATCCCCTATGTGCTGCAATTACACTATTTGTATTTACTCCGCCTATTGGATAAGATGTTTCTGTAAGGTGTACTGCTCCTTTTTTCATATTCGCCGTGTTGGCACCTAATAATATTGGAACTTCTATATTTATTTTAGGAATACTTATATATCCAATAACATTATTATCAATTCCGTATTCACTTAAGTCTATTGCAGATTGCTCATATGAAAATGGATCTACTAATTTGTTTTGTTTTTCTTCATATATTTTTTGATTTTCTTCTTGTAATTTTTTATAAAGCTTATCTAAAATATTTTCGTTCTGCTCATCTGTTATTTTTACAACAAATTTTTCTTTTTCTGTTTCAACATTTTTTTCATATATATAATTACTTGCACTAGGAAAACAAAGTAATATTGTTCCTATTAAAATAAACAAAATTGCTACTATAATTAAAATCTTTCTTTTATTCATCGCTCTTTTTGCTCCTTTTAATAATTATTCCCACAATTAATGTAGTAATTAACACTATTATTAGTATTACTGTACCTATTTGTATTCCTGTTAGATAGTATTGCTTGTTAGTTTTCTTAGTTTCTACATTATTTATAGTATTAGAATTATTGCTGGTTTCTGTAGTGTTTCCACTATTATTATTTTCTGTATAATCCTCATATTCCACTCTTTTAGCTTTGACTAATAATCTATGTGAATTTACACCATATGGTGTACAAGTAACAAGTGTTACCAAATCTTCTCCACTTGTTATCCTTAATTCGTCTATATTATCTGGAAGTACGACTTTTATTTCATATACTTTATATGTTAATATCTCATTTAATACATGAATATAAAATATATCTCCTTCTACAAGTTCGTCAAGTCTTGTAAACAATTCCGCATTTGGCAATCCTGTATGTCCTGTTAATACTGAATGTGTAGAATTTCCTCCAATTGGCACTGATGTATTTTGAATATGCCCAACTCCTTTTTCTAGTACTTCTTCACTTGTACCATGATAAATAGGTAAGTCAACTGAAATCTTAGGAATTTGTATCTACCCCATTATTCCATCTTCAGAAAGATTTAATACTTCTTTATAATTTTCTGGTAATGCATAACCACTTCCAAAAACAAATGGGTCATGTACTGGGTCTCCAGACAAATTTTCATTATATGTTTGTGCTTTTTCCTTTTCTTCTTTTATTGAATCTTCTCCTATGCCAACAACTATTTTATCATAATTTCGTATTGCTTCTACATGATTTTTCTCTGCAAAATAGTTACTTATGCTAGGATATAAAAATATTCCTATTCCTACTATTATAAATATAATGGCAATTATTAATAATATTTTTTCACTCTTCATCTTTCCCTCTTTGAAAATATAGGACGGTCTATAATGGCCGTCCGTTTTTAACTAGTTTTGTGAATTATTCTTTTTTGCAACTGCTACTAATAATAAAATTCCTAATCCAACAAATATAATTCCTCCTGCAACAAATGCTACTGTTCCTGCACCACCTGTTACTGGTAATTGGAAACCTTTTGCATTTGGGAATGTTAATTTGTAAATTCCTGTTGTTCCTTCTTCATCATCTAAAGCTCCATCTATATTAGCATCTGTTATTGTAATTGTTTTTGCTTCTGTTGATTTATTGTATCCATCTGGTGCTTTTGTTTCTGATAAGCTATATGTTCCTTCATCTAATCCATATAAAGCTAATTTTCCATTATCATCTACAACTAATTTTGTTGTTGCTCCAGCATCTGATTGATTTGCTTGATAATATACTCCATCAACTGTTTTTACAAAGTATACTTTTTCTGCACCAATTGCTAGTTCGAATTCAGCTCCTTTTAAAGCTTCTCCAGTTGTTTTATCTGTTTTTGTGATTTCTGCCCCATATGTGAATACTTTATTACTTGTTTCTTGTGTTTGTGAACTTGTTGTGTCATATGGGTTATTGCTATATGTTAATGTTGCTGTATTTGAGTTTCCAGCACCTCCAACATTTGTTGAAGCTCCAGCTGTTAATTTTGCACTGTAAGTAACTTTTACTTTATCATAGTTTTTAATTTGATCATATTTTAAGTCAACATCAAATGCTGTATTTCCTGTTGCTGTAAGTGTATAGTTTGTTGTTTCTGTTAATTGAACAGGTGTTGCTGAACCTTTTTGTCCAAAAACTTTGATTGTTGCTTTGTCTACTGTTAATCCATTGCTTAATGCATCACTTATTTTATAAGATTTTGCTAAGCTTCCTGTAGCATATGTAGGAATATCTGCTACAATTGTGAATGGTATTGTGTCTTTTGTGCTATAATTGTCTTTTGTTTTTGTCTCATCTGCAACTGTTTTTGTTATTTGTGGTTTTGTTGCTTTTACTGTTACTGCCATTGAATCTGGTAACTTCCACTCTTTTGTTGTATTATCAAATTCTGGTGTTAAGTTTATTACTGATGGTGTATAAACCATATATCCATTTTCAATTAAAATTAAATATGTTCCCATTTCACATCCTGTGAATGTAACACTTCCTGTTAATTTTTCATCTGTAACAGGATATGATGCAGTTCCTCCTGTTGCTGTTTGTGTTTTAGCAGTTAATGAAATTGTTCCTCCTTTTATAGCTGCTGATAATGCACTATAAAATGCTTTGGCTTCATCTGAATTACTTGTTACGTTTTTGTAAAAGTTTTCTGGGTCTGAATATGCTGAATAATTAGCATCTACCCATGTTTTTACATTGCTATTCCATGTATATGGTACAGCTTGTGGTTGGTCAGCTGTGTAATCATAATTAACTGTTGCTAATTGATATGCTGATACTTTTGCTCCTGCTTCTATTCCTGAAACAGTAATGTCTTTTGTGTTTGTTGTAGTTGTAATGCTTGCATATGCTGGCAAGTTTAATCCCATTAGCATTAAAACTGTTACAATAGCTATAACTATTGTTTTAAAACTTGTTTTTTCTTTCATTTGTTTATTCTCCTCTTCCTTTTATTTCTCGCATTTATTAAAATGCATTTTTTTGCTCCTGCTAAAACTCCTAAAGCAACTCCTATAGATAATACCACTATTCCTATTTGATAATAGTTTTTCAATCCAAAGCCTCCACTTGTAGGAAAATTATAATATTCCTTATTTGGTAATAAAAGCTTACCATCATCTGTTTTTATCATTGCTGGTGGATTTCCTACTGCATTTATTTTTAATGGTGTTCCATTAATAGTAACTATTGAAGTATCTGATGTGTCATATGTTCCAGTAACAAATTGAATTTTCCATTGTCCATCTGGAATCATTCTTCCTTCTGCTGATTTTATTTCTACTAATCTGTATTCTTTATCTATTGGTAATTCTTCTAGTTTTAGAAGTCCTGTATTTGATGATGCATATGTTCCAACTAGTTTCCAATCCGAACTTACATTTTGAGTATCTATCAAATTATCTGTTGCTGTTGTTCCTATAAATTGATATAGATTAAATTGTGTATCTGCTAGAGTTTTTTCATGATTTTCTTCTGCTACTTTTGTTATTCTTATATCAGCTGTTTTTATTTTGTAATAATAAGTTACTTCGTTATCTTCTTGTATCGTTCCTGTAGCATTTTCTGGTGTTCCTACCAATTCATAAATTGAGTAGTCTATTTTATCTTCACTTGCTTGTGAAGTTGTATATTCTGCACCTTTTTTCAAATCTTTTGTTAGCTCATTTGCTACTTTTTCTCCTGTTGTTGAACCTTTTAAAGGAACTGATTCATTTGTTCCATCTATATAATGATGTACTGTTAATGTATATGTTTTTTCTTTGTAATAATAGTTTATTACTTGTTTTGTTCCTTCTTCGTATGTTCCTTTATAATTGTCTGGAATATAATAATCATCTGGATTTAATCCATCTGGAATGTTGTCTCCATAATAATCTGCGTTTGTTATTATTACATATTCTATATCTGTGTCTGGTAATGTTTCATAATTCGTTCCTACATCTCCTGTACTTGTCTCTGTTTCTGCAACTTTAGTTGTTGTTGTTCCTCCATCTTTTGTCCATAAGAAGTGGTTTACTTCTATGTTAGATACTGTATTACTAAATTGTACGATTATATGCTTGTCTTCCCTTACATCTTCAAATATTGGTAATGTTACTGTTCCATCATCTGCTGTTGTAAAGTTCGTATATTCTTTGCCATTTATTGTTATACTGTTTATTACATATTTTGCATCTGGAGTTATTTTTATTGTTTGTGTAGAGTCTTTTCCATATTCTACTTTTTCTACATAACGAATGCCATCTTTTGTGTATTCTACGCCGTCCACTGTTACACCTGTCTGACCGTCTATGTTTCCTCCAAATACATTATTGTTTTTCTTTACTTCTGTTGTTATTTTAAAATTCTTAATTTTGTTTTCTACTTCAAGCCTTTGAGCTTCTGGAACTGATGCCCCTGATGCTCCTAGTTCAATTACAAATGCCTCTGAATTTCCAACTCTTGTTAGCATTTGCTCTTTTGGTGTTGTATCATCTTCACTTCTTTCTATTTCACAATTTGTAGCACTTAATGTTGAAGAATTAAAAAATCCTCCTGCCACTAATGCTCCATTTTTAGTTTCTGTTACTGTTGTTACCCCATCATAATCATCACCATATAATCTACTTGAATATTCAACTTCATTTTTAGAGTTTAATTTTATTACATAACCATCACATGCATTATCTCCAAGTTCCTCATCAAATGTTGTTCCATCTGTTCCTGCGGTATCTTTTGAATAATACCATCCTCCAAATAGTATTCCTCCATCAGAGGTTACTTGTACATCTGAAACATATTCATCATATGTACCTGTTAGTTCATAAATTCTTGTTGAAGTTCCTGTTGATGTTACTTGATATATTCCAGCATCAAATTGTGTTCCAGTATAATTTACACCTGCAATAATATTTCCATCTGCAGAAGTATCTAAACTTGTTATTTTACTTACTGAGCCACTACCAATTGAAAATGCTCTTTTTATAGATGAACCTGCTAAACTGTATAAACTTATACGTGCAGATGTAGATGAATTTGAAGCTACTGCAATTCCTTCAGAATATTCTGTTAAATCTGGTGCATCTTGATTATTTGTTTCTCCAATTGTTTGACTCCATTGATATACCCCTGTATCTGAATATGATGCTACAAATGCATCTCTTTCTCCTACATTTGTCATTGTTCCTTTAATTTCTGTTCCTGCTCTATCATAGAAATTAAATGGTGAACTATAATATTTTCCTGTTATTACATAATTTCCTTGACTTGTTTCTATTACTGATTGAATTTCATCATCATATGTTCCACCAATTCTTAAGCCCCATTGATAATTTCCATTTTCGTCTAACTTCAATAAAATTGCATCTTTTTGTGATAATTCTGTAGTTGATGTTCTTGAAATTTCAGTTATTACATTTCCATCATATTTTATAGAATTACTTTCTGCATATCCTACTGCTACATATCCTCCATCTGATGTTTGAATAACCTTACTTAATGAATCGTCATCTTCTCCTCCAAAAGTTTTTACCCAAACTACTTTTCCATCTGTGTCATATGCAATTATTAGTCCATCATTATTTCCTTCTGATGTTTTGTCTACTACTCCATCGTTGTCTACATCTATTCCGTCTGTTGCTCCTGCAACAACATCTGCAGAATATTTAGAGAATGAACCTACTGCTATTACTCCTCCATTTTTTAGTGGTGCCACAGAATTTACATAGTTCCATCCTTGTCCTGTTAATCCTGTTACCCAGTCAAAAGTTTCTGCTTGTGATGCTCCTATTCCAAAATAATATGTTCTATCTGATTCATTTTCTGGTAATATATATCTATCATCTGTATATACTTCTATTGCTTTATATAGTCCTTCTGGCAAATTAGCTGTTATTTGTCCATTTGAGTCTGTAGTTACCGCATAATAGCCTGTTTTTTCTACTGGTATTTGTTCAAATCTGATATTCCTTACAAATGCAGCATCAAGACCGCTGTTTCCAGAACCATCTTTTCTATAAGTGAATTCAATTTTATACCTTCCTGCTTCTAAATCTAAAGATACACTTAAGAACTTTAAGCTATCATAAACTGTTCCATAACCTGTGCCACCTATTTTGGTTGAAGTTCCAGTTCCGTTTACGGCTTTATTTGTATTTAAATCTGTAATTGTATAATATACATAATCATAACTTGCACTTTCTGATGATACAGACCAATCAAATTTCAATGTTGCAGATTGTTGTAAATCTATTTCATTAGAAGTTAAAGTTGTTGTTTTACTTGCTTGATGATAAATACCTGTACTCTCCCAAGTTCCATCATCTCTTTGTGTCCATTGATATGTTCCAGTTGAAGATAATGTTATATCAGGAACTGGCAATTGTGCTGGAGTTGTATCAAACCATTCTCCAACAAATTTTCCATCAGAGCCTTTTACATAATTTCCATTTAAATCTGTAATTTTAAATCTAGTTCCTGCAATTGGAACTTTTGGGCTTGATGTTCCATTTTGATAATATTTATAAATTGAGAAGATTTGTCCATCTTCAACACCAATTTGGATTACTGGTGTTGAGGAACTAGCATCTTTAATATTTAAATCCTTTTCAGATGTATCAGAATCAGATTGTGTAATTGTTCTAATTACTGATTCTCCATCAAGAATTTGTATTTTCAATGTTCCATTTTCTCTATATGCTTTAAATTTAAGTTCAGTAGCATCTAAAGAATATCCCTCTGGTGCATAAATTTCTTTTATTGTATATTCACCTGTTATATATTTTCCGTCAACATATTCATATAAATCATTAATTGTAAGTATTCCATTGGCATCTGTTGCATAAACTTTTCCGCCTGTTTTTATTCCTTCACCTGTAATTAAGTATTGTGCTCTTTCTAGTGTTTTGTCTTTTCCATTAGAGTCTTTTTCACCTTTTGCATATTTAGTCAATTGCAAACTATATGCTGGTATTTTTTCATTTTGTAAATTCAAATTAATTGTAGGTATTTCATCTACTGTAGTTATTTGCTTTGTCTGTGTTGAACCATTATCTGTATATTTCAATTCAAATGTTCCAGCATTATCTGTTATTGTAAATTTAATTGGTGTTTGTGGTATATAATATTTATCTGCCTTTATCTCTTCTAAAGTATATTCCTTGTCTAAGAATAATCCCGCAGTATTAATATTACCATTTTTATCTGTTGTTAATATTTCACCATCTTTACCTTCTCCAGTTAATCTGAATTTAACATTTTTTAGTGCTTGTCCTGCTGTATCTGTTTTGTTTATAGTAAGTTTCGCTTTTACTTCATCTTGTATTTTTACTTGAATTTTATAGTCTTTTCCATCAGTTGGAGGTATTACCTCATCTGCCTTTACTGTGCCATAAATTAAATTTAAATGTGAGCTCTCTTTTTCCTTGCTTGGATATGTCAAATACAAACTTTCCGAACCATCTTCATTTATTTTTGTATATGTGTAAAATCTTATTTCTTCTTCATTTAATACATAGTCATCTGTTGTTTTTAATTCTTTTATTGTATAATATCTTTCTACATATAAACCAGTAATTAAAATTTTACCATCTTGGTCTGTTACTTTTATTGTACTTGTATCTGCTCCATCTTCTGTAACTGCAAATGTTATTCCTTGTAATGTCTTAGTTGAATCTTTTTGATATTTTACAATTTCTAAATCATATTGTTTAGCAATCATAAAGCCTAATTTTGCAGAACCTGTTGAAGTATAATACAATCCTTCTTCTGTGTTTAATGCAAAATATATTGCATGTTCTGAATATGTAACTTCATTATAATCTACACCTTGTGGTAATTGAATTTCATATTCAAATTCTATTTTATCTCCTGATGCTAATTTGTGTGAATTGTCTAATACTATTAAATATGTTTTTATTTTTGTCCAATCTTGAACATCTTTAGCTAATGTCCAGCCATTTGATGCATCTGATAGATCTTGATTTGGTCTTTCTGCTGTTGAATAATATATTGTTACTTTATCTTTTATTACATCTGTTAATGTGATAATTCCAGTATTGCTCATATATGCAGTAAATGTAGATCCTAAATCATTTCCACTTAATACATATTGATTTCCTTCAAATGGTACTACGCCAAGGATTTTTACATCTTGTATATCATATGTATAATTGTTTGTTGCAGATACTGTAATATTTGCTGTTCTTTGATTTTTATCTGTTTTTGCAACTCTTGGAGCTATAGTTACTCCACCTTCTTCCCCATAATTACTTCCTGTTTGTGTTGTATTTAAACTAGAACCTGGCTCAAATGTTAAAGAAGTTTCTCTATAGTTTACCTTTTCTGTAGTGTTAGAATCTCCATCTATATCATATGTATCTGCTCCTTTATAGTAATAATCACATGCATTCTCATGTACCGCCCATAATTTAACTTGTTTTGTTGTTTTTGCAATTCTTGGATCTGGAGTCAAATCACAATCTACTATAATATTAAATGTTTCTTCATTTGCACTTTGTGTCAAAATTTTTATATAATAATTTCCATTATCTTCATAAAGGTCATATGCTGTTATTTTTACATTTTCATTATTTGTTGTTACACTATTAATTTCAGATAAAATTATTTCACTTGGTAATTGTACTAAAAATGTACCACTTTTCCATCCTTGCTCATTATATCCTGAAGTTACTGTTGATATTGTTATCTGTTGATGCTCTGCTGTTGCATGTGTTGAAATTGTATTTTCTCTTATTGAAATTGTTGCTATAGATGTTGGTGCCTCATATAATGCTTTATTACTTGCTGTTGCCTTATAATAATATGTTATTTCTTCACTTGCATCTGTTTTGGTGTTTATCATATATCCATCTAAATAACTATAAATATATGATAAATTATCAAATTCCTCTCTTGTATAATTTGTAGTTATATATTCATCATCAAGTTCTTTAACATTATATACATAAAAGTAACTAGATGCATTTGTACTACTTGTTTCTACTCTTACATGTTTTACTGGTGTTTCATATTTATATGGATTTGATGATGTATATGTTTTCCAATCATTTGCTGTAAATGTTTTTAATAATGTATTTGTTTCTGCATCATAAACTTTTATCCAACCATCTGATTTTAATGTATCTGTTCCACTAAAATAAATTCCTGTATTTGTTGTTATTTCTTCCATAGAATCATATTTTGCTGATGTATTTAAAAATTGGTCTGTTTTTCCTGTTGTTTCATTCATTATTATTCCATCTGTAATACCATTTGTTCCTGTATATGCTCTCCATTGTACTATATATTTATCATCTGTTTCTTCAAATGATATACCATTATAAATATTAAGTGGTTTCTTTTTTGATATTACATAATCATAATATGGAGATCCCATATATGTTCCTACATATACTGAAAATGATGGTGAATATGTTTGACTTATTTCTTGTTTTTTTCTCCATGTTGTTGTTACAACTCCAGTTGCCGTATTTGAAACATATGGATTTGTAAATCCATCACTCTCATTTGGATTGTTATATCCTTTGTTTATTGCTTCTACTGGAATTGCTAATTCAAAACTTGTTACATCTTCTCCTAATTCTTGATATGCTTCTGCAGGATATATTATTGTAAAATTAAATGTACTGTATTTAGTACCTGATGATGTATATGAATATGCATTTGAAGTTATTTTTCCATTTTCATCTATTATAGATGACTTAGTTGCTGTATATATACTTGTTTCTGCATCATATGTATATGTTACATTTGTTCCAGATATTTTTACTGATGTTGGCTTATATCCATTAAATTCTGGTATTGTTCCTGTTATTTCTGAACTTTCTAATAGCAGTTGATTTTTAGTTTCTGCAGTTTTTATATCAAAATTTAATTCTAATCCTTCTTCTTTTACTAAAGAATTCATTTCTTTTATTTCAACTGTTTGAGTTTTAGGTGTTATTGATGCATCTGTTTCTCCATACCAATCTATTACAAATGGTACTGTTTTTGTAAATGTTTTTTCATTCCCACTACTATCTACATATGTTCCAGAAAATGTTACTGAATTTTCTTTGCTATAATTACTTGTGTCATTTCCTATTGCAGATGTTTTATTATATGAATTTGAGTAATCACCTGAACGTACAGAACCCATTAATAATTTTTGTGTTCCATTTGTTATGTCCTTTAGTTTTATTTCTTTTGTATTTGTAGAAACATAATTTTCTTCAACTTCATTATCTTTTACTATTGATGTATTAAAATAAAAGTTTTCTGAATTTATTGTTATTTTTCCATTTGTAAGATGCCCTTCTTCTGCAACACTTAAATTCATATATAATGTTGCTTGGCCTCCAACTTCATTACAAGTTCCTCTTATTGATTCTGCTATTCCATCTCCGTTTTTATCTTTTAGAAAAAATGCATCAAACTTAACTGTACTTATATCATTTCCATCAGTGTCTTTTATGGCATTGTCTCCATCTTTTACATCATCATATGCTTGCGTTCTTTCCAACTCTGGAGATAACATTGTTCTATTTGTTTTTTTATTTGATATTATTGAATATATTCCTATTATTGTACTTACTGCTACTAGTATAATTACAATACTTATTATACTTTTTTTCGTAAGTTTTCTTTTTTTCATTTCTTTGGTGTTCCCCCTTTCTATTTCTTTCAAAGTTTTTCTTATGTTTCAGTGCTGTATCAGGTTCCAACACTTCTGTATGCAAAAAATTATTTTATCCAAAGTACACTACGACAGCCGTAATATTTACTGACGTTGGCAGGCTGGTTACTTCCGAGACTAGAAGCTGGACAGTCAAAGCCATCGTAGATGTAACAACCACCACGACTAACCCTGTGGTTAGTAGAGTAAGCCTCTGTAGTCCAATCCCACACATTTCCAGCCATATCATATATATTATTTGCTTTTGTATATTCTGCACTTCCTGTTGGAATTCTTGTTCCTTTTTCTCTAATTTCTGTCATCAAAGGAATCTCTGCATTCGCAGCTATGTAATTAAATGTCGTATTGTAATAATTTCCCCATTTAGTCGAATTACTACTAACCAATTGATATGTTAGTGTTGTTCCATCCGATATAGTCGCTCCAGACTTAACCAACCATTCTAATGTTTCATCCCACAAATTTCCAAATATCATTGATGTTTTTACATCTGTGTTTGCTCCTTTTAGTGTTAAACATTTTTTATACATTGTATACCAGTTCTGGCTAGCTATGTTAGTATCCATTTTTCTTACCACTGCTGTTCCATTTAATCCTCCTGTTTCATATCTGCCTATATAAACCCCTCCATATTTTTTTATACTTTCTATTATTTCATAGTAATTTTGTTCTAATTCTTGTGCTAACATTTCATACCTTGTTTCTCCTAAACCCGAACTATGCATGTATGAATAACCATCATAATCACGTTCTGAACTAATTAATAAAACATTTGGTTCTTTATGCTTTGTATAACTTGTTATATTCATTATACCATTTGTCTCTGTCCAATTGTATGCTTTTCTTCCCGTATCAGAAAAACTATATAGCTTTCCCCATATTTTTCCCTTGTTGTCTACTCCATATATCCTAGCTGGGTCATCTACTGGTACCCATACATATTGATTTCTTGTTTTTTGCAAATTAAATATGTTTATTTCTTCTTGAGTTGGAACTGTGGTATCTGTAGTTGTGCCGTCATTAGTTGTAGTATCATTTGTTGTGGCATCGAATGTATTTACATCAACATTGGCATCTTGCACAGTATCACTTTCAGGCATATTTTCATTTATTACAGTCATATCATCATCAAATGCAGGTTCATCTATAGCTGCATTGCTTTGAGTACTTCCACTATCCACTAAAATTGTGCTCCAGTCCACATCTCCTTCATAAATAACAAATCCTTTACTTGCTGTTGTTTCTCCTTCTATTTTTGAGGCACTATATCCTTTTGGAACTGGTACTTGTATTACATTTCCATCTGCGTCTGTCTCATTTACTATATTTCCACTTTCATCTTTTAATGTGCTATTTACATATGTCACTCTTTCATTTGCAGCTTGAGTATCATTATTCAGTTTTTTATTTTCATCTGCTACAATTATTGTTGTTATTACTTTTACTGACGTCACTGTTACAATTAATACTATTATTGCTATTATTACTGCTACTGTTGCACTCAAATTTAATTCTATTACTTTTGGTTCTCCCGTATTTTTATTTGCTTGTTTTTTATACATGAAAAATCACCCTTCTTTTGTATTTTTTGCAATTATTTTTAATCTCATATCGCTTCCTTTATTTAATCATATTAGCATATTTTTTTCAAGTTTTTTTACGACTTTTTTCGAGGAATTTTTCGGTAATTTGAGCATCAATTGGATAATATTATTTGAGTATTTTGTTAGCAAAATTTAACTAATAAATTTTCTTCAATAAAAAGCAAAAAATAGATGGACTGCTTCTATATTTTACACAATCCATCTATACTTATTTTTTATTTTATACATTAATTTAATCTATTATTCTTCTTTTGCTAATTCCTTTAGTTCTTCCTCACTCAATCCTGTGATTTCTGCTATTTTTTTAATTGGCATTTTTTCTTTTAATAACTTCTTCGCAACTTCTTTTATTCCTTCTTCTCTTCCTTCTTCTCTTCCAGCTTCTCTCTCAGTCAATAAAGCAGATTTCTCCTCAAGTTTTGACATCAACCTAATTTCAGCCAGTCTCTTAACTTCTGCATCCCCTGTTAATACTTCATAGTTTTCCATAGCTTTCTTTACATTTTTATTTTCTTTACTTGCCATTTCTAACAAGTCACCCCTCTCCATGTCTAGAAAACAAAGCCACTGGTTTAGCGGATTAGTCATATCCGGATTTTGTTTTCTAAACTTACTTAACTCTATATAATAATATTTTACACTATTATTTAGTTCATAGCCCCTATGTTCTGCTGCCACTCTTACTGTTTCTGTAACATATTCTGGCAACTCTATAAATTCATAATCTAATATCGCTATTATAATTACTGGTTTCAAATTATTATAGCCTTCTCCTGATTTCATTTGTTCTGATATTTTTTTACTTGCATAAAATGTGGTTCTTTCTTCTATATTATGATAGTCCCTTAACTGTATTTCTATATTTATGTATTCGCCATTTTCTAGTTCTACTCCTAAATCTAGGATTCCATATTTTTGATCCTTTTCTAGTTTATCCAAGCTTACATCATGTCCTACCATTTTTATTTTTATTCTTTTCTTTAATATTGTCTCCAAAAATTCTTGCAAAAAGCCTTCATTTTCCTTTCTGCTAAAAAATGCTTTAAAAATTATATCACTTTTCATCTTTAGTTCTGGATTTCTTTCTAAATTAAAAACCATCCTATCTCTCCTTCCATTATATCGTTTTTTTCTGTTTTTAGCAATCTTTTGTGCATTTTTTCTTTAGGGTGCACTTAATAAAGGAGCATAGGCATCACTCTCCATTCTCTTATGAAATTTTTAAATAATGATTGTTTCATTGAATAAAATTACTGAAAAAATCAAAAATTTATTTTGTGCATATACTAAGTTGCTTTGTACTAAATTCAAGTACTATATAAATATAGCATATCTTGCTCTATTTAGCAAGAGTTTTTTTACAATTATTGTATAATTTTTTGTTATTTTAAAGCAAAAATTAGGGCAGAAAACTTTTAAAGTTTTCCACCCTAACATTGACATAAAACTTTTTTACTATTAACCTGCACTATTATTACAGTTCTATCTTTATCTTCTTTTTTCCGCCTAAATCTAATTTCTTGTATGTAACACCGCACTCATCAAACAACTTACGAGAAGCAATATTGTTCTCACTATCTTTATATTTATCGTCCAAATAAACAACCTCTTTTATTCCTGATTGAATAATAATTTTTGCACATTCATTGCAAGGAAATAAATCTACATATATTTTAGCATCTTCTAAATCCTTTTTGCTTCCTCTATAGTTCAAAATTGCATTCATCTCTGAGTGACAAACATATGGATATTTTGTATTCAAATTATCTCCATCTCTTCCCCAAGGAAATCGTTCATCATTATATCCATTTGGTGCACCATTATATCCTATTGATAAAATCCTATTATCATTGCTTACAATACATGCTCCAACTTGTGTACTTGGATCTTTACTTCTCATTGCTGATAATTTAGCTATCGCCATAAAATATTCATCCCATCCTATATAATCTTTTCTTGCTTCCATTTCATTTCTCCTTTCTAACTAAGAAAAGCTATTTTAAGTCTCCCTAAAATAGCCTCTCCTCTTATTTCTCATTTTCTTTTACTACACCCATTATACTAGCGATGTACATTCCTATTACAAGAACAGGAATAAATCTTCCAACTGGAATTCTTGTTATTGCAATAATTGCAAGTAAAAATAATTCTCCTAATATTGGCATACATATTGTTCTTGCAAGAACTTTCCATATTCCTTTTTTGAAATATCTTATTGCCATATATATTAATACCAAAACTCCTGAAATTATAAATGGTATAATGTATTTTTTATACATATCTCTAATTTTTGTTGCAGGTACTGTCTTTACCGTAGTATTTTCTGCAGTTTGTTCAAATTCGTAATTTTCTTTTAGTTTGCTTACTATGTTGTCTTTTTGTTCATCTGTAATTTCTTTTGCTCTTATTGTAACCATGTCTTTATAAATCTCTACAGTTTGAACCATGTTATTTTCACTGCCTAATACATCATTTACAATGCTTTTTACTTTATCTTTATCTACTTCTTGTTCAATATATACATCAATACTTTGGCTTTGTGAAAATCTTAATTCTTTGTTAAATCCCATTATATTTATAACTACTATTCCAGCAAGTATAACTAATACTTCTATAGCAGTAATTATAATTCTTATATTTTTTTGTTTCATCTGTTGCCTCCTATTTGCTTTCTTTCAATTTTAATAATGTTTTTGTTACAACTATATTGTATACTGCAATTAATACTAATCCCCAGAACATTATCATTCCAAAACTACTTAAGCTTGTCCAACCAGAGAAGCAGAATACAATTGTTATTATTATTATTGGAATTATGCTTGTAAATAATTCTTTATATGATGCTTTTGTTGCTTCAGATACAACATCCATTGTTTTAGTTTTGTTTAATATCATTTGGTTTAATTTTAAGTTTATTATTATTGTTAATAATATAGCTCCTATTCCTTCTATTGAAATTATAACATTTGTATATCTTAACAATAGTGATGTTAAAGCAATAAATCCTATAAAAGATATACTTGCAAGTAATCCTTTTCCTTTATATTTAATTGTTGCTATTATAAATATTATAACTAATATTACTGCAACTCCTGCTATAAAATAGATTAATTGTTGTTGCTCTATGTCTGATTCTACATATCTATTAACATCTACTTCATAGTCTATTGGATATTTTCCTGCATTTATTAACATTGAAAGTTCTGCTGCTTTTGCTATACTGTTGTTTACTGTTGTTGTATTGCTTGTTTGTGAACCTATTTTTACTGTTATTTTATTTTTTTCATATTTTTCAATATCATATGATGTTCCTGCAATTGTTAGTGATGCTATTTTTTTGGTTTCTTCACTTTTTTGAGTTTCTGTTCCTTCTGTTGTAGTATTTGTTGTTGTGTTGTCCTCATCTGTTGATGATTCTGTTGTTGTGTTGTCTGATGCTGTATTATTTTTTGATTCTGCTTCACTAACTTCTGTTGCTAATACCGCATAATCATTTTTTACTTCATCTAATTTTGCTTGTCCATCTTTAGTTAATATTAATTCTAAATAAACTTGATATGCTCCATCAGCATTTGATGTATAAGTATATTGTGCTTTTTTTATCATAGAATCATTTAATAATACATTTTCAGTATCTTTTTCTTTCATTTCAACTTTTCCTGATGCAGTTAAATAATATACATATGTGTCTGTATTGCTGTCTTCTGGAAGTTCTACTCTTATTGTTCCATTTTCTTTATCTAAAGAGATTGTATAATCTTGAGCTCCTAAATCTTTTAGTCTATTTTCTACTGTTTTCTTTACAGTTTCATAATTTTCTACTGTTAATTCTTCATCTGATGGTTTTGTTTTTCCTTCTTTGCTTCCATCTGTTACTTTTATTTCTACTACTCTTTCTCCGTTTAGTTCTCTTCCTAATGAGTATTCCTTTACTTTGTCTTCCATTCTATTTTGCGTTTGGATGTACACTCCACCAAATGCGACTAATGATACTAGTACAATTGCTAATATTATCGTTATTATTTTTACTTTTTTCATTTTTTGTTACCATTCCTTCCTAATTATAGTAATTTTGTTCCATTGATTACCAATTCAAACCATATATGCAAAAATTTTGCTGCATATTTGCTCATCATTGTTCTATCCATAAATATTTGGAAATAATCTAACACAGGACATATTTGTGTATCTATAGTTAAATTCAATGTTACCGTTCTTGTCTTTTCGTTGACTTCTAGATTTGCATCTGTAACTGCATAATTTACTCTATCATGAATATCAAATGTTGACATGTTTGTGTTTACTACTCTATCTCTATGAACATCTGATTTGTCTGCTAATATCAATGCTGCTGATATGTTGCTTACTGCTGTTCCTGTGTTTTCATCATGATTTCCTATTGCCATCATGATTTCTGTTCTTTCTTCTGCTGACATTCCCATTTCTTTTAAGATGTTATATGCCAATATTGCTCCTGTATGAGCATGGTCAACTCTATTTACACAGTTTCCTATATCATGTAAATATCCAGCAATTTTTCCTAATTCTATAGTTCTTTCATCATAGCCTAGTTTTCGAAGTATTTCTTCTGTTCTTTTTGATACAATTCCTATATGCCTATAAGAATGTTCAGTATATCCTAGTGCTTCTAATTGCTTTTGAGAAGCTCTAACAAATGCCTCTACTTCTTCATTTTTCTTTACGTCTTCTAATGTTATCATACTTGCCTCCTTTTGCCTGTATAGATTTTACCCTATTTTTCCAAAAATATCAACTGTTTTTTGCATATTTTTTTAAACCTTGTGTAGGTTAGTCAATCATATGTCACACTTTTTTGAAAAATATATACTTTGAACAC
>ERZ825324.2270-NODE-2270-length-20507-cov-4.139448_pt1 | contig 20507 bp, 23 predicted proteins | sample MGYA00519859_ERZ825324 | MGnify/ENA primary metagenome ERZ825324 (study PRJEB31778, sample SAMEA3449198) | human gut metagenome | biome: human gut; feature: human-associated habitat; material: faeces | place: United Kingdom | collected 2010/2012 ... | reverse complement strand
TCGGCACAGGCAGGGCCGATGGTTCCGTAAAAATCCATAATTCCTCCTGCAATTCACGTTTTCTTTCTATTGTAGCATGACCGCGCTGCAAAAGATAGCCCGGCGGCGCACAAAAAAACACCGGAAGCTGATGCAAAGCCTCCGGTGTCTTTTTATGATGCCTTATGGGGTTTACTGCTACACTTTGCACCGCCTGCGTTCAGTACAAAGCTTACAGCTCCCTCTATTTTTAAAGGTTGTACTTAGTTTACAGCATTTCAGGCATTTCGTCAAGGGCATTTTCCAGCTTTTGCCGGGAAAAACTGGAATATCACAACATTATCACAACTGCAGCTGGTGGTAGCACACGCCCTCCATGGTCTTCCAACAGGCGGTGCTTCCCTCCAAGGTCATGTAGCTGTGGGCGGTGCTTTCCTTGGGCAGGCTTACAGAGCCGGGGTTCAGGTAAAGGTTCCCCTGCCCGAAGTTTGTCCATGCGGGCACATGGGTGTGGCCGTGGAGCAGAATGTCCCCCGGGGCAAGGGGCGGCAGATGGTTCAGGTTGAACACATGGCCGTGGGTAACGTAGACCAGCCGCTGCCCCACCGGCAGCACGGCATAATCTGCCAGTACCGGGAAATTGAGCACCATCTGGTCTACCTCGGCGTCGCAGTTGCCCCGCACGCACAGCAGCTTGGGCGCAAGGCTGTTCAGCAGCGGGATGACCTGCTTGGGGGCGTAATCCCGGGGCAGGTCGTTGCGGGGGCCGTGGTAGAGCAGGTCTCCCAGAAACAGCAGGCGGTCGGCCTGCTCCCGTTCAAAGGCCTGCTGCAGCTGCTGCGCATAATAATAGGAACCGTGCAGGTCTGATGCGATCATCCATTTCATATACAATGCCCTCCCTCAGAGCCGGTTTGCCTTATTGTAGCGCCTGCTGTAAAAATGGTCAAGTGATCACAAAAGTCATACTTTTGCACCAAGACCCCTTGACACGCCGCTGAGGATGTGGTATTCTGCTAAAGTTGCAGCCCGCAAATGCGCAGGCTGCATATCGCGGACAGCTGCCGCGATCATAAAAACCGTGTGGATTTTTACAGCAACATTGCTACTTTTCGCCACACAATGACCTCACAAGGGTCATTGTGTGGCTTTTTGTGCGCCGGAAACCGGCTGCAGGCCGGTGCTGCGCCTTCCACGCTTTGAACTTTTACAGATAGCAGGTGAATTTTTTCAATGAACGAAACTTTTATGAAGGAGAAGCCGGTGCTGCCGCTGCTGCTCTCGATGGCGCTGCCCAACGTGGTCTCCATGCTGGTGAACAGCCTCTACAACATCGTGGATAGCCTGTTTGTGGCGCGCATCAGCGAGGATGCCATGACCGCTTTAAGTCTGGTGTTCCCCATCCAGAACTTTTCCAACGCCATTGCCATCGGCTTTGGCATCGGCATCAACGCCATGATCGCGCTGTATCTGGGCGCGGGCGACCGCGAAAAGGCCGAGACGGCCGCAACCCACGGCTTTGTGCTCAGCCTTGTGCACGGCGTGGTGATGATGGTGGTCAGCATCGCCATCATGCCCGGCTTTCTGCGCCGCTTTACGCAGGACGAGACGCTGATCGCCGCCGGCATCACCTACTCCACCATCGTGTTTCTGTTTTTGGTCGTGAACATGGTCTCGCTGGCCTTTGAAAAGATCTTTCAAGCGGTGGGCCGCATGAAGGTGTCCATGGTCGCGCTCATCACCGGCTGCGTGTGCAATATTTTGCTGGACCCGGTGCTCATCTTCGGGCTTGGGCCGGTGCCTGCCATGGGCATTGCAGGCGCGGCACTGGCTACCGGCATCGGTCAGGTGCTCAGCGTGGTGGTCTACCTTGTAGTCTACCTGCGTACCGAGCTGCCGGTGCGGCTGCGCCGCAGCTGTCTGCGCCCGGATGCAGTGCTGGATGGCAGACTGTACGCCATCGGCGTTCCGGCCATCCTGAATCTGGCGCTGCCCTCACTGCTGGTCACCTTCCTTAACGGGCTGCTGGCGGCTTTTTCTCAGAGCTATGTGGTGGTGCTGGGCATCTATTATAAATTGCAGACCTTTTTGTACCTGCCTGCCAACGGCTTCGTGCAGGGCATGCGTCCCCTTATCGGCTATAACTACGGTGCGCGGGAGTACGCCCGGGTGAAAAAGCTGTTCCAGCTGACCCTGCTCATGAGCGCTACCATCATGGCGGCGGGCACGGTGATCTGTCAGGTTGCTTCCGGGCAGCTGATGGGACTGTTCACCCAGAACCCCGAAACCATCGCCGCCGGGCGGACTGCCTTGCGCATCATCAGCATCGGCTTTGTCATCTCGGCAGTCTCCACCACCGCTTCCGGTGCACTGGAGGGGCTGGGCAAGGGCGCGGAATCGCTGGTCATCGCCCTGTGCCGGTACGTCGTTTTCATCATGCCGCTGGCTGCACTGCTGTGTAACTGGCTGGGCGCAGACGGCACATGGCACGCCTTCTGGCTTACCGAGGTGCTGGCGGCAGTGGTCTCCGGTATCGTCTACCGCCGGGCGGTCACACATAAAAAATAAGAATTTCTGATAGGGGCGTTTCATAACGTCCCTATTTTTCATTGACACTACGGGAAAAGTACGGTAAAATAATTTTCGTGTTTTGACAAAAACTGTCAGTGCGCAAGATATTACAGAGGATGTGGAAGTATATGATCGAGACCATTGCCGCCGTCAATCAGGCGGTGAACAGCTTTATCTGGGGCATCCCCGCCATGGTGTGCATCATTGGCGTGGGGCTGCTGCTCAGTGTCCGCACGGGCTTTTTGCAGATCCGCAAATTCCCTTATGCCATCCGAACCACCGTGGGCCGGATGTTCCGCAAGCGGGATGCTTCGGACGGTGCCATGACCCCTTTTCAGGCGGTGTGCACCGCGCTGGCGGGCACAGTGGGCACCGGCAACATTGCCGGTGTGGCGGGTGCTATCGCCATCGGCGGCCCGGGTGCCGTGTTCTGGATGTGGTGCTCTGCGCTGCTGGGGATGTGCACCAAGTTTGCCGAGGTGACGCTGGCCGTGCATTTCCGGGAGCGCAGCGACACCGGCGAGTGGGTGGGCGGCCCGATGTACTATATTAAAAACGGCCTTGGCCGCCGCTGGCAGTTTCTGGCCGTGCTGTACGCGCTGTTCGGCGTGCTGACCGTGTTCGGCACCGGCAACGCAACGCAGGTGAATACCATCGTGGCAGCAGTGGATACCGCCCTGCTGGAATACGGGCTGGCGGGCGGCAGCTTTCTGCCCACCCTCAACCTCATCGTGGGCATCCTTGTGGCGGTGCTGGTGGCGCTGGTGCTGCTGGGTGGTATCAAGCGCATTGGCAGCGTGAGCGAGAAGCTGGTGCCCTTTATGGCACTGTTCTACATTGTGCTGTCGGTGGGCGTGGTGGTGCTCAACTTCTCCCGCCTGCCCTATGTGCTGGAATCCATCGTGGCGGGTGCGTTCAACCCCGCTGCCTTTACCGGCGGCACCATCGGCAGTTTGTTCGTCAGTATGCAAAAGGGCGTTTCTCGCGGCATTTTTTCCAACGAGGCCGGTCTTGGCACCGGTTCTATCGCCCATGCCTGCGCCGACACCAAAAAGCCGGTCAAGCAGGGCATGTTCGGTATTTTTGAGGTGTTTGCCGATACCATCGTCATCTGCACCCTGACCGCGCTGGTCATCCTGTGCAGCGGCACCCAGGTCAGCTACGGCGCAGCGGCGGGTGCTGAGCTGACCATCTCCGGCTTTACCACCACCTACGGTGGCTGGGCTTCCATTTTTACCGCTGTGGCGCTGTGCTGCTTTGCCTTTTCCACCATCATCGGCTGGGGTCTGTACGGCTCCCGCTTTCTGGTGTTCCTGTGCAAGAGCAACAAAGTGGCGCGCCCCTTCTTTGTGGTGTATGCTCTGGTAGCCATTCTCCTTCGGGGCGTCGATGTAATTGCTCATGCTGCAATGCTTCTCCTTGAAACGGTCGGTCAAGATACAGTAGACTTTCATAGCCATCTCCTTCTCACTGAGGGCTGTCTGCGTCTCGTCGAACACGACTTCGACGAAGTGACGGTATTTCAGATGATTGAAATCATCGCCGTATTTCTTCATCTTTCGCCAAAGGCTGAACGGACGGCGATAGTCAACGTAAACTCGAGCTTTTATTCCGGCAGCCGATAATGTTTCTGCAATCTGGCAACGGAAAGTCTCCAGATTCTCTTTGTTTGCCTCGACATGACGGGCAATGAGAGAAGAAATCTCCTCATACTCGTCGGGGCAGCGGAATCGGAACGAAAGATTCTCCAGTTCTGTCTTGATGTTGTAGAGTCCGAGACGGTTGGCGAGAGGAGCATAGAAATAGTCGGTCTCACCCGCAATCTTCATCTGCTTTTCGGGCTTCATCGAAGCAAGTGTGCGCATATTGTGCAGACGGTCGGCGAGCTTCACAAGAATGGCACGAATGTCATACTGCATCGAGTTGAGCAACTGACGGTAATTGTCAAGTTGCTTTGACAGTTCGTAATCATGTGTAGGTTTCTTAGTTACAACCCTAACAAGGAAGGCCACGTCGTCACCGAAACGCTCGCGAATATCCTCGATTGTGTAGGGAGTATCCTCCACAACATCATGCAGGAAACAAGCGATAACCGGATTTGCTCCGAGCGTCAGCTCTTCAGCCGCGATATTCGCCACTGCTATTGGATGAAGGATATACGGTTCCCCGGTCTTGCGCTTCTGAGGTGCGTGTGCTTCACGCGCCAACACGAAAGCGGTGTGAATACGTTCCATATCTTCAGCCGATACTCGCTTTGCCATGACCTCGAAAACGTGATCTGCACGTTCCTGAATTATTCGGTTGTAATCGTTCTGCATGATAAATGACTGTCTTAAAAATCAAAGTTACTAAAATTTGTTGATATAGAGGCTTAAACACCTCCCTTTCTCTCATTTACCGCGATGAAAAATCTCTCTGAAGAAAGAAATGATCGGTTCACGGTTGCGGTAGAGTATGTAACCTACAATCGCTATCCATACAAATGCCATGATAACCTATTTTTGTAGAAGCCTTGCAGCCCGTTTCAGATAATCCGCAGCTTTTCATCGGCATTTGGAGCATACCGCATCTGGGTTTTATAGTCATCCATAGCCCGGTCGGCACGACGATTATAATCCTTTGCCCTGTCAGTATCTCCTTTCCGGGTATAATATGCCGCTTCTCGCTGATAGCCTTCCGCCTTCTTAAGATAGTATTGTGCCTCTCTGCGATAACCGTCGGCTTTCTTCTGATAGTATTCAGCCTCTTGAGTGTACCGCTTGGCTTGGCGGGTATCGTAATTATCGGTAGCTGAGAATGCCATAAACGCACATATTAAGGTGGTGAGAATAGTGATGAGCCGTCGCATATTAACCCTCGATCATTTCATATTCCACATACTCAGGACCCGAAGGACGGACGACTGAAGAGGAGTCAAACCACTTGTCAAGTTGTGTATCCGCACGCGCTTCCATCTCCGGAGTGATGTACTTCGACATCTTCTGCACAAGCACTGCAAGTGAGGCTACTTCGTCCAGCCAACCTATGATGGGAAGCCGCTTTGAATCGAGGATATCTATCGGGAGGATGAGATAGGCAAGCGAGCCGAAGATTGCCCATTTGTCTGTTCTCGGAGTATCCTTGCTTCTCATAACGTACCACATAAGAAGGACAGGACGAGTAGCGGCGCGACCGGCTTTTCTACTCCAGTTGCAGATGCTCTCCCAAAGAGCATTGTAGTCAAGGTTGAATATTGCCATAGTTATATCGTTTTTAAGTTCGACGTATATAGTATGAGATGTTAAATTCGGCTTGATTCTATCTTGAAAAAGAAAAAATTTTTAATTGATAGTTTTAGCTGAGTCTAATCCTCTGTATAGGCATGAGGATGATAATTACAATCATATTGACCCTATGTTTCGCCGTATCCGAAGCACAGACCTTCAGAGGCGGTGAGATTTTCCGCATAAAGGACTCGGATGTCTATTGGGCTGCGGTCAAGACCTCATATTTCCGTGAGTTTGTGGCCCGGCAGGAAGAGGATTGCTGGTGCTGGGCAGCATGTGTGCAGATGGTTTTGAATTATCAAGGTGTTAATGTAGATCAGGAGGATGTTGTGCGCCGAGCAAAAGGAATGAGAATCAATGAAGGCGGCACAGCATACGACATTCAGATGGCCGCTGATGGATGGAACACAGGTAGTCATGTCATTGCCGCAAGAGTTGACAATCCTTTCTATGTCACTGCCCAGACTTTCATCACCGACCTGATTGACAAATATCCGCTAATCATCGGACTCGATATGCCGGGACAAACTATGGGACACGCATACGTTCTCACCGGAATATCTTTCCGAAAATCCGGGAACACTTATCAGCCTGTCGAGGTAATTCTAAGAAATCCGTGGCCCTCATCTCCTTCGAGGGAGAAACTCTCATGGAATGAGTTCAGAAGGAGGGTTCACACCATAGTTCATGTTTATCCAAAATAAAAAAGTATATGACAATGAAGAAACTTTTGTTGATGATGGCATTGATGCTGTCGATGGCATTTGCCGCAAATGCACAACTTTATGCTCCGTGCTATGCGAATTATCAGGGTGTAGGTTACTTCGTTCTGCCAAACGGCTACTACTACGGTCAGATCTACGCCGGCTATCCGCAGGGAGAAGGATACTATTATTTCGTTGACCCGCAGATGGGAGCCGTATTCTATCACGGTTATTTCGAGCGTGGACTCTGCAACGGTCAGGGAGAGGTAGTAAGTAACTCGGGATATATCTGCGGCACATGGAGACACGGAGATTTTGTCTCTCAGACCTATGTGCAGACACAGCAAATGCAGCAGTCATACTATGACGTATGGTCGAATTATTGGAATTATTTCGTCTCCACACCCTCATATGCACCAAGTTATGACTGGAATTGGAGTGCCTATTCATATCCTGTCTATAACTACAACTACAGCACTTACAATTATCCTACTTATTCTTATCCGACATACGATTATTCATCGTATTTCAACACAACTCCGAGCTATTCGACACCCTCGAGCAACTATCACGCTTCCAATGACGTGAAGATTCCTGCTAACACGAAAATCACTCAGATTGACAGCGATACACAACTCGGACGTCAGTTGCTCGGAAAAATCGGACGATGAAAACAAAGCTACTCATTCTTCTCTTCCTCATCATCTTTCTCCTTACTCCGATGACAGGCTCGGCCGGACCACGGGGACAGATTGTCGCAATCGACAATTCTGTCTTCGTGGCAATGGTCGATACATCAATAGAAGATTGTATCCGTATTCAAAGGAAGGAGAATTGGTGTTGGGCAGCCTGCGTCCAGATGATACTTCTATACAACGGCCAATACGTCAGTCAGAGTGATCTTACTACGCGGGTTTTCGGAGACAACTTCAACCGAACCGCCTCCGGTAATCAGATTGAATCGGCATTTGACGGATGGCGTGGGTATTCAGTCCATTCCTATCAATCCAAGAAGTCCCGGTATTTTATCGATGAGATCTCATCAGGACATCCGCTGATCATAGGCATAGGGGAACACGCATATCTTCTGACACACATCTATTACAAAAAGACCTCGAACGGACTGTTGCATCCATTCAAGGTCATACTAATCAATCCCTCTCTTGGTAAGGAAGAGGTCGTGGATTGGAAGGATATGTATTCCAAAGCAAATACTATCGTATCATTCTATCGCTGATATCAAAGCACAGCAAGAATGTGATATGAGATGTGTCGAAGTTTAATACCACACTCTATAATCATACTCAATTCCGTTTTCCTCACACAGACTGCGGAAATTACTTGTGTAAGAGATTCCGCTTCGGCTTCGGCATTTTTTAATGATACCGGAGATGAGTTGTGCCGATGTTTTTACGCCAAGTAAACTGCATAACTTTCCCGTATTGACTTCATCGAGATAATAGTCACACTCCACCGTGCCGGTGCGTCGGTTCATCTCCCATTCCCCGTAATCCTCGCGATGGATCTGCAATTTGCCTTCTTCTACACATGCGACCACAATACAGAACAGTTCACTATTATGATGTTCCTCACACAGTAATTTTCCGTAGTCCTTCAACATATTATTTCAATGATGCACTAACAATCAGGCCATTCTCAGTGAAGCTTATCTCATTTAATGCGATAGTCTCCACAAGTTTAGCCGTTTGAGGTAGTTTTGATAATTCAATTCGGATACAATGTCCCTCTTCCGAGATAATGGCATTTGCCAGTTCCGGTACTTTGGCTGTGAGAAAAGAGAGGGTTCCGGCTATTATCATGTCAATACCGAAGCCACCATTGTAAGTTATGGCTATGGAGTCTGCCTTCACATCCTCAATCTTAAGACTGACGGGAACCTGAATTGTCTTAAAGAATAGGTTTTGCGAGTATGATGCACAAAGCTCTTTGTCAGAGACCTGTGAAAAGGTCATTTGTTTGTCATAATGCCTCTTGATGTAGTCGCCGAGTTCGGCAAATGAAATTGAAATCTTCATATTGAATTGGTTATTGTTGTTCGTTTTTAACCCATTTAGCACCGTTGCTGTCCGTACAACGTGACACTCCGTACTGATATGTCTCTTTCTCACGGCTATAGCAATTCATTTCCACTAAGCGATCCATTGCCTCTCTCCGAGTACGGAAGTATTCTACCGGAATCATCTTTTCGTCAGAGTCTTTACGTTTGCGGTTGAGTTTAAAAAGATATGTGTCCGTCTTATCTTCCGGTTCATCTTTACCGATACGGATGAGAATAGCGGAATAGTTGTCATGGGCGTTTTCGGAAGCTATCTTCTCAAAGGCACGCAGCGGGTATGAATATACATCCTTTCCTTCGAGTGCATCTTTCAACGCACTCCATTTCCCGTTCCCATATACTCCATCCGAACAAATGAGTATCATGTCTCCAACCTTCACTTCTATCGTCTTGATGTCGGGATTGTAGTTGTTTCGCCCGGTAAAGAATGCACGTGTGATGATTGGCCAACCTTCTGGAGTCAATGCCACATGATCGGAAGACTGGTATATAATTTTTCCATCGCGTACCATATAGATACGGCTGTCGCCGCAATGTGCAAGAATCGCCTTGTCGCCTTCGATTGCCGCCATTGCCATTGTCGTGCCCATCTCAACACGCGACTTATTGTCATAAGCAATCTTGGTTTCCTGACAGGCATCGATGATTTTCTTTTCCGAGTCCGGTCGTTTGGGATTCTTCTCCCAGTAACCGCAGATATGTTCAGCGACAAAGCGACTCGCCACTTCACCGCACTCGTGACCGCCCATGCCATCACAGAGAACGAAAACAGCACGGTTGTGTTCCGGCATATATCGGAAATCAATGTAATCCTCATTGTTCTTGCGAGGACCACATTCGCTGAAAAATCCATGATATATCTTCATATTCAATACTTTTCTTTATCGCTTTTCCTTAATTCAAGTTTGCCTCTTAATACTCCGTTGCGGTCGAGTTGTCCATGCCATATGAAAACGCTCATATTTTTTGAGTCTCTTTCTGGGTAGTGGTCAGGATAATCAAGAGCTGCCCAAAGGTCGAGATAGTCGGTCTGACTCCAGTTGATAGTGCAGTCAAGTGAACCGTGCTTGAGGATATGCCTCATCGCTTCAGGGAAACACATAAAACTGTCATCGCTAAACATTTCGGCAGTGACTTTCAGCTCATAATTTACATTAATACCTGTAAACGTCCTGGCGAGGGCATATCTGATAGACCAATCGTTATTAGCCACATTTATGATGTGATCTCCGCAATCTTTGAACCCTTTCTTGGTAAGGAAGAGGTACCAGTTTAGCCGCGTAGGATTAGACTTGACTATACCCACGTCCGGATCTCCTTCAAGCATAGTTCCTCTACTGCAGCCGGGCACAAGGTTTGGCAGCAGATTACCTCCGTTTTTCTTGAAGATGTATTCTTCAAATCGGGTCAGAGGTCTGTCAATCGACACCTGGAGTTGTTCTTCCATACCTCAGATAATTTTCAAGGAACTTCTTACTTCTCTCATATTTGGCAAGCATTTCCATAAAATGGAACAAACCCTCTGAGGCTTTCTCCGGAATATATGTGTAACCGTGATAGCATTCTTCCGGCAACTCGACCTCTTGAGGGTCGATGACAACCAAATGGCAAGAATCCGGAATGGCGGCGAGTAACGCAGCCGCAGGATATACGAGCATAGTAGAACCCACCACCACAAACCAATTGGCTTCCTTTGTCGCTTTCATAGCCTGTCGCCACAATACGCTGTCGATATCCTCGTCGAAGTATATCACGTATGGACGCAGTTGCGATCCATCTGGGGCTTTGTCACCTAAGCGTATATCCGGATTATCCCGGTCTATGGGGAATGATAGAGAAGGATTGGCAGAGGAGGCATTTTTCAAAGCCTCTCCATGAAGGTAGATTATATTTGTTGAACCGGCACGGGTGTGGTAGTCGTCGCCGTTCTGAGTAATCACCGTTACTTCAAAATCATTTTCAAGAGCCGCGATAATCCGGTGGCCTTCATTCGGCTCATGTTCCAGTATGGCACGTCGCAAAGGATTGAAAAAGTCAAGCATCGCCTGCCGACGTTCCTTCACATCCTTGCGTTGGCGACCGTACCATGATTTAAGGGTCGCCACTTTCTCATAGTCTATCTCATTCCACACGCCGCCCTCTCCACGAAAAGTCGGCAACCCGCTTTCCTGGCTCATTCCGGCTCCGGTGAAAAAAACTATCTTCTTTTTCTCTACCATCGGTTTGTGACTATTATCTTATATTCCTTACAAGTCCAATGCAAAATCAGTTGAATCTCATATTTGTATAACTCAATTCTATCCAATGTCGGATAAAGATCTCCGTAATTACAAAGCCCTGACAAAAGATCGGATGGCATGAATGTTCCGGTCTCTTTATATGCCCTCATCAACATGACAGCTCTCCCGAGAAACTCATGCCAATTGTGGTTAAAATCTTTTCCCGGCGGTGTAGCCCAGTGTTTGGGATCCGGTGCAATTATCCACAAATCACAGACTTCCTTGTCAAGCTGCGCCCAGTCGATAATGGAGTCATCCTTGTCTCTAAACTCAACGTTGAATCCCATAGGTTCAAATTTTTGTATTTACGAGTATAATGGCCTTTATCTTATTGCCTAACGAAGCATCCTCGGTAAGCCCCCAGACCACATCACAATTCTTCGGGAAATCTGAAATAACCTTGTTCAGATAACCGACCTCCTCAATTGTAACCGGTTCGGACGCTTCTGATGAACGGATTATAATAATCATAACGGACGAGGCATGACTGACGATATCGACAGCCTCTTCGGAGTCAATGGCATTTTCAAGTGCGACTTTTACTCGATCTTTCCTTACTGCGCTACCCATAAAAGAGTGCTTCTTACCGGCGATATGCAGAAAGTTAGAATAGTCATGATAATCAAGACCTATATATTGAGACTTGATACCCTCGAAGAATGACTCAAAATCAAATGGTTCGTGGTGTTGTATGATGTCTTGCGCCATAATTTTTTGATTGGAAGTAGTCTGAGCGGGAAAACCCCGCCCAGACTACAAAGTTAGCGATTGTGGTTGAGTATTAGACCGTAGTATCGTTTAGTTGTTGATTTTCACGCCCTTGGAGTTGACCATTATACACTCGGCTGTTTCTGGAATATGGCATTGATAAACTCCGGGAGTCACGACCTCAATATCCGAATACAGCGGAGACGTCACAGGAACACCGTCTTTCGACATAAGTCCATAGTAGTTATTGGCGGAATATTTAAGCATATTGTCGACAGCCTGCTTCTGGTTTCCTTCATCATCAAACTCATTGATATAGTATGCAAGATTATAGACCTCATCGAAAACGAATTCATCAAGTAAAGTACCGTCATAATCATAACGGCTTTGTGAGTGGTCTGCCTTGGCGACTGTAATGCCGTTGTCGGTATGGATCCAGACATTCTCAAATTCCATAGGAATAGCAAACTGTCCGTTTGTGCCAATGACTCCACATTTGTTATTGTCTCTGATATACCACATGTTCCGGGCTCCGATATGTATATCCTCATGTTCAGGCTGCAACGTCCACTTTCCAGTCCTGTCAATGAGTCCATATTTGCCATTCAACGGTATGGCAGCGTAGTTGCCATGATAGACATAACGGTCATATCCGCGCTGTCTGACAAACTTCTTGCCGTGTATGGGATTGCCCGAGTGATTGATAAAGAAAACCGAATCTCCTTCACATACACCTGCTACGCCATCTGTAAACGACCATGCAGCATCATACTTGAACGGAATGACAGTTTCCGCAGTGTATCGGTTGACAAAACCACGTTTTCCATCTTTTGCTACGATAATGAGACTGTCGCCATCTTCGGGAACCGCAATCCAGTCAATATCCTTAATCACTTTTTTCTTGGTGCGGGAATCGTAGATGTATGATTTCCCTTCGTTATGACCGTTGTTGCGATACTTGAAGTACGGGCTGAGATCTGAATCATATCTGTCTTCCCAGGAATACCGGCAGCCGCTGCGTCTCACGAACTCGTCATAGAACGCATATCCCAGCATACAAGTAAAAGCAACGATACACACCGTGATTGTAGCCCAGATGACACGCCAGAAGGGAGTCTTGTTCTTCCAAGAGAAGATGTTGCAGATAAACTGCCAGATGCCTCCGAAGAAGACGGAGAGCCACATCCTGAGTGAGATTTTCTTTTTCATGATTGGTAGCGATGGTTATTCCTGTTCAAGTTCCGAAATCAGTTTGGCTTCCACTTCGATTTCACGGTATCTCTGAAGAAAACGTTTCTTAGCAACGATAACCGACTGAAGAGCCACCGTAAGCAGATATTCCATATCATCCGGAGTTTTGAGAAAAAACTCCGCTGCGATAATGAGGTCTGAATCTGAGTCTATATAAAGCTTGACCTGAAGAAGATTGTAGTTTAGGTCGTTGCAGGTGCGAAGCCCGAGCATCATCTCTTGCTCGTTATCGGCTGAGAAAATGCCTGATAGAGTCAGAGCAATAGCATTTGTATCATCGCCACCGGTTATATTAGCCTGGACATAACTCATCTGGTAGCGGAACACCAGACTGTTGTCATTCTCTTGGAGAATGGGGAATCCCCATTTCTCCAGTACCTGTTTGAGTAGTTCTTTAGTCGTCATTGTCATCACCATTTATTATTTTGTGAAAAGTTATTGTTGAGAATGCCAGTACACGAATCATGTGCTCAATCAGAGTAGTGGTCACTTCATTGTCATTGGTGTAATACTGGTAATTGAGCCATACCTGATTCTCAAACATGATATGAGGCTGCACATACTTCATTTTGCCGCATAGTTTCACCATAGCCTCCAGAACAGCGGTACGGTTGTCTTCTGAGATGTCAAATACATCCGGAGCGATTAGCGTCACACACTTGGAATCCTCATCATCCTCAGAGTAGATGAGTGTGAGACCTTCGTAGTCAAACCTGTAGCCGAAGCCTTCGATTTCCTCAGGAATGAACCCGAGAGCACTGAGTGCCTTTAGAACTTGTTCCTTTATCATAATGTCTTGTTTTAAGTTCGTTGTTTTAATTCCATTAAGTGGCCTACATTATTACAGATGTTGAAATGAACTCTCATCTATCTTATCCGAGCACAAATCCTACTTTTTTTCTTCCATTGTCAGCCTGTTTATCTTCCATCTTAGCTTTAAGTTCCAGATATTCCTTGCGCTGGGTCTCTGAAACAGATGAGTGTGTGTTTTGGATAACATCCAAGAGCCGGGTCATGGAAAGAGGTAGTGGCTCCCTCAACTGACGGTCGAGCGTCTCTTCAAAGCACAGACGTGCTGATTCCTCTACGATGAAGGCGATGTCGCTACCGGTATAGTTTTCAGTTGCCTTTGCAAGAAGTTCATAGTCAATACCTATATTCGGACGTTTCTCAATTTCAATCCGAAACAGTTCTGCACGTGCCTCATTGTCCGGGAGTGAGACATACACGGTGCGGTCGATACGCCCTTTTCTCATTATTGCCGGATCAAGAAGCGAGGGACGATTGGTAGTCGCAAGTACATAAATTCCTCTTGAGGCACAGTTATTGAGTTGAGTGAGCATTTCGTTGACTTCATTGGCCTGATTCCCATTCAAGTCACTGTCCCGTTTCGGGACAATAGCGTCAAATTCATCAAAGATCAGAATCATCGGTCCATTCTTTTCAGCCTCGGCAAACAGCTCGGCGATTTTCTGTTGCGAGCCATGCACATAGATCGAACCTAATTCAGAAGGATTCACAATCTTATATTTGAGTCCAGACTCCTGGGCTGCCTTTTCCGCGATGAACGTTTTTCCGCAACCCTGCGGTCCATATAGCAAGGTGCAGTTACTCGGCTTAATCCCATAAGCCTGCGCCACCTTGGGATTGCGTACAATCCGAATGAAATCGCGCCTGAAAAGAGCTTTCAAATCGGCCATCCCTGCAACCTCATCAAGAGCTTCCCTTTCCGATTTGTTTTTCTTCAAAGGATTAGTAGTCCCGATTATACCTGCTGTTTCTATGAGTGGAACGGTTGGTTGTAAACCGCCTCTGTAACCAAAAGTCGCTGTGGTTCGTTCTGGTTTTGTTTCTTCTGTGATTGTGTGTGTCTTGAGTTCCTGTTTCTCAATCTTTGCTAGAAACTCATTGAATTTCTCAATTGTTGCAAACCGATCGGTTGGAGATATGTATGTTGCTTTCCGCAGGACAAGACGTAATGCGTTGGAGAGATTCTTATCCCCGAGTTTCCACAAAGCCTTATGAAATTCCATTGAAGATATGTCCGTCATATCCACAGTGGCACATCCCAAGTCGATGGAATAGTGTTCAGTCGTTATCACTTTCGGATAACCCGTAAGCATCAGAAGGAGAACCATGCCAAGGGAATATATGTCAGATTTATGGCTGTGGATGCCTTTATAAGTTTCCGGGGCGCGGAAACATTTGTCAAGGTCATCTTCCCCTATCGGGGATTTGCCGCTGTATGAGGTGCCGATATTTGTGAAACCGACAAGGCGAACATCCTTCAGTTCATCACCCTCATATCTGACAATGATATTGTTGGCAGAAATGTTGAAATGACCACCTCCGCGAGTAAACCGTGCCGAAGCGTCCACAATAAAAGATACTCTCTTAACTATCTCAAAAGCGTCTTTAATCGAAATGACACCCTGGCGCAGAATCTCAGCATCAAGACTGTCTCCGTCAATAAACTCCTGCGCCACCCATCCATAACGGTTATGGCCGTATGTGTCAATGCCGCACCCAAGATACTTCGGAAGCCCCACAACGTCTTTATGCCCGGAAGCAGCCGCACACTCTTTATAGAATCTGACTTCATCAATGAAGTCGGGTTGACGTTTCCGTATACTCCGGTCAGCAGCGTACCTTCTGGATTTAATATTGAAAACCGTCAGTGCAACGCTGCGACCATCACAGTCAACCGCCTGATATACCTCTCGCACACCATCATGGTGTTGGCTGAGTTTGCCGACAATCTTATAGCCTGCAAACTCACTATTACTGTTTATCATTGAAGACTTGAACATACGATATTATTGGTTAAATCGATTCCACCATGTCTTGATAGCAATTCTGAACTGCTTGTTAAGACGAGAATATGTGTTGTCAATCCAAGTGTTGCGAACATTGAAACGCTCTGCCAACTCCTTGGATGGCGTATCGTAGAAGAAACGCTGACGCCATACCTCTGTCTGAACGTTATCCCACTCCAAGGTAGTTATAACACATTCCACGAGAGTTCGCACATTTTCATCCCAGTCTTCGCAGTGATAAAGCTGACAAAGCAACTCACGGAAAGCTTGATGATTTTCGCTCACATCGCCCTCATCAATGCGGTCGTACCATGTTTGCCACTGGATTTCAGGATTGATGGTTTTCTTGGAAGAAAGAGCTATTTCTGCGTATGGATTTTCTGTATTGAGAAGTTGTTCTATGAGCGTCTTCTCAGCTGTTTTGAGAATTTCTTCCCCCTTTTCAACAGAGCCGAATGCTTTTGCGAAGGCTGTCTCATCAACCTTTTTCACATAGTACATTTCAAGAGCTTCGTGTTGCTCGGGAATGAATACTAAATCGACAATAGCTTGACAGAGAGACGTATTTTCAATACTACGAACAGTGAGGCGGTAGTCGTTTGTCTTAGTATTCCCCACTCCGTCAATATATCTTTCCTCAACAAGGAAATGATAAGTAGCTTGCGAGGCGATCTTGGCAACCCAAGCATAGGGAGTCGTCTCACCTTTGAAAGCACGGAGTTTTGCCCAGTTATCCTCCCAACATGAAAGATAGGTAGCGTTCGCCACATCCTCTGCGAGAATGTCGAGCCCGAAGGAACGGTTATAGCTATCTGCCAGAGCAGCCATCTTCGGAAGCATCGTCTTGAAGAAGAACTCCTCCGCGACACGCTGATCAGCCATGATGTTGCTTACCAGCTCCAGTGCGTTTTCAGTACGCACAACTTTTGCGTCTACAGCTTTCGCTGCGGTGCGACTCTTCTTCGAGTGATCTTTTGCGAGTTTCATAACAGATAGTTTTTAAGCGGTTTAGAAAGAGAAAACCTCTAACTTCGATTACAAAGTTAGAGGTTCCCGAATGAAGATTTATTGGCTTCGGCTTGCCGATAAATCGAGCTGATAACTATCTGATATTAGGAATTATACAAAATTGAAAAATGGCAAATTTTGATCAATCTCAATTTGATCTGGGGGTATTTCCAGAAATTGACCATGGCCAACTTTCAGCGATATACTATTAGGGCAACCCACAAGTTCATCCATTGTATCATTTATATCCTTGATATAATCGTCATATCTCCCCTTACGGACTATACCTTTTACAGTAGTCGGCCTATGAATCATTTCTTTACAGAAATTATCTATTTGTTCGTACTCTTCGTTAAATATAGAACTGTATAATCGTTTGAATTCAGTTTCATTTTCCTTGAAGGACAGCGAAGTTGCCTCCATACCACGAGAAAACCTATCTAATACATACATCATAAATATGCAATAAGATGGATTATTCTTAAATTTTATAGGTTTCTCATTCCCTGTTTCATCGGTCAAGTATAGGCAGAACCTATATTGATCCTTGAAATCCTTTTTCTGTTCGTTGCTCCATTGTTTAACTCTTATGCCGAACTTAGCAGCCATTTTGCGCTTTGCCTTCTGCAATTTTTGAAGAAGGCGTTTATCCGTTTTGGCAGCCTCAACAAGAAGCGCAACTAAACTTTGTTGATCTATAACGCCAAGTGAATAACGAACTACTTGTGCTGCATCGGGATTCCTTTTTTCATACAAGTCTGAATATCTATCTGGGAGATTGTCGTACACGTCACGTATATCTTTGTCTGATATTTTTCTAAAGGAATCTTCTTCCGCTTGAGTCGGCAAATACCCAAGTTTGCCATTGGTCTTTGAAGAACTACGCCCCCTAAAAGATATTCTTGAACTATAATTATTCGAACGAGCTAATCTATTGAAAAGAATCTCGACAGCAAATCGATATTCATCAGGTGCACCAAGCGCAAACAATGCAATAGTAGATTCTATCGTATCACGTGTGCGATTTTCTATTTCATTCATTATAGCTACCGCTGCTAATCCCAAGTCTTCAGGCTGCGCGGTTGCTATAATCATTTCGGTTTCGCCTGTTACAAGGTTTGGTAAGGGCGCAATCAAATTACATTCAAGATACTCATCTAATCCACTGTATCCATCATTAACCCTTAAGTCATATTTATAAAATGTAGTTTTAATATCAATCCCTTGCAGGATGTCATTATACACCTTTTGTGCGTACTTCCCTAAAGTGTCGGGAGATCCTAAGATTGTTACCAAACCTTCTTTTATTATAGACGATGGAATATCTTCGGAAGATATTATGCGAATATTAAATATCGAGTTTGCAATATTCATATCTATTTGGACATTTTATATTTCTGCAAAGCCTGTTTAATTAGGTTTGTATCTTGTAAAGTTGATATTTCTGTTTCTGCCATATTTTTAGATTGTCTATCCTCTAATGACAGATATGCGTTATTTATTTCTTTTGAATTGGAACAGAGGAAATAATTTAACCCCAACAAGGCGTTTTCTGCATCGGGTTTAATACCTTTTAAAAACATCCAATTGACAAAGTCAAATCCTGCAACAACAGCTTTAACCCTGAAACTTCCGTTTGGATGGGACTGGTTACCTCTCATTTTACTTACAGTAAACTTATATTTTCCTGAAGCTCTCCGTCTTGATGCACATCTTACACCCACAAAGTAATCACATCCCAACTCAATGCTCCAGCCCTTGTTTATGCAAAAGTTAAATTCTTTACCTGACAAATATTGATGTGTCAACTCATGACACATGACTGTGTCAAATGCGTCTATATTATTTATTCCACATTGTTTTAACATCTCAACATTGAATCGAATTTCACTCCCCAACTCGGAAAATTCCGTGAATGTTATAGATGCTAAACTTTCTGACTTATCAACGAGTGTAGGAAAAGGCAAATCAAAGAACTCAGAAATCTCCGATATGCGTTCTCTCAACATATCTTCAGAATAATCTTCTTTATCATAAAATAAAGCATTAAAAATATTATCCTCATGCCTACGGAGATACTTGTAGAAATCCTTAGATTTAATACTTCCAATATATGAGTCAAAGTTTTCTTCTGTTTGCGTTTTATCACACAATTCAATCTCCGCAAAAAGGTTTTCTATTTGGCGTTCTTCAGGACTGCAACAATCTATGAAATTACCCTGTGTTTGTTTATCTGTCATATATTTGAAAATTCATTTAATTATAAGGAACAGATAAATCGGGCTTTTCCATCAAGTCTGATTGAAAAATCTAATCAACGCTTAAATTGTAAAAAGTATAAAGCACCCTTATCAGGAGTGCTTTATCATTGACTGTTATTCTGGTAAGCCATGTTCTCTCGGTGAATGATCACAAGTGTGCCCCCATCAATCGACGTTATGAAACTTGACCGAGAAGAATCTGACATCTAATATATGCATGATACTCCACCCTTGACGGCAGGGGACATTAATATCCCTTACACATATATTCACCGTTGATTCTTAAGAATGTTACCAGCGGCAGTATAGGCTAAACATTGTTTATTACAAGCTTCCTCAATTCGGCCTGTAAAATAAGCTCCAAACTCAGCTATCAGTTCTCGTACAGACTGGGGAGTATCCGCAGATTCAAATCTCGGAATCCACTCATCCATTGAAAAACTAATTGTATTCACTACGTTAAGAGTGTAATTGGCTTTCACTTTCTGATTTTCCGAGGCATCAGAATCCGATATTGCTTTACGCAAAGTTTCCTTAGTACTGTTAAGCTGAATTTTCCAGTCCGAACATATTCTTTCGGCGATTTCAGACAATTTTCTAATCACTTCATACCGTCGTGCCATAGGAATTGTGTAGGTTTTAACGGAGACATTACCTGACGAACTCTTAACCGATTTTTTCTTATGAGAAAGAAATAAATCAACTCCAACGCAACCTATACCAGAAAATAAAGCCCACTTACCCCAGCCTTCCTCATAAATCATTGCGGCACCTCCTGAAATCATGGATATGATACCCAAAAGCAACAATATCCGTGAATTAGATTTCTTACGTCTATTTTCTGCAGTATTTCCAGGAACACGAGGGGGAGTAATTTCCATATTTTCTGCAAGAGAAGTACGGAGTTGCGCAATCATTTTTTCAGAAAGTCCAGATACTGACTTTTCTGCATGTTCAAATATATCAGACATTTAATTGAAGTTTTATAGTATTTAAACGCTGTATTCCTTCATTAAGTTCTTTCAGAGTTTTTTCTTTGTCATTTAGCTGTGCCTCTTTTTCATGGCATACAGTATCAATTGCTTTCGTGAGTTCTTCGGCAATATTGTTTCGCAGATGCTCTAACACTCCTTCTTTTTCCGCTATTTTTTTAAGATAAGAAGAAGCGACATTCTTCATGGCTCTCATGTATTCGTCATCACGAATTATCAAGCCTGAACGCACGTTCTTAAGCTTTTCTGCTGCCTGATTTTTTACATTCTCATCTGCCGATGACTCTGACATCTCACCAAATGTCTTGTCAAAAGAAGTGTGATATAATTCATCTATGTAGTCAGAGATTTTACTAACATGCGAATTGAACGTATTATCAAGGCGCAGAACCTGATATTTAGCCAATTCAACATCGAATGTAGTCTTCACGATTTGCGAAATAATCATACCGCATTCCACCGGTATAGCATTAAGAGCACTCAGTTTTTCCGTCAACTGGCCAAGCAATGTGTCATGGAAGACATTAAACACAACTTTCCATCTATCTTTCATAGTCTGCCTGTATTTTTCCATGGCAGAACGCTGAGTCTCCTT
>ERZ825324.2267-NODE-2267-length-20544-cov-3.189419_pt1 | contig 20544 bp, 18 predicted proteins | sample MGYA00519859_ERZ825324 | MGnify/ENA primary metagenome ERZ825324 (study PRJEB31778, sample SAMEA3449198) | human gut metagenome | biome: human gut; feature: human-associated habitat; material: faeces | place: United Kingdom | collected 2010/2012 ... | reverse complement strand
TGTAACAGGAATGAGCGGTGCAGGAAAAACAACTGCACTCAAGATGCTTGAGGATATGGGCTTTTACTGCGTTGACAATTTGCCAATTCGCCTGATTGAAAAGTTTGTTGAGCTGATTAAGGGTGGCGGCACTGAGGCAAATGATATTGCGCTGGGCATTGATATTCGTAATCCTGAGTTTATTGGACTTATGAGCGAGGTCATTACGCAGCTAAAGCAGGAAGAAATTGACTGTAAGGTTTTATTTCTTGAGGCATCAGATGAATGTCTGATTAAGCGCTATAAGGAAACACGCCGCAGCCACCCACTGTCACAGGGACAGCGAGTAGAGGTTGGAATTGCAAAAGAGCGAAAGTTAATGGCAGAATTGCTTTCTAAGTCTGATTATGTCATAAACACTTCACAGCTTTTGACAAGAGAACTTAAGGCACAGCTAGAAGATATACTTTTAAAAGGCTTTGATTATAAAAACCTTTTTGTGACAGTGCTTTCATTCGGCTTTAAGTATGGAATACCTACAGATGCTGATCTTGTCTTTGATGTGAGATTTTTGCCAAATCCGTACTATTTTGAAAACATGAGACCGCTGACAGGAAATGATGCACCTGTTCGCGACTATGTTATGAGTTCAGACACGGCAAAAGTATTTTTAGAAAAGCTCACCGATATGGTGACATTTCTGATTCCCCATTATATTGATGAGGGAAAATCCCAGCTAGTTATAGCAATCGGCTGTACAGGCGGCAAGCACCGCTCTGTGACGATTGCCAATGCACTTTATGAAAAATTAAAGGGCAAAGAGGGCTATGGGCTGAGACTTGACCACAAGGATATTGAGAAAGATGGAAGAAGAAAATAAGAAAGAAAAAGAAGGAGCCTCCTTTTCCATGCAGGTAAAGGAGGAGCTTTCTAATGTAGAGGGAGCATCACGCCATTGTCAGTTAGCGGAGTTAGCAGCGCTAGTTCTTTGTTGTGGACGACTGGTTAATAAGAAAATGGATGATGATGACGAAAATAGTTGCATTAATAAAACGTTACTTTTTGAGTCAGAAAATGAAACAGTTTTAAGAAAGTACTTTACTTTTGTACAAAAAACATTTAATATAGAGTTAATGCGTGTACACAAGGGAAACGGATATGCTTTAGAGCTGAATGAACAAGACACGAAAAGAGTTTTGCATGCGATAGAGCTTTCTGAAGAGCAACCCCTGGAGAATTGCGTTGCAGACAGCAGACTTTTGCTTCGAAATTGCTGCCGCAGAGCCTTTGTCCGGGGTTGTTTTCTGGCATCCGGCTCGATCAGTGCGCCGCAGAAAGGGTATCATTTTGAAATCGTTACCGTTTCAGAAAAGCGAGCGCAACAACTGCAACAGATCATACGCACTTGTGGGATTGAGGCAAAGACAGTGGTACGAAAGAAGTATCATGTAGTTTATGCAAAAGAAGGAGAGCAAATCGGAGATCTGTTAAGTTTGATGGAAGCACCAAAAGCCAGAATGAATTTTGAAAACATTCGCATTCTAAAGGATGTCCGCAACAGTGTGAACCGCAAAGTAAATTGTGAGGCTGCCAATCTGAATAAAACGGCAAATGCCTCATTGGAACAAGTTAGAGATATTGAATATATCAGTGAATATTACGGCCTGGAAAGTTTACCTGAAAATTTAAGACAGGCCGCACGTCTGCGTCTTGAAAAACCAGACGCCTCTCTGACAGAACTGGGAAAAATGATGGATCCGCCAGTAAGTAAATCTGGTGTTAACCATCGTTTTAAGAAACTTAAGGCATTAGCGGATCAGATGAGAGAAAAAGGAGGAAGATTATGATAACAAAGACAATTACAGTGGAGATTCCAGCAGGACTAGAGGTACGCCCGGTGGCAGTGCTCGTTCAGGTAGCAAACCAGTATAGCAGCAGCATTTACGTAGAGAGCGGAAACAAGAAGGTAAATGCAAAGAGTATCATGGGACTGATGACATTAGGACTTCGTGCAGGTGAGTCTGTTACTGTACATGCAGATGGTTCTGATGAGGAAGACGCTGTAGATAAGATCGAGGCATATCTGACAGGAAGATCAGTTATTAATGCAAGAGCGTAAATAAAGGATGATTCTTATAAAATAAAAAGAAAACCGTGTGAGCATCGCTGCCCACACGGTTTTCTTATTCATAATCAGCAGTATTTGTCAGGAGTTTAAAGCCACCCCAATAGCGAAAGATTGCTTTTGCCAGAATTTTGTCACGTGCAACATAAGTATTATTCCAGTATCGCGAGTCTTTTGAGTTATTTCTGTTATCACCCATCATAAAATAGCAGCCCTCAGGAACCTGAAACTGCATTCCATCGTTTGCGATAACCCATTCCTCCTTCAAATAATCTTCTTTTAATGGAGTAGCGGAGTTATTTATATATACCTTGCTATCTTTTATTGTGACTGTCTCACCTGGAAGTCCAATAATTCGCTTGATGTAGTTTATAGATTCGTTGTCAGGATACTTAAAGATTACTATATCACCACGCTTTGGATCCTCCATAAGATAAGAAAGACGAAAACCGAACAATCGATCACCAGTCATGATTGTGTTTTCCATTGAGCCAGATGGTACCTTTGCATTTAACAGAATAAAATTGTTAATCAAAAGTGCGGCAACAATGGCAATGCCTATGCTGATCACATATTCAAGAATAGTTTTGGCTGTTGATTCTTTTTCATCCGTTTTCTTACTGCCTTTTTTTTCATTCATTTGCAGGTCATTTTCCTGCTCAGAAATATTGTTTTGCTCCATCTGAGTACCTGTACCTTTCTATTTGCTGTAACACTGCTGCAGCTGAAAATTTGCGTAAACGCTTTTGTACGAGTATAGCATAAACGAAAGGAAAAGTCTATTGTCAATTAGCGCTTTGCAACTAATGTTTGCTTTTCGCACGGAAAAATGATAAAATGTATTACAGTTCGTGCGATCTTTAAAAGGAGAATCTCGCGAGCAGGAATTGTGATGAGAATTGACCACAAAAGAAGGAGGCTTCTATGGCATTTACACATCTTCATGTGCATACAGAGTATAGTCTGCTCGACGGCTCATGTAAGATAAAGGAATTAATTGACAGAGCAAAAGAGCTGGGGATGCAGTCCCTGGCGATTACAGATCACGGCGTCATGTACGGCGTGATTGATTTTTATAAGGAAGCGAAGAAGGCAGGGATCAATCCGGTTTTGGGATGCGAGGTCTACGTGGCACCGAACTCCAGATTTGACCGGGAGATGTCCCATGGGGAGGATCGCTATTATCACCTAGTGCTGTTGGCGGAGAATAACCAGGGGTATCAGAATCTCATGAAGATTGTATCGAAGGGATTTGTGGAGGGATACTACTATAAACCGCGTGTCGATATGGAACTTTTAGAACAGTATCATGAGGGGCTGATTGCGTTGAGTGCCTGTCTGGCAGGTGAGGTGCAGCGTTATCTTGTCAGAGGTCTTTATGATGAGGCGAAGAAGACGGCGCAGCGCTATGAGGCATGCTTCGGTAAGGGCAATTATTTTCTAGAACTCCAAGATCACGGAATCCCGGATCAGAAGACGGTGAATGCCGGCCTGATGCGGCTTAGCCAGGAGCTTGGCATTGAGCTTGTCGCCACCAACGACGTGCACTATACCTATGCGGAGGACTGGGAGGCGCATGATATCCTGCTGTGTCTCCAGACAGGGAAAAAGCTGTCCGATGAGAACCGTATGCGCTATGAGGGCGGACAGTATTATGTCAAATCCGAGGAGGAGATGCGCGCACTTTTCCCTTACGCCGCGCAGGCGATTGAGAATACCCAGAAGATTGCCGACCGGTGCCATGTGGAGATTGAATTCGGTGTGACGAAGCTGCCGCACTTTACGGTGCCGGACGGGTATGATTCCTGGACGTACCTGAACAAATTGTGTCATGAGGGACTGATCCAGCGTTATCCGGACCGCCATGACGAGCTGCTGCCGCAGCTTGATTATGAGCTTTCCGTTATCCAGAAGATGGGATATGTCGATTACTTCCTGATCGTGTGGGATTTTATCAATTATGCCAGAACGCACGGCATTCCGGTCGGACCGGGGCGTGGAAGCGCGGCGGGAAGTCTTGTCTCCTACACGACCGGTATCACCAATATTGATCCGATCCGGTATAATCTTCTGTTTGAGCGTTTTTTAAATCCGGAGCGTGTCACGATGCCGGATATTGATATTGATTTCTGCTATGAGAGACGAAGTGAGGTCATTGACTATGTAATCGGGAAATACGGCAAGGACTGCGTGACGCAGATCGTTACATTCGGTACGCTGGCTGCGCGCGGAGTCATCCGCGATGTGGGGCGTGTGATGGATCTGCCGTACAATTTCTGTGATACGATTGCGAAGAACATTCCAAACGAACTGAACATCACCATCGATAAGGCGCTTACCATGAATCCGGAGCTGCGCACCATGTACGAGACGGATGACACGGTGCATACACTCATCGATATGGCAAAACGTCTGGAAGGACTGCCGCGCCATACGTCCATGCATGCGGCGGGTGTCGTGATTTCACAGAAGGCGATGGATGAGTATGTACCGCTTTCCAGAGCTTCAGACGGCACGATTACCACGCAGTTCGTCATGACAACGATCGAGGAACTCGGTCTGTTAAAAATGGACTTCCTCGGACTTCGGACGCTTACCGTAATCAAAGATGCCGTTGCCCTTGTGGAGAAGAATCACGGTGTGCGGATCGACGTCGATCACATCGATTATAATGACAACAGCGATCCGGATGCGATCCAGATTGATTACGGCGACAAGAAGGTGCTGGATGCGATTGGAACCGGAAAATGCGAGGGCGTCTTCCAGCTTGAAAGTGCCGGGATGAAGAACTTCATGAAGGAGTTAAAACCGCAGAGTCTGGAGGATGTTATCGCCGGAATCTCTCTGTACCGTCCGGGACCGATGGATTTCATTCCAAAGTACATTAAGGGAAAAAACGAGCCGGAGAGCATCACATACACCTGCAAGGAACTGGAACCGATCCTGGAGCCGACATATGGCTGTATTGTCTACCAGGAGCAGGTCATGCAGATCGTGCAGAATCTTGCCGGCTATTCCATGGGACAGGCGGATAACATCCGCCGTGCGATGAGTAAGAAAAAGCAGTATGTCATTGATGCGGAGCGCCACAATTTCGTTTACGGAAATGAGGAGCAGGGGATCAAAGGCTGTATTGCAAACGGTATCAGTGAGAAGGCGGCGAATGAGATCTACGATTCCATGGTGGATTTTGCGAAGTACGCATTCAACAAATCCCATGCGGCGGCATACGCGGTGGTCGCATATCAGACGGCGTATCTGAAATATTATTATCCGGTGGAATTTATGGCGGCGCTGATGACCTCCGTGATTGATAACCCGCGGAAGGTGGCGGAGTATATCTATACCTGCAGACAGATGGGAATCAAAGTGCTGGCCCCGGATATCAATGAGGGCGAGGGACGTTTTTCGGCGACGAAAGACGGCATCCGCTACGGACTGTATGCGATCAAGAGTATCGGGCGTTCGGTGGTGGATGCGATCATAGCGGAGCGGAATCAGAACGGTCCCTACCGTACCCTGCAGAATTTTATTGAGCGGGTGGCGGACTCTGAGGTAAACAAGCGCACCGTCGAAAATCTCATCAAATCCGGTGCCTGCGATACCTTAGACGGCAACAGACAGCAGATGATGATGGTGTACAACGCTCTGATGGATCAGCAGGTGCAGACGAAAAAGAAGTCGCTGGCGGGACAGATGAGCCTGTTTGATCTGGTGTCGGAGGAGGAGAAAAAAGCCTATGAGATTCAGTATCCCAACGTTGGAGAGTACAGCAAGGAGATCAAGCTTGGCTTTGAAAAGGAAGTCATCGGTATCTATCTGACCGGCCATCCGCTGGAGGAATACGAGGAGAAATGGCGCAGAATCATATCGGCAGTGACGTCGGATTTCCTGCTGGACGAGGAGAGCGGCGAGGTCAAGCTGCGGGATAACCAGAAGGTTATCATCGGCGGAATGATTACGGAGAAGAACATCAAATATACGAAGAATAATAAGACGATGGCATTTCTATTGCTCGAGGATCTGTTCGGTACGGTGGAGGTGATCGTATTCCCTGGCGAGTATGAGCGCTATCATACGCTGCTGAATGAGGATGAGAAGGTATTTATCCGCGGACATGCCAACGTGGAGGAGGATAAAAACGCCAAGATCGTCTGTGAGCAGATCTGTACGTTTGAACAGGCAGAGAACGGAATGCCACAGGAACAGCGCACTTACCGGCAGGGCGGAGGATACCGGCGCGGTGCAGGCGGGAATGCGGGCAGCAGTCCTGCATCCGCGGGAGACGGCGGGTCAAGCCGTGGCGGTGCAGCCGCGCAGGTTCCCGCGCGGCGCGGCGATGAATTATGGCTTCAGTTTGAGACCAAGGAAGCGTTTGCGGAAAAGGAAAAAGAACTCTATGCCATGCTCCATGATTCGGATGGGAAAGACACGGTGGTGATCTATATTTCATCGGTCAAGGCGATGAAGCGGCTGCCCGAAAACTACAGTATCTGCATCGAACCGGAGATTGTGAACAATTTAACTAAGTTTTTGGGGGAAAATAACGTAAAAGTTGTCAAAAAGAGCATTGAAAAGAAGCCATAAAGAGATTAAAATAAGATAGATTAAATGGGTATATTATATGAGGAGGGAACGATAAATGGCGAAAGAGATAAACACCATTGGTGTACTCACGAGCGGCGGCGATGCCCCGGGTATGAACGCAGCAATTCGTGCAGTGGTTAGGGAAGCCATTGCAAAGGGTAAGAAAGTCAAGGGAATCAAGAGAGGTTATGCAGGACTTCTCCAGGAAGAGATCGTAGATATGGAAGCAAAAGACGTTTCCGATATCATCCAGCGCGGCGGTACTATTTTACAGACAGCACGCTGCATGGAGTTTAAGACACCGGAAGGTCAGCAGAAAGCAGCAGAGATCTGCAAGAAGCACGGAATCGACGGTATTATCGTTATCGGCGGTGACGGTTCTTTCAGAGGTGCGCAGAAGCTGGCGGCACTCGGCATCAACACGATCGGTCTTCCGGGAACGATTGACCTTGATATTGCATGTACAGAGTATACCATCGGTTTTGATACAGCGGTAAACACCGCAATGGAAGCGATCGACAAGGTACGTGATACCTCTACTTCTCATGAGCGTTGCAGCATCATCGAGGTTATGGGACGCGGCGCGGGCTATATTGCATTATGGTGCGGTATTGCGAACGGCGCAGAGGATATCCTGCTTCCGGAGAAATATGATTACGATGAGCAGAAGATTGTAAACCATATCATCGAGAACCGTAAGCGCGGCAAACAGCATCACATTATTGTCAATGCGGAGGGGATCGGACATTCTGCAAGCATGGCAAAGCGTATCGAGGCTGCAACCGGCGTTGAGACGCGTGCGACGATTCTGGGGCACATGCAGCGTGGCGGAAGCCCGACCTGTAAGGATCGTGTCTATGCATCCACGATGGGTGCGCTGGCAGTGGATCTGCTCTGCGAGGGCAAGAGCAACCGTGTCGTTGGTTATCGTCACGGTGATTTCGTGGATGACGACATCGATGAGGCACTTGCAATGCAGAAATCCATTCCGGAGTATCAGTATCAGATTAGCAAGAACCTTTCAATGTAAGATACATAACAGTATTTGGAACGATCATAAGACTCCATGGGCGGGAACTCATGGAGTTTTTTCCGCTTAGGGAACAAAAAGGAGCAGTCATGATTACGAGCAGCAGCAACCAGCAGATGAAAAATATTACGGCATTGATGAAAAAGGCAAAAGAGCGCAAAAGCCAGAACCTGTTTGTCGTGGAAGGCAGAAAGATGTTTGAGGAGGTCCCGCCGGAGTGGCTCTCTAAGGTCTATGTCTCCGAGCGCTTTCTGGAGGAACCGGAAGCGGAGCAGCTGCTTGCCGGAAAGACCTATGAAGTTGTTGCCGATGCGGTATTTAAGAGCATTTCCGACACACAGACACCGCAGGGGATCTTATGTCTGGTGCGCATGCCGCAGTACCCGCTTTCCGATCTGCTGCGCGGGAACAGGACACATCTGCTGATCGTTGAGAGCATCCAGGACCCGGGGAATCTGGGAACCATGCTGCGGACCGGCGAGGGTGCGGGAATTACCGGCATTATTATGAACCGGACGACGGTGGATCTGTTTAATCCAAAGACCATCCGCTCTACGATGGGAAGCATTTACCGGGTACCCTACTATATTGCGGACGACCTGGCAGAGACGATCGGTGAATTAAAACGGCAGAAGGTTGGTATATACGCGGCGCATCTGAAGGGACAGATGCAGTATGACGAACCGTCCTACTGCAAAGGTACGGCGTTTCTGATCGGGAACGAGGGGAATGGATTGTCCGATGAGATCGCGGGGCTGGCAGATACCTACGTGCGGATACCGATGGAGGGAAGTGTGGAATCCCTGAATGCGGCAGTATCCGCAGCACTGCTTATGTATGAGACCAACAGGCAGAGGAGAAGGAACGGAAAATGAGAATCTGGTTTAAGATGATGAAGAACAACCACTTGCTGCGGGACACGACGATCACGGATGAGTCCGATGAGACAAGGACGCACAAAGTCTTTCATGCGCTCGAGGAAGTGTGCTATGAATTTGATCTCGGAAAACCGATCTGGCTGGAGGCGAATGTGAATGAATTCAAGCGCCATGCCAAGACGCGCTTTACGCAGGATTCCTTTATCGAGCAGATTGATTTTGATTTTCTGGAAATGCAGGTTATCGAGGAGGATTAAGCTGCATAAGTTATGGAAGGAAATAAAGAACCGGTTTCAGCAGGCTGTGTTTCGATTTGCCTAATCCCCCTGGAATATGGTATAATGTACATAAGCAATGAGCAGTGCCAAAATCGTAACAGCAAAAATTGCCTGCTTGCAGAGCACATTTTCGCTGGCACGATTTTGATAGGGCGACTGCCCGGTAGTCCAAGAAATCTGTGATTTCTTGGACGTGTACTGCGAAATACGCGCCCGCGAGTCCGGGAAGCCGGAGGTTTTCCGGACTTTTGCCGGAGCGTATTGCAATAAATGATAAGGGGAGACATCTGGAGGGGGAACATATGGACAAGCCGGTTGCGTTAGGGGAAGTAACCCTGGGTGAAGGCGTAGATAGCTGGAACACCATTATTTTTCTTTATAACTCGGCACTCAAGGAAGTGAGAACAAAGGTCGAGATTTTAAATGACGAATTTCAACAGGTACATCAGTACAATCCGATTGAATATATCAAGTCGCGCATCAAAGCGCCGGAGAGCATTGTCAAAAAGTTAAAGCGGTATGGCTATGACTCCTCGATCGACAATATGGTGAATTACATCAACGACATTGCGGGAATCCGGATTGTCTGTTCTTTTACGTCGGATATTTACCGCCTTGCCGAAATGATCGGCAAGCAGAATGATCTCACGGTAATCTCCGTGAAGGATTATATCCGGCATCCAAAGGAGAGCGGATACAAAAGCTATCACATGCTGGTGACGGTACCGATCTTTTTGTCGGACCGCATTATCGACACGAAGGTGGAGATTCAGATCCGGACGATGGCGATGGATTTCTGGGCGAGCCTCGAGCACAAGATCTACTATAAGTTTGAGGGAAATGCGCCGGATTACATCAGCAGGGATCTGCGCGAGTGTTCGGGAATCGTCTCCATGCTGGACGCAAAGATGCTCCAGCTCAATGAGGCAATTCTTGAGGCAAAGGCAGCACAGGAAGAGCAGGAGGGAGATACAGGTGCAGTATAATTATGATTTTGAGATCGCATCACTCTTAATTATGACAATTATATTACTGCACTTTGTATTCGTGCGCCAGTTTCCCGGGGAGAAGACACGGGTATTCGGCTGGCTTTTGTTTGTGTGTGAAGCAGAGTGTCTGATGAACATTTTATCATGTGTGGGATTAGCAAATGCAGCCCTCGTTCCGCAGCGTCTGAACGAGGTACTGGCGTTTGCTTTTTTTGTGTTGGAGGGGGCTTCGTCATATCTGGTTTACCGGTATTTTATGGCGGCATGTGCGATCCGCGGCAGGGAGAGAACGGTATTTGCGGCTGCGGGCATAATCCCGTTTGCCGCATTTCTTGTGCTGGTGGCAGTGACGCCGGTGACCGGATTTTTTTACTATTTTAGTGACGGCAGTTATTATCAGGGCGTCGGCGCGGATTACGGATACGCGTATATTGTGATCTTCTTTTTGCTGGATCTTCTGATTGTCGTGCGGCAGCATAAATATACCACGCTTCGCACGAAGGTCATCGTGTGCGCCTACACGGCTGTGGCAGCCGCCATGATCGGGCTGCAATACCGGTACAGAGAGATCCTTTGCACCAGCGTCAGCAATACGGTCGTGCTCATAATGCTCTATCTGCAGATTCAGAATCCGGTGGTGTTTCTGGATACGACGACGGGAATCGGAAACGGGACGGCATTTGAATCGCAGCTTGAGGACCGGCTCCGCAGAAAGGGCGAGGGCTATGTGCTCACGATTCATTTGAGCAAGTTTTATCATATCCACACGATTCTGGGTACCGAGAACAGCAATGAACTGCTGCGCGAGATCGGGGCGTATCTGTATGATCTGTGTGGAAAATTTCATGTGTTTCACACGGCAGGAGATGCATTTACGGTGTTTGCAGACACCAAAGAGCAGTGTGAAAGGTTAAAATGTGAGATACAAAAGCGGTTTGAAAGTGACTGGGTGGTGCAGGAGAACCGCATTGCGCTGGATATGGAGATGGTGGTGCAGCACTATCCGACGGACTTTAAGGCGATGGCGGAATATTACGGAATGCGGGAGTTTTTGCTTGAAAATGCAGGAAAGTCCGGCGCGCAGGTCATTGTGGAGGCAGACGCGGATATGATCGCACAGTACCGCCGCCGCAGAAAAGTGGAGATTGCCGTGGCGAGGGCGATCCGGGAGAAGGGATTTCTGGTCTACTATCAGCCGGTATATTCCCTGAAGGAACGGCAGATTGTGTCCCTGGAAGCGCTGGTGCGGCTTAAGGATCCGGAATTGGGATTTATTTCGCCAGAGGAGTTTATTCCGCTTGCGGAGCGCGATGGCAATATCATCCATATCGGGGAACAGGTGCTGGAGCAGTGCTGCCGGTTTCTTTCAAAGCATGTGCTCTCGAACGGCTCGCTTGGAATCCGTACGATCCATGTGAACATTTCGATGGTGCAGTGTCTGCGCCAGAATCTGACTGAGACCATCCGACCGGTGCTTGAGAGTTACCATATTCCGCCGTCCATGCTGACGCTGGAGGTGACGGAGCGCACGGCGATTGGCGCCCCGGAGCGGATGCTGTGGCATATGCATGAGCTGGGAAAAATGGGAGTGTCGTTTGCACTTGACGATTATGGAAGCGGAAATGCGAACTGTTCCTATCTGATCCGTTTTCCATTCCAGGAGATCAAGATTGACAAGGAGATCGTGTGGGCGTCGTTCCACGACAAGGCGGCGCGCATCGTGCTTGAAAATGAGATTCACACCATCAAACAGCTGGGGATTCCGCTGATTATCGAGGGAATTGAAGAGCGGGAGCAGAGCGAAGCGATGGAACAGCTTGGTGTGGAATGTATTCAGGGATACTATTACGGCAGACCTCTGCCGGAACAGGAGTGCCTGCGGTATATCCGCACGTTTCAGGAGAAAGCGCAAAACGACAGGCAGCAGGCGGCTGTTCCAGGAGAAAAGCAGAGGGAAGCAGGACGGTAAGAGCCATTTGAGTCATACAGAAATAGGAAAGAAAGAGAAGAGACATGAATATTATTAACGCGGAGAATTTAACGAAATCATACACAGAGAGGAAGCTTTTGGACAAAGCTTCCTTTTATCTGCAGGAGGGAGAAAAAGTCGGGGTAATCGGTATCAACGGGACGGGAAAGTCCACCCTGTTAAAAATCATTGCGGGGCTGGAGGAACCGGATGAAGGCCAGGTGACCTGCGCCAACCATATCGTGGTAAGATACCTGCCGCAGAATCCGGTGTTCGATCCGGAGATGACGGTACTTGACAGTGTGCTGACACAGTGTGTCTTAAATTTTGTCGGCAGCGGGAGGACAGAGCGCACCGATGCAGACGCGCATGCACAGGAACAGAAATGGAGCCTTGAGAGCGATGCAAAAAGCATGATGACGCGCCTCGGCATTACCGATTTTACACAGAAAACCGGAGAACTTTCCGGTGGACAGAGAAAACGTCTGGCACTTGTGGCAGCACTTTTAGTGCCGTGTGATGTGCTGATTCTGGACGAGCCGACGAACCATCTGGATTCGGCAATGGCGGACTGGCTGGAAAATTATCTGAAAAAATGGCGCGGTGCGCTGGTGATGATCACGCATGACCGCTATTTTCTTGACAGCGTCTGCAACCGTATTGTCGAGGTGGACAAGGGGGCAATCTACAGCTATGAGACGAATTATTCCGGCTATCTGGAGCGGAAGGCGGAGCGGGAGGAGAGCGCCGAGGCGAGTGAGCGCAAGCGTCAGTCTGTACTGCGGAAGGAACTGGAATGGGTCAGACGGGGGGCAAAAGCGCGCACAACCAAGCAGAAGGGGCGCTTGCAGCGCTATCAGGAACTCAAGAATCAGAAGGCGCCGGAGCGCGACAGCCAGGTGGAGATGAGTTCCGTCTATTCCAGAATGGGAAAAACCACGATCGAGCTGGATCACATTACCAAGGGATATGACGGGCGGACGCTGCTACGGGATTTTTCCTATATTTTTCTGAAAGGGGACCGGATCGGATTCATCGGGGCAAACGGAAGCGGCAAGACGACCCTGATGAAGATGATTGCGGGGCGCATCAAGCCGGATGCGGGCACGATCACAGTTGGGATCAAGATCGGCTACTATACGCAGGAGATTGAGACGGGCCGCGAAGCGGGAATCGCCTACATGGACCCGGAGGAAAAAGTGATTGATTATATCCGTAACACGGCGGAGTATGTGCGGACGACCGACGGTCTGGTCTCGGCATCGAACATGCTTGAGCGTTTTTTGTTCCCGGCAGCGCAGCAGTACAGTCCGATCGGAAAGCTTTCCGGCGGTGAGCGGCGCAGATTAAATCTGCTGCGCGTGCTGATGGAGGCGCCGAATGTACTGATTTTAGACGAGCCGACGAACGATCTGGATACGCAGACCCTTGCGATTCTGGAAGACTACCTGGACAGCTATGAGGGAATCGTGATTGTGGTATCGCATGACCGGTATTTCCTCGACCGCGTGGTGCGGCGTATTTTTGCTTTCGAGGGAAACGGAGAGATCCGGCAGTATGAAGGCGGTTATACAGATTATGTCAACCGACTGGCGGAGGAAGGCAGAAAGCCGGGCGAAACGGCGGAAGTTCAGGGAATGACAGCACGCGGAGTCTCGGAGGCGGAAAGCGCACAGGAGGCCGGCGGTGTGACCGGGACATCCGGGCAGGATGCAGCAGAGCAGGCGGATTCCAGAAACACCTGGAAACGTGAGAAGAAGCTGAAATTCAGTTATAAGGAACAGAGGGAATACGAGACGATCGAGGATGACATTGCGAACCTGGAAGCAAAAGTGGAGCAGCTGGATGCCGACATGGCGGAAAACGCCACGAACTCGGTGAAGCTTGGGGAACTTCTGGCGGAAAAGGAAGCGGCAGAACAGGCACTGGAGGAAAAGATGGAGCGCTGGGAGTACCTGGAGGAGCTGGCGGCGAAGATTGCGGGGCAGGAATGAAGAATATAACGTTTCATTTTACAAAGCCGTCTTTTTTCTTTCTATTCGCTGCAGTGCGTTAAACCAGCTCTGCGGCAGACCGAAGCCAAAGACAATTCCCAGCACGATGGCACCTGCCACCTTGATGGTTTCCATGCCATAGTTGGAGAATTGCGTCATATCGTTCATGATGAAATAGTAGGACGTATAGTAAATACCTGCTCCGGGAACCAGCGGAAAAATACCGGCGATGAGGTAAACGGTTACCGGATTTCTGCGGATCGCGGACAGAATACGCGAAAATACGGTGAGTGCGAAGGTGGCGGTCAGATTCGCAAGCACCGTGCCCATATTGCTGTTTAAGCCGATCACATAGACGACCCAGCCGATGGCACCGGTCAGACCGCAGAAAAACAGTTCCTTTTTCGGCGCGCCAAACAGTTCCGCAAAAGAGAGTGTGGCAAACAAACTCACAATAAACTGGATAATCATAACAGCGCAGCCCCTCCCATAGCAAAATGATAGATCGTAATGACGGTGCCGACACCGACGGCGATACAGAATGCGGTCAGAATGGCATCGATCATATGAATGGCACCGGAGAGGTAATCTCCGTTGAAAAAGTCGCGGATCGACGTAGTGAGCGCGATTCCGGGGACGAGCGGCATGATGTCTCCGATGATGACCTTATCGTAGAGGATTGGGGTACCAAAGGAGAGCACAATCAGCGACAGCAGCGTTACGAATGCACTTCCCAGGATATTCGTGATAAACTTGGAATTCTTATGGCGCTTTAAGGCAAACAGAAATACCTGCAGCAGCATGCCGATAAAAAAGCTGACGATGCTGTCCAGGGCTGTACCCCCGAAAAGATAGGAAAAACAGCCACAGCCAAGTCCACAGAAGAAGATGTGGACGACAGGTTTACCGAACGAAATATTTTTACATCTTTCCAGACGGTCCCAGGCGTCGATCAGCGAACATTCGTGGGAACAGATCTCGCGGGAAAGCTGGTTTAATGCAGCGATGCGCCCGAGATGCGTGGTGCCGAGCGGAATGTGGCGGATCATGCTGCAGGCATCTTCACGATCCTCGTTTGCACTTGCAAAGATTCCGTTGGAAAGCACATAAACATCATAATTTTCAATTTCGTATGCCTCAAGAATATGCATGACCGTGTCCTCGACGCGGTAGACTTCGGCACCATTCCGAAGCAGTGCATCGCCGATTTCCACGGCGAGAGCCAGAATTTCCTTGGTTACAGCCATTTGGATGTCCGCCTTTCTGATAATAAAATGTCCATATGAAAAAGTAACACGTTTTTATAAAAAAAGCAATCTGGTACTTTTGTCAGTTGTCCTGTACATAATATCTGTGAGGACAGGCATAATAATGCATAAATCATGCAAGTGATGTAAAAACGGACAGGAGGACAGGAATATGAATTGCAGAAAATACAGAGCATGCCTTGTGGGAGTGCTGGCCATCGCGCTGATCTGCGGGGCACTTTTATATCTGAAATACGGGAGAGAGGGGGAGCCCCCGATGGACGGCGTGCTGGTGGAACGGAATTCTACATGGGAAGCGGGAACTGCGGCATGAGTGCAAAGAGTGAGACACTGTATCTTAAGATTGACCAGAATACAATCGTGACAGACCGGCATGTGACATTGGGGGACATTGCGAAAATGGAGTGCCCGGATGCTTCGATTGTGCGCCAGCTGAAGCAGAAAAAAATCTATACGTTTGCGGAGGCGATGAATCCGCGCAAACAGAAGAACCAGATGAAGGTTTTTTCCATATTAAAGATCGTCGAACTGATTCATGAGGAATATCCGAATGTGGACATCAGCAATGAGGGAGAGAAGGATTTTATCATTGAATACATTCCCAATCCCGAGAAACCGAAGTGGATCAATGCGTTAAAGACCGTCGCGCTCTGCGTGGTCATTTTTTTCGGGGCGGCGTTCACGATTATGGCGTTCAACAACGATGTATCCGTGGGAGATGTCTTTTCCAAATTCTATCGGCAGGTGATGGGAAAGGAGTCAAGCGGCGTGACAGAACTTGAAATCTGTTACAGCATCGGACTTGCCATTGGCATTACGCTGTTTTTCAATCATGTGGGCAGTAAGAAGATCACGCCGGATCCGACGCCGATGCAGGTGGAGATGCGCAAATATGAGAAGGACATAGATACTACGTTCATAGAGAACGCGGAGAGAAAGGGACACAGCATCGATGTTAATTGAGCATATATTTTTGGGCTTCTGCGGGCTTGCCGCGGGACTTGCCGTCTCTGCGGGAACATTTGCATTTTTGATCGTCATCGGTGTCATTCCGCGTATGATTGGAAAATGCAACCGCGCGGCAGAGACACTGCATTTTGAAAATGCCGTGATTCTGGGCGGAATCTGTGGAAATCTGGCGTCTGTTTTTTTGCAGATCCGGATTCCGTTCGGACCGGCGCTTCTGTGCGTGTACGGTATTTCTGCCGGGATATTTGTGGGAAGCATCGCGGTGGCGCTCGCGGAGATCCTGAATACATTTCCGATTACATTCCGGCGCATGGGCTTAAAGGTCGGACTCTTCTGGGTCATGCTTGCGATGGCGGCAGGAAAAGTGGCAGGATCGCTGTACTATTTCCTTGGAAATTTTAAGGCACAGTAGTACAATGATGGGAGATTGTTTTTTACGGAGGAAAATTATGGTGCCATCCATCGCACGCCAGAGCGTGATTATCAAGTGCAATATGCAGAAGTCAATTCTGACAGGAAATTATGAATTTTATTATGCTGCGGGACTTATCGCCAACCTTTCCGGAGTTGAGATCCCGGAGGACATCAAGCCGGAGGAACTGCTCGCGCTTCTGTCGGAGAAGATACCGACGCTGACACCAGCGGATGAGAAGGAAAAGTATCTGTTCGGGATGGTGGCGGACTACCGTCCCGAAGATGTATATGATGAGCAGATGCGGGAACTTTTAGACTGGGGACGCACTGAAAAATATCTCTGGACGGTCACATTGCCGGATGACTGGCAGAACGCATAAAGCCCGGGGCATCATAGCAAGCTTGTGCATCATAGCAAGCCTGGGCATCACAGCATTACAGAGGGAAAATGGCGGGAGAAGCGGTCGGAGGAATAGAAATAAATAAAATGCGCATACTGACAAAAAAGACGGAGGTTGCGCAGTGGATAAGGAAAAAGAACGTTTACAAAAAAAATACAATGATTATGTGAAGCAGGTGACTCCCACCCATAATCTCTGGTGGAATATGGCGAAGGCGTTTGTGACAGGCGGGATCATCTGCTGCATCGGGCAGTTTATTCTGAACGTGTGTGAGAATTACGGACTGGATCAGAAAACATCTGGAAGCTGGTGTTCTATGTTGCTCATTCTGCTGTCTGTACTGCTCACCGGTCTGAATCTGTACCCTTCGATTGCAAACTGGGGAGGCGCGGGCGCGCTGGTGCCAATTACCGGATTTGCAAATGGTGTGGCCGCGCCCGCCATAGAGTTCCAGAAAGAAGGACAGGTTTTCGGAATTGGCTGCAAGATCTTTACGATTGCCGGGCCGGTCATTTTATACGGAATATTTTCAAGCTGGGTGCTTGGACTCATCTATTGGGGATTAAAATGGTGGGGAATGGTGTAGTGCCTTTTCCGTGCGGGTCTGGAAGAGGAAAAACATTCTCCCAGACCCGAAATATTGTGATTTTCGGGTCTGAGAGAGGAAAAACGCCGTTCCAGACCCGAGAAGTGGACGAAAAGAAGGAAAAAGAAGAGAAAAAAGAAGCCACCCGGGTCTGGAAGAGGAAAAACGTTCTCCCAGACCCGAAATATTGTGATTTTCGGGTCTGAGAGAGGAAAAATGTCGTTCCAGACCCGAAAAACTATCCCAAAGGAGAAAAAAGAAGAGAAAAAGGAAGCTGGGCGGGTCTGAGAGAGGAAAAACGCTGTTCCAGACCCGAGAAGTGGACGAAAAGAAGGAAATGACAGTGGAAGAGAGAAGCACGGATTCAGACCGCGGAATCCAGAAAATAGTAGGAAATCAGATGCTCAATCATGCCGGCGTTTAAGGGATATGCTTTGGTCTCGTACGTGGTGATCAGATGAACGGATGGAATGATGCCGTTTGCGGCATAGAGAGAAAGCTTCGAGCCGGCGTTTTTTGCGTAGGCGGGATCGTCCATCAGACCAAAATGCTCCCAGTAGTAGAGTGCGCCGGTTCCGGGATGACGTATGGTGAAATCCGGAAACAGAGTGATGCCGCCAAGGGAGAGCGCACATTCGTAGCGGTAAGGAATGGCGTTTAGGTGGAGCAGCATGGCAATCATGGCTTCTGATTTGGAACGCACCCTCTCGCCGGAGACGGTTTTGTGAAGCAGCTGCTCGGGATGGAGCGGATTGCGTTCGTAGGAAGCGGCAGACCATTCGACAGCGGAACGAGTCGAAATATCCGAGATATCTGAAACATTCGAGACGTCCGGAATATTTTTTGAGGTGGAAAAATAAGAATGAAGCAGATTTTCACAGGCGGGATCAGAGAGAAGATGTGGATCATCGGAAGAGAGGCTGCCCGCGGGGGAGTATTTTAAATAGGCAGTGATTGCTGCCTGCTCCTGCAAGAGTATTTGCTCATGTTGCTGCAGATACTTTTTCAGCGCAAGCTGTTCGGCGAGAGTGCGGTTCGCTTTCGGAATATAGGTCTTGGAGTGACCGTCGCCCTGATACCATTTGACGGTGGTTCCGTTGCGGGAGCAAATGAGCTTTCCGGGAGGGAGCTTCTGAAGCTGCTTCTGGATGGTACGGAGTTCCTGCCCGTTGCGGTCGCGGGCAGTGAGGATTTGTGAGTGTAAAGGTGTCATGGTATTCTCCTATTCTATAGATGGTGTGTGTTAAGAGGATCCGGTTTATTTTTATGTGCTAAAAATGACCTTTGCTGTTTTAAGTGTAGACGGGAAAGGAACTTCGGATGCGCAGAAAACAGCGCAAAAAGAGGATATACTGTTTTTTATTAAACCATACTACAAACGAAAAGTAAAGCGAAGGAATGAAAAAGATACCATCTCATATCAAGCCGGGAAGCACCGCATTCTGCCGTCTCCACAGCTTGACATGCGGTTCGCTCCGGATGTAAGATAAGAAACAATGAGTATGAAAAAAGAACTGCGGGGAAAAGTAAATGTCAGTCACAAAACAATTTGCCAGGTATGTCACACAGAATATATTCGGAATGTTAGGTATCTCCTGTTATATCATCGCTGATACCTTTTTTATTGCGAAGGCGGCGGGAACGGACGGAATCACGGTCTTAAATCTGGTGCTTCCGATCTACAATCTGATTTTTGCGATCGGTTCGATGATCGGCGTCGGTTCTGCGACGCGCTTTACGATCTTAAGGGCGCAGGGCGAGGAGCGGGCGCACGGCTATTTTTCCAATGCCATCTGCTTTGTGTGGATGATTGGAATTTTGTTTACACTTGCGGGCGTTTTTATCCCGGATAAAATCATCGCGCTGATGGGCGGCGATGCGGGAATTGTGGCGCTTGGAACCGGGTATACGAGGATTTTTCTGTTGTTTACGCCGTTTTTCATGATGAACTACGTCATCATGGCATTTGTGCGCAACGATAACCAGCCGTCCTTAGCGATGGCAGGAACCCTCGCGGGAAGTTTTTCCAACATCCTGTTTGACTATATTTTTATGTTTCCGCTCGGCATGGGGTTAGAGGGAGCGGCGCTCGCTACGGCGGCATCACCGATCATCAGCATTCTGATCTGCAGCGCACATTTCTTTGGAAAAAAGAATACTGTGCGGTTCCGGCTGCACGCGCCGTCCATCGCCCAGTTATTCGGGGCGTGTCAGCTTGGCGTCCCGGCATTTGTGGGGGAGATTTCTTCCGGAGTCATCACGACCGTGTTCAATTTCCTGATTCTCGGTCTTGTGGGAAATATCGGTGTGGCGGCTTACGGAGTGATCGCGAACTTTGCGCTTGTGGCAATGGCAATCTTTATTGGAGTGTCACAGGGAGCGCAGCCGATCGTGAGTGACTGCTACGGAAAAGGAGATGTGAAATCTGTCCGGAAAATACGAAATCTCGGACTTGTCACGGCTTTGGGCATCGCGGTAGTGCTCGTCGGAGCCGTCTATGGATTTACGGATTCTCTGGTAAGCCTGTTTAACAGTGAACATTCTGCGGAACTGGCAGAGTATGCTCACACGGGAATGCGTCTTTACTTCATCGGCTTCCTGTTTGCCGGAATCAATATTGTGGGGGCGGGATTTTTAAGCGCGACAGAACGTGCGCGGGAATCGTTTGTGACATCGATCATGAGAGGATTTGTCTGCATTATCGGCTGCTCGCTGCTTTTTGCCGCAGTATTTGGCATCAATGGCGTGTGGCTGTCGTTCCCGGCATCCGAGCTTCTCACAGCCATCGTGATGGCTGTGGTGCTCGTGCGGGATAACCGCAGACTTTAGATAAAACCGAAATGTTCCAGCGCAAGGCGGATGCCGTCTTCGCTGGCACATTTTGTTACATAGGACACCTTGTCAAAAAGCGTGGCAGGAGAGGCGTTGCCCATGGCGACACTGTTTGTCAAAGCAGTGAGCATGGGAAGGTCGTTGTTGCTGTCGCCGAAGGCATAGGCGTCCTTTTTGTCTATCCGGTAATAATCAAGCACATAGTTAAGACCGGTGGCTTTGGAGTAGCCGAGCGGAACGAATTC
>ERZ825324.2266-NODE-2266-length-20546-cov-5.877166_pt1 | contig 20546 bp, 17 predicted proteins | sample MGYA00519859_ERZ825324 | MGnify/ENA primary metagenome ERZ825324 (study PRJEB31778, sample SAMEA3449198) | human gut metagenome | biome: human gut; feature: human-associated habitat; material: faeces | place: United Kingdom | collected 2010/2012 ... | reverse complement strand
GCAAGCTGACGATGGTGCCGGACAGTACGCTGATGATCGGTGATATCATCGCAAGTGGTGAAACTCTGATCCATTGTCTCCGTTATGTGACTGATTTTTACAGAGAACGTGGGACAAAACTTCGTAATATTATCATCTTTACTATTGGAGGAACCAGGGGAATCGATATTCTTGAGAACCTGACAAAAGAGATCCGTGAGTTCTGGCCGGAGTTTGAAGGATTTATCACGGTATTTTATGAGGGGATTTTTGCCACCTATCAGGATAAAGGTGTTTCCGGGATCAATCTTCCGGATGTTGATTTCTACTGGAAGGGTGGAATCGTTGCACCGGAATTTCGAAGAGAGACACTTTCCATGTGCAGCCCTCTTTTTGAGAAATGTATTATCTACGATGGCGGCGCAAGACGTTATGAGATCCATGAGCATGTAGAGGAAGTACTGAAATTCTGGGAGGGAATCCTGGAGCGTGCGGATAAGATCGATTTCAAGGAGCTTCTGGACGAGAAACTTGGCTATCCGACACCGATCAGCTACGAAGACTGGCTGGCTCACAACCACTACCAGGAGATCCGCCCTGCCGACACCAAATGGCTCTATCGCCAGGAGCAGGGATATATTGAGAGTATGAAGAACATTACACTGAGGGAACTTGCCGAGCAGAGAATCGGGGAGTTTCGAAGTGCGTTACGGAAATATATTCTGTAACAGTTTAGAGTATAAGACGTAAGTAAAAACAGCCTAGAGCAAGCTTGCTTGTGGAAGGCTGTTTTTATTTACATAACAGGTATAAAAATGGTAAAATCGTGATAGAAAAAAGGCAGGGGTGAGGAAGATTTTTGGCTCCCGTGCCAGAGGAGATTTTAAGCGAACCAGCGATATTGATATTGGGAGGGGATCATACTGTATGAAAAAGTATGAGAATTTTTGTGCATCGCTTGTAAATATGAAGACCTATGGCTTCGGGCTTTGCAGGCGAGAAATAATGTAACGCATTCTTATAATCAGAAAATTGCGCTGGGAATTGTGGCAGAAGCGAAAGCAGATTATTATGATATGTTTACAAAGTTGAAAACGGAAATAGAATCAAATTGGATTTAACGGCAAAAATAAGATAATCAAAGAAAAGGAGATAAGAATATGCCATACATTAAAAACATCGAACACGAAAAAGTAGTAGATCTTGCAGGTGAAGTCCAGTACATGCCGGGACAGGTGGTGAGCAAAACTCTGGCGCAGAATGAGGCGGTCAGTGTGACACTTTTTGCTTTTGAGAAAGGTGAGGAGATCGGAACTCATGATTCCAAAGGTGATGCCATGGTGACGGTTCTGGATGGTGTTGGAGAATTTACCGTAGGTGGTGTAAAACATGTCTGCAAAGCAGGCGAAGCTCTGGTAATGCCGGCAACCATTCCTCATGCAGTTTATGCGGTAGAGCGTTTTAAGATGCTTCTGACTGTTGTATTTCCAATCGAGAAATAAAACGGAATAATGAACTGGATAATTATGGATTGAACATTGCTTTCAGTATGAACAATGGTATAATAAATGATAGCAATGAGACAGTATTTTCAGAAATAATGAAAATATAAAATACAGCAGACCAAGGAGGATCCTGTAACAATGAAAATCGGAAATGATATTTATTATGTAGGTGTAAATGACCATCAGGTAGACCTGTTTGAGGGACAGTACGTAGTACCAAACGGAATGTCCTATAACTCCTACGTGATCAAAGATGAGAAGATCGCAGTTATGGACACAGTAGATGCCAACTTTACAGAAGAATGGCTGGGAAAAGTAGCAGAAGTTCTGGATGGCGCGAAACCGGATTATTTGGTAGTTCAGCATATGGAGCCGGACCACGCCGCAAATATTGAGAACTTTATGAAAGCATATCCGGATACAACCGTTGTTGCCAATACTAAAACTTTCACCATGATGGAGAACTTCTTCCGTGGAATGGACCTGGAAGGAAAGAAACATATCGTAGCCAACGGTGACAGCCTGACACTTGGAAAACATATTCTTACTTTTGTATTTGCACCGATGGTACACTGGCCGGAGGTTATGGTCACATATGACAGCACAGATAAAGTTCTGTTTTCCGCAGACGGATTCGGTAAGTTCGGAGCCCTTGATGTGGAAGAGGACTGGGACTGCGAAGCACGTCGCTACTATATCGGAATCGTTGGAAAATACGGCCCGCAGGTACAGAAACTTCTTAAAGTAGCAGCAACTCTGGATATTCAGACTATCTGCCCGCTCCACGGACCGATCCTCACCGAGAATCTTGGACATTACCTGGAGAAATATGATATCTGGTCTTCTTATAAAGTAGAGAGTGAAGGCGTCATGATCGCCTACACCTCTGTATACGGAAATACAAAGAAAGCAGCAGAACTTCTTGCACAGAAACTGGAAGAAAAAGGCTGCCCGAAGGTTGTTGTATGCGATCTTGCAAGAGAAGATATGGCAGAGGCAGTGGAGGACGCTTTCCGCTACGGCAAACTGGTACTGGCCAGCATTACATACAACGGAGAGGCTTTCCCGTTCATGAGAACATTCATCGAGAACCTGACAGAGCGTAATTACCAGAACCGTACCATCGGCCTCATCGAGAACGGAAGCTGGGCACCTACCGCAGCTAAAGTCATGAAAGGAATGTTCGAGAAGAGCAAAAATATCACATGGCTGGAGAATAATGTAAAGATCATGTCCTCCTTAAGTGATGAGAATGTGGCAGAGATCGATGCGATGGCAGAGGAACTCTGCAAGTAATTTCTGAATGCCAGGCATATGCAGAAGAAACTGAAGATATAACATAATAAAAAGACGTGAACCCGGATTGATAGGTCCTTTCATTTACTGAGTTGTTAATGAGAGAAATATATCAATCCATAAGGTTACGTCTTTTTTATTTACCGAGCAACAGGAAAAAAATATCTGTGCTTGTATAATTTTAGAAGATGCTACAATAGATTAAGCGGCTCGTGAAAAGGATATTTTCGTAGTTGCCGGCAGATCCTGAATTCTGACCTGAGATTAGAGAAAGGGTCATGCCACAGAATAAGTTACATTCTCTTACACCACATAAATCCATAAGCCGGAAGCACCACATCCTTAAGCTCCAGAGTCTGTCCGGTAATAAGATCACGGAAGGTTTCTTCTTCCTGCATCCATGCAGTTTTTTCACTGTCACTGAAATTGAAAATTCCGATAAAACGTTCATTTCCCTTCTGGCGGAGGATGCAGAGAATGCTGTCATCATGAACATCGTATGTATACACATCGCAGTCTTTGTCAAAAACAGATTCCTGGCGGCGGATCTGCTCCATGCGACTCAGTGTCTGGAAGATCTGGCCCTCAACAGAAGTTTTTGATTTCCGTTTTTTCGCGAGATCCCACTGGAAAGCACCGCGGTGGATATAGCGGGAATCCGCTGCTTTATCCGGGTCATTTTTATAGGAATAATCATTGAGACGGCCAACTTCATCGGAACTGTAAAGCATTGGGATTCCGGACTGAGTAAGCATATATGCGTGAAGCATCAGATCTTCACGGATACCTCTTTCCAGCTTCTCATCATTTTTTTCAAAAAGTGCAGCCTCGATTCCACACATGGAAGCAGTGGTTCCGCAGAAACGGGCATCCTGAGTTACCGGATCATCGTTATAAAGCTCTCCGCGGCTGTCGCTTCCCGGATGTTTTCCTGTGAAGAAATCGTTGAGGTAACGCTTGTGGGCCGGCTCGTCCATGCCCCAGTCTTTCAGAGTGGCGAAATCCAGTCCCCAGCCAATGTCATCATGGCAGCGGAGATAATTCAGGAAAGTATACTGCTTCGGAAGGCTGTTCACAATATCCATCTGTTTTTTCAGAAGGCGGATATCACGGGTGGCAATGCTGTTCCAGGTTGTAGCCATTGTTGTTACATTGTAAAGCATATGGCATTCCGGTTTCTCCACGGTTCCAAAGTACGGAACAACTTTTTCCGGTTCCATAACAACCTCGCCCAGAAGAACAACACTCGGGCAGACGATCTCAGCGATCATACGCATCATACGGACGATGGTGTGAACCTGTTTCAGGTTACGGCAAGGAGTTCCCAGCTCTTTCCAGATATACGGAACCGCGTCAATACGGATCACATCCATTCCCTGGTTTGCAAGGAAGAGGAAGTTGTACATCATCTCATTGAAAACACGGGGATTTCCGTAGTTCAGATCCCACTGATAAGGATAAAAAGTAGTCATGACATAATGACCGATATCCGGAAGCCAGGTAAAGTTTCCGGGAGCAGTGGTAGGGAATACCTGCGGTACGGTCTTTTCGTATTCGTCCGGAATCTTGCGGTTGTTGTAAAAGAAGTAACGGCTCATATATTCTCCGTCACCCTGGCGTGCTTTTTTTGCCCACTCGTGATCTTCAGAAGTGTGGTTCATAACAAAATCCATACACAGGTTCATTCCGTTTTTGTGGCATTTGTCAGCAAGGGCGGAAAGATCTTCCATGGTACCAAGATCCGGGCGGACTTTGCGGAAATCCGCAACTGCGTAACCACCGTCGGAACGGCCTTTCGGGGTATCCAGGAAAGGCATCAGATGAAGACAGTTCACGTTGCATTCTTTCAGATATGGAAGTTTTGCGGAAACTCCTTTAATGTTGCCGGCAAAGTTGTCAATATAGAGCATCATGCCAAGCATATCTTTCTGGCGGAACCAGTCCGGATTTTTTTCTCTTTCGAGATCACGGTTTTTAAGAGCCCGGCGGCGTGCTGTAAAATACTGGTACATCTGATCGCAGAGTTCTGCAAACATATCGCCATTGTGATAAAGCTCTGTGTACAGCCAGCGAAGCTCGTCGTGATGATGGTTTAAACGTTCCTGAAAAATTTCCTGATCTTTTTTCATGATTTCCTCCCTGAATAGATATTTATAGATGTCGGGAAACCTGTCAAATATTTCCCGGCGGTAATGGTTATCTGACATTTTTCCACAGAATTATAGCATGAAGTTTCCAGTACATGAATATACGGGTTGTTATGGAATATGGAAAAATGTTGTAAGTATTTTCAGTCTCCTGTTGTCTGCCGTCGTATCAGAACCGGAGTGATCTTTTTGTGGATCGGTTTTTGAAGCGGTGCCGGTTTTCTTTTCTTCATTTCGTTCATCTGTTCCACAAGCAGTTCCATGGTAGTCTGTGCGATCACATCAATCTGCTGTCCAATAGTAGTGATCGGAATGATGGACTCCGCAGCAATGGGTGAATTATCGAATCCGATGATCTGATATTCATCCGGCAGACAGTTGTATTTCTGGAAGATCAGATTGAGAAATATATTTGCGTAAGTATCATTGGATAAAAATATGCCTTTTTTCTGACCGGAATATTTACTGTCAATATCCTGAAAGATCACACGCATCTGTTCAAAAAGCTCCTGATAGGAATCACCGGAAACATTAAGGTTCAGTTCATAAGGAACATGATATTCCCGGCATGTTTCCTCAAAGGCACGGATACGGTCATAAGCCGGAATATTCTCAGGTACATGGACATTGATGTGGATCAGTACATCACACTGATTACGTATCAGCAGAGAAGTAGCCTGCATGCTGCCCATGTAATTGTCTGTTGTAACGCTGCATATATGTTCTGCTTCACGTTCAATGGCGATCACAGGAATATTATAGGAAGCCAGTTTTTCAGAGGAAAGAGTATGGCTGAGAACAATAAGTCCTTCAATCTTATAAGCCATCAGCTCGTCCAGATACTGCATTTCTTTCTCCGGGCCGCCATCACTGACAAAAACCAGAAATTTGTAATGATAATCGGAGTAACTTCGAAGAAGCTGTGTCAGCATTTCGGAATAATAATGAAGATAAAGGTTCGGGACAATGATCCCTACAAATTCGCTTTTTCCATTGGCAAGAACCCTGGCAAGCTTGTTTTTTCTGTAGCCGAGCTCATCAAGGGCTTTTGCGATCTTTTCCTGATTTTCCAGGGTCAGAGAATCCGGATGATTGAAATATCTGGAGATCGTAGTCTTGGAAAAACCAGTGTATTCTGCAATATCGGCAAATGTTACCTGTTTTTTAGCCATAAAAAAATAGTCTCCTTTTAACAGCAGAAAGTTATGATACGGAATGCAGATGTGATCATATAAGAGAAATCTGCAGACCGTACAAGATAATTGGATTGATGTAATTAAGTATAACAATACAGACGTTAAATAGCAATAAAAAAATAACCAGTTAAGTTACCGGTAACTTTTCTTGAATAAATTAACAAAAAAGGTTGACAGAAGCTATGTCATATAGTAGTATCAAATTATAAAGTAACCGGTTACTTTACCGGTTACTAAACAAGAACGAAAGAACAAAAACGGGAGGAAAAGAGAATGAAAAAAGGTTCTGCGAAAGCTGTTCCGGCAGGAAAAAGAACTGCTGCAGAAAAGCTTCAGTATGTGAAAAAGAACTGGCAGCTGTATGTGTTTTTTCTGCTGCCTGCACTTCTTCTGACGATCATCTTCAAATACGTGCCCATGGGTGGCGTACTGATCGCTTTTGAGGATTACAATGTCATTGATGGTGTATTTGGAAGCAAATGGGTAGGACTGGAATACTTCCGGAGATTTCTGGCATCACCGGATTTTATGAATTATCTTGTGAACACTTTGAAGCTGAGTATTTACGGACTGCTGTGGGGATTTCCGATTCCGATCATCCTGGCACTTCTTCTGAATCAGATCCGGAGAGCCGGGATCAGGAAAAAAATTCAGCTTCTGATCTATGCGCCGAATTTTATTTCCGTTATCGTACTCTGTGGTATGGTTCGTATGTTTCTTTCACCGGTAGGTCCGCTGAATAAACTGATCGGTTCCGATGCCAACTGGATGACTATGCCGGCAGCATTTCGTACCATTTACATAGCCAGCGGAATCTGGCAGACAGCCGGATGGGCATCCATTATGTATACTGCAGCACTTGCCAATGCAAGTAAGGATCTGGAAGAGGCAGCAGTGGTGGATGGAGCAAATATCCTGCAGCAGATCTGGTATGTACAGCTTCCGGCTATTAAAAACATCATTGTGATCCAGTTTATCCTTCAGGCCGGAAATATTATGAGCATTGGTTTTGAAAAAGCATATGCACTGCAGACAGATATGAACCTTCCTGCATCTGAGATTCTTTCTACTTATGTATACAGAATCGGTCTTCTGAATGGAGACTATGGATATTCTACAGCAGTGGGGCTGTTTAATTCAGTGATCAATGTAATTCTTTTGATCTTTGTAAACTGGGTAGTCAAGAAACTGAATGACGGAGAGGGATTATAGGAGGTGCTGTTATGGCAAAAGCAAAGAAAAAGAAATATTCGGCATCTGACAAAGCCATTTTAGGAATCGGATACGTACTTCTGGGTGCATTTGTACTTTCCATTCTGGTTCCGCTTTTATATGTTGTGATCGCATCCTTTATGGATCCGAATGTGCTGAACAGCCAGGGGATCAGCTTTGATGTGCGGAAGTGGACGATCGATGCGTACCGCAGAGTTCTTGAAAATAATATGATCTGGAGAGGCTTTGCAAACTCATTTTTTTATTCCCTGGTGTTTACCATTATTTCAGTTCTGGTAACTCTGCTGGCAGCATATCCAATGTCCAAGAAAGAATTTGTGGGAAGAAATTTCTTCAATGTTATTTTTCTCATTACCATGTTTTTCGGTGGAGGAATGATCCCGACTTTTATCCTGATCAATCAGTTGCATCTGGTAAATACAATCTGGGCAATCCTGCTTCCGGGTGCGTTTAATGTCTGGAACATGATCCTTGCCAGAACCTATTATCAGTCTATCCCCAAGGAACTCAGAGAGGCATCTGCCATTGACGGTGCCACGGAAATCGAGCATTTTTTCAAGATTATGATGCCGGTATGCAAACCGATCATCGCAGTGCTTGCACTGTGGTCCTTTGTAGGAATGTGGAACAGTTATTTTGACGCTATGATTTATTTGAATGATGCGAAACTGCAGCCATTGCAGCTGGTACTTCGTTCCATCCTTGTACAGAATACACCGCAGCCCGGAATGATCGCAGATATCCAGAGTACTGCACAGATGGCAAAGGTAGCGGAACTTCTGAAATATGCTACGATCATTGTATCAAGTTTACCGCTTCTGATCATGTATCCATTCTTCCAGAAATATTTTGACCAGGGCATTATGGTTGGTTCTGTAAAAGGCTGATGACAGGAGGTTGATAATGATGAAAAAAAGAATGAAGGCATTATTGGCAATCGGGCTTTCTGCAATTATAATGGTATGCAGTGCCGGATGTGGAAACGGAAAAGAACACATGAAAGCAGAAACAGATCCGGATATCCCGGTGGAAGATGTGTCCTTTCCTCTGAAAGAAAAAGCAGAGCTGTCTTTTATTACCAGTGCACCTGCAACATCTACACAGGAACCTAATGAAAGAACGATTTTTAAAAGACTGGAAAAGCAGACCAATGTCCACATTGACTGGACCTGTTTTGTATCGGATCAGTTTGATGACAAAAAAAATCTGGCGCTGGCACAGTTCGGAAATCTTCCGGATGGACTTTTTAACGCAGGGATGAGTGATTATGATCTTCTTCGTTATGCCAAACAGGGAATCATTATTCCGGTAGAAAATCTCATTGATAAATACATGCCGAATCTTAAGGCTGTATTTGAAAAATACCCGGAATACAGAACAATGTGTACAGCACCGGACGGACATATTTATTCTTTCCCATGGATCGAGCAGCTTGGTGCGGGGAAAGAAGCCATTCAGGCAATTGGAGATATTCCCTACATTAATAAAAAATGGCTGGATTATCTGAAGCTGGACGTTCCGACTACAACTGAGGAACTGGAACAGGTTCTGGTCGCTTTCCGCGACAATGCAGATAAACTGGAAAAGAAATTCAACATTGAGGGTGGTGTGATCCCGATGTCCTTTATCATCAATAATGGTGATCAGGATCCTGCAATTCTCATCAACGGATTCGGAGAAGGATATGGTGACACCGGTGATCATTTTGCAGTAAAAGATGATGGAACCGTTATTTATACAACTGTACAGGAAGGCTATAAAGAAGGTATTCAGTGGCTCCATCAGCTGGTAGAAGAAAAGCTGGTGGATCCGGAGGCTTTTACCCAGGAATGGTCAACTTATGTTGCAAAAGGTAAGAACCACAGATATGGTCTGTGTTTCACCTGGGATATTGCAAATATTGATAACAATGAAGATTATGTAATGCTCCCGGCGCTGGCCGGTCCGGATGGTCTTGTAAATATCACAAGACAGAATAACAGTGAAACCAGTGGCTTTGACAGAGGACGTTGCGTTCTGACTACAAGCTGTCGGAATACGGCACTGGCAGCAGCATGGATCGATCAGATGTATGAACCGATCCAGTCTCCGCAGAATAACTGGGGTACTTACGGGGAAAAAGATTCATTTAATATCTTTGAGATGTCCGAGAATGCAGAAGGTGGTCAGATGCTGAAACATATGGATCTGGGAGATGCATCTCCGGTAGAGGTTCGTGAAGCACAGTCTGTAAACGGACCGTTGGCAATACTTAACGAGTATTACGATGTATATGTAACAGAGCCGGCAGATGCAAAATGGCGTCTCGACAATATGCATGAAACATATCTTAAGGATATGAACAGTAAATATGTGTATCCGAATGTATTTATGAGTATTGATGATACCAATAAGGTATCTCAGTACGACACAGATATCAAGAAGTATGCGGAACAGAAAAAAGCAGACTGGATCCTGAATGGCGGCATCGATAAAGAATGGGATTCCTATCTGAAAAAGATGGAGCAGTATGGACTGTCTGATTATCTGGCAATCAAACAGAAATATTTTGACCAGTATCAGAAGTCTCTTAGTGAGACAGAGAAATAAAAACAGAAAAAGATACCGGTCAGAAACATAAAAAAGAAAGAGAGAGCAGAGTATGAGTGAAAAACTTGAAAAAGCACGTCTTTATGAAATAGAGGAAGCAAAAAATATCCCGCAGGAAGAGAAACCGGCCTTTCATGTATCTGCACCGGTTGGCTGGATCAATGATCCCAATGGATTTTCTGTTTTTAAAGGAAAGGTACATCTTTTTTACCAGTATCATCCTTACAGCCGTGACTGGGGCCCTATGCACTGGGGCCACAGTGTGACGGAGGATATGATCAGATGGGAGCAGCTTCCTGCAGCACTTGCACCGGATCAGGAATATGATCGAGAGGGATGCTTTTCCGGAAGTGCTATTGAAGCGGATGGAAAACAGGCTTTGATCTACACAGGAGTTACAACAGAAAAGCTGCCTGATGGAAAAGAAGAAGTCCGGCAGAATCAGTGCCTTGCCTGGGGTGACGGAAAAGATTATGTAAAGGCAGAGAAAAATCCGATAGTCACCGGGGATATGCTTCCGGAGAAATGCAGCAGAGTTGATTTCCGCGATCCGAAGATATGGGAAGATAACGGAATATACTATATGCTCGTAGGATGCCGCAGCGAAGAAATTCCTGGACAGGTAGTTCTGTTTTCCAGTAAAGATCTGAAAGAATGGAAATTTGAAACAATTCTTGCGGAGAACTCCACAGGAGAAATCGGTGTTATGTGGGAATGCCCCGATTTCTTTCCGCTCGGGGATAAACATGTGCTGATCTGTTCTCCGCAGCATATGCGGGCAAAAGGGTATGAGTTTCATAATGGACATAATTCCCTGTATTTTACGGGAGATTATGACAGCGAAAAACATACATTTGAAAAAGACGCACCGGTAAGTCTGGACTACGGACTTGATTTTTATGCGCCGCAGACAACCCTTCTTCCAGATGGAAGAAGAGTGATGATCGCCTGGATGAAATCCTGGGATAGCTGTGTGATCAAGGAAAAGCAGAGATGGCAGGGAATGATGACTCTTCCGAGAGAGCTGGAATATCGTGACGGAAAGATCTGGCAGAAGCCGGTCCGAGAAATTGAGAATTATCGGAAAAACCGTTGCTGTTATGAGAATGTAAAAGTGGGTGAGAGCTTAAGCCTTGAAGGCGTCCGTGGCCGAATGATCGATCTGACTGTGGAACTGCAGAACGCAGATGGCATCATGGATGGAAGCAGGAACTCCGGAAATCCAAATCAGGAAGCATTGGATGTGTACAATGAGTTCCGGATCGAGCTTGCACGCAATGAAGAATATACAACGGTCTTTACCTATGATCGAAAAAGACAGATACTGGAGATCGACAGAACCTGGAGCGGGGTGCAGCGTGATGTTGTATGTACAAGAAAGCTCCAGATCACAGATGACAGACAAAATCTGAAGCTGCGTTTTATCCTGGATCGAAGCTCCATAGAGCTTTTTATCAATGATGGAAGCAAAACTGCGACTACCGTGATCCCAACACCAGTGGAAGCAGATGAGATCCTGTTTCACAGTGACGGAAATGCTGTGATCCAGGTTGAGAAATATGATATTGTGTTGTAGAAGCCTCTCAAATATTGACAATTTCTCTATTTTTGTATAACATAGGGGAAGTTGCTTACGCCGGATCAGGAGTTATTCGTATCTCCTGATCCGGCATATATTTACAGGAGAGGAACACAGGAATGTTTTATCAGTTAAAAATCACAAGAAAAGGAACGAAACCGCCGGTATGGAGACGCTGTACTGTTGCGGCTGACGTTACATTTGCAAATATGGCAGCCATGCTTGAAAAACTGGTTCAGTATCCGGCAGGCAGCCTATATGAGATTGAATTTTTTCAGAAAAAAGTACAGATCCGTGAGAACGGTGACGGAGAAGTGAAGAATAATTTCACATTATTAAATGCAGGCGAGACAGAGACTGCAGAGCTTATGGATTCTGAGAAATGGTTTACCTTCCGTCAGTATGGTGCGGATAAGGAAGCTCCGGAATACAGAGTTGATATTGAGAAGAAAGACGAGGGAACAGCAGAAGCTCCTTCTATTGTAAAAGAAGTAAAGGGTGAGGATGATCCGTACTGGACAGAGGCACCAGAGCTGGGATGCACTGCAGCAGTTGAAACTGAGGTGGAAACAGCCAAAGCATCTGAAGACATTGCTGCAACAGTAGCGGCAGTAGAGGCAGCAGCCAGAGCTGCAAAAGCAGATGAGGCAGCCACAGGCAGCAGAAGAAATCCTACAGTAAAAGATTTCCTCATGTCCTATCGTAAAGAAGACCTTCTCAGCATTGCAGGTGAGCTTGGACTTCACTGCAAGGGAATGGATCAGGAAGAGATCGCCGCAAAGGTTGCCGCAGAGGTTCTTAAACCGGAGGTTATGAAAGCAAGCTTCCTCGTAGCAGACGATCAGGAGGTACTGGCTTTTGAGGCGGCTATTCAGAGAAAATGCTTCCATGTTGCAGAGGATGAGTGGAATACATTAGAATGGCTGAACGATATGGGCTACCTTGTTTCCTACAGTGATGATTACGCAGAAGTTCCGGCAGAGGTTGCAGCTGTTTACGATCAGATCAATACACCGGAGTTCCAGACACTTCGCAGCCAGGTAAACTGGTTGAAGGATTGCCTTATTATGGTAAGCTATCTGTATGTATCTGCACCGGCAAAGACCGTATATGAGATGTTTAAGCAGAGAAAAGGCTTTGACATCGGATATGACAGCTTCATCGAGCTGTATCATACCATTCCGGAGAAGGCCTGTATCTGTGAGCTTGCGGAGGATCAGCTGATCCTGAAATCCGCACTGGTCAATAACATTTACAAGGATATCGAGAGACGTCAGGGTGGACGGAAATTCTATATTCCGTCTGTAGATGAGATCCTGGATTATTCCGAAAACGGGTATCCAACAAAATCTGCTTCTTACCAGAGACTGGGCAGATTCCTGCTGGATGAGATAAAGGTTTCCGATGCAGTGAAGGATCAGGTACTGTTCTTTATTTACAAAGAATGCTCCATGGATGGCAGAATGTCAGCGATCATGGAAAACCTGAACCAGAAGGGGATCCAGTTTAACGATGAGCAGCTTGAGAAATTTACAAAGCTGATCATGGAGGCAAACAATAACACAAGAATGCTGGAATTCCGCGGTTACACACCGAATGAGATCTCAGGAGCAGTATGGCCGTTTGCCACAGGCAAGCCGCACACTGCAATGCCGAACAGCTTTGTGCCGACAGCAATGCCGATGCAGCCGGCATCTGCAAGAAAAATCTATCCCAACGATCCGTGTCCGTGCGGAAGCGGTAAGAAATATAAGAAGTGCTGCGGAAGAAGATAATTCTGCAGAAAATTTACCGTAATTCCGGAGTTGAAAGTTCCCATAGATCGTTGCGGAGCGACTGCGCTCATGAGTGAGCAGCGAACGCGGATGATCTGGTTCGATTTATCGTTTGATGCAGTATCTCCGGAAATACCATACAAATTAATATAAGACAGTTCGTTTGTACCATCCTGTCTATAAATAAAACCAGGGCTGAAGAAGATGTGAGAATCAGGGCAGACTCGTGGCGGGTCTGCCCTTTTTTTACTTTAACTGGATCAAGGCCGGGAATCCCGGTTTTTTTTATTTATGGAAATATTCGGGTGGTGTGACAGATCCAGAAGGAGGAAAAATTCATGTATCAGTTAAAAACAGAAGCAGATTTCGATTCGGCACACTTTCTGTCCGGTTACACCGGCAAATGTTCCAACATCCATGGTCATCGCTGGCATGTGGAGATTGAGATCGAAAGCCGGAAACTGGAGAAAAACGGTCAGGGGCGAGGGATGCTGGTAGACTTCGGAGATCTGAAAAAGGATCTTCGGGAGCTGGCAGATTCCATGGATCACACGCTGATCTATGAAGAAAATACATTACGTCCGAAAACGCTGGAAGCACTGGATGAGGAAGGCTTTCATCTGGTGAAGGTTCCCTTTCGCCCTACAGCAGAGAATTTTTCAGAGTATTTTTTCAGGAAAATGGAAGAAAAGGGCTATCCTGTAAAAAGAGCTGTTGTTTACGAAACACCAAATAACTGTGCAGCTTACCGGGAAACGGAAGAAGAAACGGAGGCGGTATGGCTATGAGTACCTATCAGGTTGTAGAGAAATTTGTCAGCATCAACGGAGAGGGCAGACGGGCAGGAGAGCTTGCCGCTTTTATCCGGTTTAAGGGCTGCAATCTTCAGTGCAGCTATTGTGATACCAGCTGGGCAAATGAGCCGGGATGTGAGAGTGAAAGGCTGACAGAAGAAGAGATCCTTTCCTGGATCCGTGAAACAGGCGTAAAAAATGTGACACTTACAGGCGGGGAACCACTTTTACGGAAAGGCATGGAGGAGCTGATCGAGGCAATCCTGGAGGATCCATCCCAGCGGGTGGAGATTGAGACCAATGGAAGCGTAGATCTGAAGCCTTATCATATATTAAAAAAACGTCCGTCCTTTACCATGGATTATAAAGCACCGGACAGCGGCATGGAAAAAGAGATGCTCCTTTCCAATCTGGAGCTTCTGGGCAGTGAGGATACGCTGAAATTCGTGGTCAGCAGCCGCAGAGATATGGAAAAAGCTCTGGAAATCCTGGAAAAGTACAGGCTGGTCGGAAAAACGGCAGTTTATTTCAGCCCTGTTTTCGGCAGGATCCAGCCGGTGGAGATCGTGGATTTCCTTATGGAAAAAAAGCTCAACGATGTAAAGCTTCAGATCCAGCTTCATAAGGTGATCTGGGACCCGCAGAAACGGGGAGTATGACAGGAAAACATATCACAATATAACAAGAAATACCGCAGAAAAGGAGAACGCTATGAAAGCACTTGTACTTGCAAGCGGCGGTGTGGATTCCACCACCTGCCTGGGGCTTGCCGTAAACAAATATGGAAAAGAGAATGTAATTGCATTAACAGTAGCTTACGGACAGAAGCACACAAAAGAAATTGAGGCTGCCAGAAAAACAGCAGAATATTACGGAGTGGAGCATCTTTATCTGGATCTGGAGCCGATCTTCCGGTACAGTGACTGCTCGCTGCTGAAGCATTCAGACAGAGAGATCCCGCACGAAAGCTATGCAGAGCAGCTGAAGGAAACCGATGGCTCACCGGTTTCGACCTATGTGCCGTTCCGGAACGGATTATTTCTTTCCTCGGCAGCAAGTATTGCGCTGTCAAAAAACTGCAGTGTGATCTATTACGGAGCACATGCGGATGATGCAGCCGGAAATGCATATCCGGACTGCAGCAGTGCGTTTCACAATGCGATCAACGAGGCGATCTATCAGGGAAGCGGCGGCCAGCTGAAGGTTGAGGCGCCTTTTGTCAGCTGCACAAAGGCAGAGGTCGTAAAAACCGGCCTGGAGCTGAATGTTCCTTATGAACTGACCTGGAGCTGTTACGAAGGCGGCGAAAAGCCCTGCGGTGTGTGTGGAACCTGTATTGACAGAGCAGAGGCATTCCGGCTCAATGGAGTGAAGGATCCGGCACTTGACAGATAGATCGGATCATAAATATCCGTTTGACCATAGAAAGGAAAAAAATATGAGCAGAGAAAACCTGGAAAAAGAAGGGATCACCCTTCTCGGAAATCAGAAAGTAAAATATCCGGACAATTATGCTCCGGAGGTACTGGAAACATTTTTGAACAAGCACCCGGACAACGATTACTTTGTAAAATTTAACTGCCCGGAATTTACAAGCCTTTGTCCCATTACCGGACAGCCGGATTTCGCGACGATCACGATATCCTACGTACCCGGTGAAAAAATGGTGGAGAGCAAATCTCTGAAGCTGTATCTTTTCAGCTTCCGCAATCACGGAGATTTTCATGAGGATTGCGTGAACATCATTATGAAGGATCTGATCCGTCTCATGGATCCGAAATACATTGAGGTCTGGGGAAAATTTACGCCGAGAGGCGGCATTTCCATTGATCCATACTGCAATTACGGAAAAGCCGGAACCAGATGGGAGGAGATTGCCTGGAAACGTCTGACAGAGCATGACATGTACCCGGAAAAGATCGATAACCGGTAGAAAAACTAAAAGTCCCTGTTTTCACTGCGAAAAGCAATGAAAGCAGGGGCTTTTTGTTTAGGTGCGCCTAGCGGCGCAGGTTTATCTTTATGACAGCCGGATGCACTCCGATTCTGTGTCAAACAGATCAGCGATCACATCGTGCACGGTTTCGATCTTATCTGCCATATAGGCCTTTGCTCCGCAGAACAGCAGGCCGTTTTCCACGTCGCCCTTTACGGCGGCGATCAGCTTGTCTGTAATGCAGTAAGGGATCTCGCCGGGGGAACATTTGGCAAGGCAGCGGTGGCAGGGACTGTGCGGGATCTTTTCTCCGGCCATGACGTGCTGCATGAAGGGATTCATAATGGCACGTCCCGGCATACCTACCGGACTTTTTACAATGGCAATGTCGTCCTTTGCGGCGTGGATCAGGGATTCTTTCAGCCGGATGTCTGCGTCACATTCTTCCGTTGGGATAAAACGGGTGGCGACCTGAACGCCGTCCACACCAAGATCAAGGACATGCTTTACATCCTCGTGCGTGGCGATGCCGCCGGCAGCTACTACAGGGATTTCCGTGCCGAATTTTGTGGCATAGCTTTTTACAGTCTGGACGATCTTTCGGATCTCATTGTCGTAGGCTTCCGGTGTATAGGAATCCAGCTCTTCCTTGTGGAAGCCCAGATGACCGCCTGCCTGGGGACCTTCGATCACCACAAGGTCTGCAGTGCGCTTGTACTTTCTTTCCCAGTATTTCAGGATAACCTTTGCAGATTTGTCCGTTGAGACGATGGGGGCAATCTTTGTTTTGCTTCCGCTGACAAGAGCAGGGAGCTCTGTAGGAAGTCCTGCACCGGAGATGATCAGGTCAGCGCCGGCATGGACAGCGGCTTTTACATGAGATGCGTACTCCTTCAGTGCAACCATGATGTTGTAGCCGATGATACCGTCGGGAGAAATCCTGCGCGCCTTTTTCATCTCGGACAGGATAGCCCGCTGGTTGGCTTCTTCGGTATTCCGGTCGAAATCCTTTTCCCGGTAGCCGATCTGAGCGGTGGAAATGATTCCAATCCCGCCTTCCTTTGCAACGGTGCCTGCCAGACGGCCAAGGCTGATGCCAACGCCCATTCCACCCTGGATGAGGGGGAATTTTGTAAGTTTTTCTCCTATTTTTAAATTCTTCATAGTAATTAGTCCTCTTAATTTTTTAATTGGTTTTATTTGTAAATAATTTTGAAATCAAAATAGTTTTATTATCAAAGTATATCATGGAGAAAACGTTTGTCAAGAGCGTATATGAGCAAAAGAAATGGTTTTGGGAAAATAAAAAGCAGAGCTGCCAGGACTGTTGGATAAGAGCGAAAAAAAGCGGGAAGTACAGACGAATAACTTCCCGCTTTTTGTAATAAATATCCGGCTGACACAACATCAGAAGAATCAGAACTTAAACAGATTCAGCCCGATTTCATCACTAAATTCACGTCCGATCTCACCATCAATTACCTGGATCTGGATCTCCGCAGTAGCACTGATGATGGCACGGTTCAGATGTCCGCCATGTACAAGGCCTTCCTCGTCACCGGCTGCGATATGGAGATGAAGATAAACTTCGCCGTCTTTGCGGGTAACAGTGCCGGTAAGAGAAACGATTTCATAAGCTCCCTGGAACTGGATGGAATGGTATTCCTTTGTTACAGTGTTGTATACACCAGCGGTAAAGTCGTTGATGGCACCAAGGCCTGTAACCTGTGCAAGGCGGATGTTTTCTTTCTCTGCAACCTTGCCAATCTCTTCCAGGATCTCTTCTTTTGGATCAAGGCGAAGATAGATCGTGTTTCCAAAACGTCTGTATTCCATGGTAAAAACCTCCTTTTGTGTAATGTACATTTTCTAATAAGTATAATACATTCTGTTTTTTTTCGGAAGACTTGAGGAAAAGAATATCTGAGATTTGAGACTGTGTGGAAGATTTTTTACAGAAATATACTTAAAAATAAGTAGACATACTGGAAAGTAATCATAAACAGCCAGAAATTAAGAATTGTCTGTATCGGCTAACCGGAGTACAATGTAGGCAACTTAAAAAAACAATCAAAAAAATGCAAAGGCGCATTTGTTGTAGAAATACAATGAATGCGCTTGTTTTTTTACTGATCAGTATATCTGACCAAAAGGTTTTCAGAAAGAGAGGGCATGTATTATGGCAAAGAGTGAACAGGTAATCAAAGATCTTGACAGAGTGATCGGACTGATCAATACAGATATGAAAGATATTCCTGCTGAGGAGAAAAAACAGATGGTGGCAGATACCATCGATCATTTTGACAACTACGTAAGCCCGGGCTGGCTGAAATACCGTAAATCCGTTTCTTCTGACTCTGAGCAGGGTGCGGTTCTTGAGTGGCAGGATGAAGGTGCTTACTGCTACGGATTAAATGGAGAAAAATTCATCGACTGTCTTGGTGGATTTGGTATTTATACCTGTGGCCACAGAAATCCGGAGATCCTGAAAACTGTTAAAGCACAGTTGGATCATCAGGCACTTCATTCACAGGAGCTTCTTGATCCGCTTCGTGGATATCTGGCAAAAGCTCTTGCAGATATCACTCCTGGTGATCTGCAGTACTGTTTTTTCACAAATGGTGGTGCGGAGGCTGTTGAGATGGCTCTGAAGCTTGCACGTATCGCAACTGGCGGAAGATGGTTCATCTCCACAGTCGGCGCTTTCCATGGAAAGAGTATGGGTGCTATCTCCATGGGTGGTAAGAGTACATACCGTACTCCTTATATCCCAATGGTACAGCAGGTACAGCACGTACAGTACGGTGTTGCAGATGATGTAAGAAAAGCGATCAAGAACCTTCAGGCTGTTGGTGAGAAGGTTGCCGGTGTGATCCTTGAGCCGATTCAGGGTGAAGCTGGTGTTATCGTTCCTCCGGCAGGATACCTTCAGGAGGTTCGTGAGATCTGCGATGAGACAGGCGTAGCACTGATCTTTGACGAGATCCAGACTGGTATGGGCCGTACCGGTACAATGTGGAGATGTGAAGCAGAGGGTGTTACACCGGATATCATGACCTATGGTAAAGCTTTCGGCGGTGGTATCATGCCGATCACTGGTATCATCTGCAAACCGAAGATGTGGGTTCAGGATCTGATCGACAACCCATGGCTGCTTGGCTCCCCGACATTCGGAGGAAACCCGGTATGCTGTGCGGCAGCTATCGCAACGATCAAATATATGCTTGAAAATGATATCCCGGGTGTCTGCAAACGGAAAGGTGAGATCCTGAAAGCTGGACTTCAGAGTCTTGCGGAAAAATATCCGGAGATCATTCAGGAGGTTCGTGGTACAGGTCTTATGCTTGCCGTTGAGTTCCATACCTGCGAACTTGGCTATGAGACTGCAAAAGGTCTGTTTGCAAGACGTGTCATGACAGCCGGTACTCTTGTTAATGCAAAAACAATCCGTTTCGAGCCTACAGCTGTTATTTCCGAGCAGGATATCAAGGACGTTATCTCCAGAATGGATGAGGCTCTTGCCGATACAAAGAAAGCACTTAATGTATAAAAGACAGAGGGATTTCTTACTGAATTAAGTAAGTCCCCTGCGGGATTGTGAAGGCAATAAGCAGTGGGCAGAGATTTGCCAGAATGTTTCTGTACGGGAAGGCATCGGTTTAACTGAGATGATGCCTTTTCGGAGATTTTTCCGAAAGGGATGATATTATAAGATGAGTTTATGCAGAATTGAAGTTATCACAAGCCTTGCGAAATTTTCCAGCCTGAAGTCTGCGCTCAGCAAAGCCGGTGTCAGGGGTATGACGGTTATGCAGGTGCTTGGCTGTGGCGTGGAAAAAGGTACCCGTGAGTACGAAGTGGATGAAAACTATGAGATGGAGCTTCTTCCGAAGCAGCAGATCAGTGTTGTGGTAAAAAAGGAGCAGGTGGATAAGATCGTGGATGTGATCAAACACGAGCTTTATACCGGTCATATCGGTGATGGTAAGATTTTTATCTATGATATCGACAATGTGATCCGCGTGCGTACTGGTGATGAAGGGGCAGATGCTTTATAGATGATGGATTGCGGATTATGGAATGATGGTCTGTATTATAGAGCAGGCGAGGGTGTCCGCGGATAAAGCGGAACCTCGCCTGTTTTTGTGTGACAGTAAAAATAAACCCCCTGCTATGCAGGGGGAGGGAAGATCTTTAGATATAAGTAATCTCCTGTGTTAAAATAAATGTAGGTCTGCAAACCACAAATATTAAATCACAGGAGGTTCATAAAATGAACGTAAATAGTTTAGCTCATACTAAATGGGAATGCAAGTATCATATTGTTTTTGCACCAAAATATAGAAGACAGGTAATCTATAAAGATATAAAAGCAGATGTAGGACAAATATTAGGATCATTATGCAGAAGAAAAGGAATAGAAATAATAGAAGCAGAGTGTTGTCCGGATCATATACATATGCTAGTAAGAATACCACCTAAATATTCGGTATCAGAAATAGTAGGATATTTAAAAG
>ERZ825324.2263-NODE-2263-length-20552-cov-4.381666_pt1 | contig 20552 bp, 18 predicted proteins | sample MGYA00519859_ERZ825324 | MGnify/ENA primary metagenome ERZ825324 (study PRJEB31778, sample SAMEA3449198) | human gut metagenome | biome: human gut; feature: human-associated habitat; material: faeces | place: United Kingdom | collected 2010/2012 ... | reverse complement strand
GACCTCAAAAATTGCGCCGCATAAACAATGAAATAGCCTCATTAAAAAATCGGCGATAAATGTCGGCGACAAAAATCGGCGATAAATCTAACAAGCCTATAGTCCGACTTTGCAAGCACGTTTTATTGGACACAATTTCTGGTAAAGTAACACTAAGCAATAGAACGTAAAAAATGGAATCTGGCAGCGGTAGGTCTGTTACAAGGCAGAATTACAGAAAATACTATCATAAATCGTCGCTCGATGTCGCAAAGCAGATTGACATATGAACATCGATGAAATATACTTAAGTATATACTTACGTATATTCGGAGGTGCAGTATGCTGAAATATCAATTTCCCGCTGTAAAGGGCTGTCAGGCCGGAAAAGATTACTATATATGCATGGTTCCCCTTGGGTTAATGAGTAAGATTTTTGCGACCGATAGCAGCGATGTCCCTGCCGAGTATCGCGCCCAAAGAAAGCTCAACGAAGCTCGTATTCCTGAAATCTGTGGATACATCTTGTCTAATCGAGATTCGTATGTCTTTTCAGCTCTGGCTGCATCTGTGGACGGTGACATGAAGTTTGTCCCTGCTGACAGCAATGAGAATGCAGGCCTTCTGGAAATCGATATGACCGCTTCCTTCCTGATCAACGATGGCCAGCATCGAAAGGCGGCCATTGAGGCAGCGATTGCCGAAGACGAGAGCCTGAAAGAAGAAACGATTTCGATTGTCCTTTATAAAGACCAGGGACTTCAACGGAGCCAGCAGATGTTTACTGACCTCAACAAGCATGCTGTTACCACATCGAAATCCTTAAATACACTATACGAGTCGAAAGATCCTGTGGCACTAATCACGAAGAATGTCGTCAACTCAATCAGCTTCCTACGTAAGTATACTGACAAGGAGAAAGACAACCTTAGCAAATATTCCTCTAACATCTTTACACTTAACACCTTCTATACAGCTAACAAGCGCATCTGTAAGGTGATCTATGATCAGGACAATGCTGAAAAACTCGTTTATACATTTTGGAATCACGTGGTTGTTAATATGCGTGAGTGGAACGAGATGGACAGTGGTGAATTAAGTAAAAAAAGTTTGCGAGAGGATTATATCACAACGCAAGGTCTGATTATCTTGGCACTGGGACGCTTGGGAGAATTCTATTGCGTGAATCCTCAGATTAACATGGCAAAATCGTTGAAGGGATTAAAGAAAATCGACTGGCTTCGAAATAATGAAGCGTGTTGGATGAACCGTGCAATTAAACCTAATGGAAAGATCAACAGAAATGAACAAGGTATCTTTTTGACATACATTCAAATTAAGCGACTTCTTTCTCTGCCAATCAGTGATGAGGAGGCAAAAAAAGAAAGAATCATGATGGGATAATCCTGGAGAACTCAAATGGAACAGAATACATTTAATTCAAATAGCATCGATGCCGGAAGCAAAATTGCCAGTTTTCGAGTAAAACAAAGTATGCCATATGAATTCAAAGTGAATTATGCGCGCATAAGAGCATGGGAATTCTACAATGAATGTGGAAAAAGGGACTTGGATTGCTATGTTTCAGTAGGGGGACTTGACAGTATTACACTGTTCTTCTTGAAATCAATAGGAATAGATGTGCCAGCGGTATCAGTCTCTTCGCTCGAAGATGTTAGTATCCAAAAAATCCACAAACAGATTGGAGTTATCTCACTACCACCAGCAGTTAGAGCTGATGGTACGCGATGGAATAAGCAAAAACTAATCCAAGAATTTGGTTTCCCTGTACTCTCCAAGGAAATCGCCCGTAAAATTGAATTGCTTCAAAACCCAACTCCCAATAACAAAACCATAAGGCATGCAATTGTTACAGGCGAAACTGGTGAATATGGTGGATTTCAAAAGCATTCAAAAATGAAACTTGCGCAGAAGTGGCTCGAAAAATTCGGTGGATTAGAAAATGAAGAAGAAGGCGTGAATTATCAAATTGCACCGTTTAAAGTCTCCTCGAAGTGTTGCTATTACCTCAAAGAAAAACCGTGCTCTGATTGGGCTAAAGAGCACAATTGTGTACCTTATTTAGGGTTGATGGCATCCGAAGGCGGAAGACGTGAGAAGTCTTTAATGCTGAATGGCTGTAACTACTTTGGAAAAGGTACCATTCGTTCGGCTCCATTTGCAATTTTTAATAGACAGGATTTATTACAGTTGGCACTTGATTTAAAGGTCCCTGTCCCTGAGATTTATGGAAGCATACTGAAGGATGAAGATGGTCGTTTGTATACTTCTGGAGAGCAGCGAACTGGATGCTCGATGTGTGGATTTGGAATTCAGCTCGAAAAACGGCCTCACCGATTCGATCGGCTACGGGAGCGGAACTACAAAGAGTGGGATTTTTGGATGAATAGGTGTTGCCTTGATGAAAACGGAACACCGTATGGCTGGGGAAAAGTTTTAGATTATCTCGGAATTGGCTGGCGAGATATTCCGGATCCTCATAACAGAAAAAAGTAAGGATGGGAATTCACAATGCCATATACAGGTAAGTTTCAAGTATTTGAAGATATTATCAAAGAAATTATGATCGTCTACAAGCACGACAGCCGTCCGTGGCTTATTGGCTACAGCGGTGGCAAAGATTCTACTTTGCTGGTCAGTCTTGTATATGAAGCCATGAAGCGGTTAAAGGATGCTGGCGCTAAGCTTGACAAAACCGTTCATGTCATTACATCCGACACGATGGTTGAAAATCCCATCGTAAAGAATTACATGCACTCATCCTCGGATAACATCAACCGAGCAGCGGGAAAAGATCGTCTCAACATCAAAGCCAGTGTGATCTACCCGGAGCCGGAACAGACATTCTGGAGCCGGGTCATTGGCCTGGGCTATCCCACCCCAGAGCCTCCCGGATTCAGATGGTGTACAGACAGGCTGAAAATCATGCCGATGAATAAGTTTGTCAACGAGCGAATCAAGGAGAGCGGCGAAATCATCATTCTTCTCGGCGTCCGCAAGGGCGAAAGTCTAACTCGAATGAAGACCATTACCGCACGGGAAATCGAAGGCAAACTGCTGAATATGCATAATGACATTCCCAATGCTTATGTCTACAATCCTATCACTGAAATCCCTAACGATTTGGTCTGGGAATTCCTCTTAAAAGGCAATTGCAGAAGTCCTTGGGGAAGTGACATGAAGTATTTGTTCAGCCTTTACCAGGGCGAAAACCTTGGTGAAGAAAAGAGTGTTTTGGGTGAGGTCGACCGCGAGAAAATTCCGGTAACCGGCAACTCCAGATTTGGGTGCTGGTGCTGCACCATGGTGAAAGAGGATAAGTCGTTACAGAACTTCATCAACAAAGGTGCTACGGAACTAATTCCGCTTAGAGAATTCAGAAACGAATTGCTCAGAATGCGGGAGAATAGTCAATATCGAGATTCTAAGCGCCGCAACGGTTCTGTCTATAAGAAGTCAGACGGAAGCTTTGGAATGGGACCGTTTACGCTTGAAGCGCGATGCCTCATTCTCGAAAAACTCCTCGACCTCGAAAACAGGACAGGCATGGAGCTGATTACAGAAGCTGAACTGAAAGCAATTGACAAGATGTGGGACGAGGAGGGCGACCTTACATGTCGTGCACTCGTTGAAACCTACCATAAGGTCAAAGGCAAAAAGCTTCCATGGGATGATTATAAAACTCCGCGATTTGATGATGAGGCGATCCAAGCGATCAGGGATGTTGCAGATAAGTATGATATCCCGGTTGAGTTGATTACGAAGTTGATTGTTTCTGTAGATACCAATAAGCATATTACGAAGAACAACAAAATGCAAAAGGCATTTGACAGCATTATTGGACAAGGCTGGTTGCACTATAATTCTGTCGAGGGAGCATTGAACCATGAAGATTAAGCGCATACAAGTAAAAAACATAGGTCCATATGTCAACGAAAATGCCTTCGATTTTGATGTATCAGACATTACTAAAAGAATGGTACTGATCGGCGGCAAAAATGGTGCAGGTAAAACGACACTGTTTAACGCTATCAAAATATGTCTCTACGGCTGCGTTGCATATGGCTTTGAATCCAATAACGCAAAGTACTTTGCCGAGATAGAGAAAATTATCAATGCCAATGAAAAACTGCAAAAAATTGGTGAGGCAGAAGTTGTCATTGACTTGCTGATGGATGACGGAAAGTACGATCACACATACACGTTTGTCAGATCATGGAGGGTAGCAGGCAAGAAAATAGCAGAAACCTTTACTGTGTACAAAGACGGCGAGACACTTTCTGAGACAGAAAAGAGTGATTTTGAGAGCTATCTTTTACAGACACTGCCCCCCAATCTCTTCCGCTTCTACTTCTTTGACGGCGAAAAAATCAGTGATTTCGTGTTCAACAGCAGCAAAAACTCCGACTTCAAGGATGCGTTCTTAAAGCTCTGCAGCCTTGATACGATGGAGATTATTCGGGAAAACTTCCGTAGAATTTCTCGTAGCAAGGCAAAGGGGGCCATGACGCTTTCAGCGGAATACGATAGATGCCTTGAAGCAGACAATCTGATTGCACAGAGAGTAGAATGCGCTGAGGATGAATATCGAGAGATTTCCAATGAGATTTTGATTATTGATCAGAGGCTTGCGTCTCTTGAAAAGGCATACGCCAAGGGTGGCGGTATTTCTAAAAAAGAATGGCGCTCTATGCAAGATCAGATTGCAAAAGAGGATGTTCGCCGCGAGGGACACCATAAATGGCTCAAAGAATTGGCCAATAATGTGCTCCCATTTATTATCCTTAGAACTCAACTGGAAGAACTAAAGGCCCAAATTGCACTGGAACACAAGGCACAGGTCGATGCAAATGTAAAAAGCACAATTGATACCCCGGAAATCAAGTCGATCATCTCCGGCGTGTTGAGCCGGGCAAATATAGAATTAGCCGACGATATTTCTGAAAAGGTTATCTACGAGATTGCCAGCTATGCCAGCCACACTTCACAGATAACGCCCATTCTCAATTTGTCTGACTTCGACAGATTTGAACTAACTGCAAAAATCAACAGTCTCCTGGCTTATGACACCAACCGTGTCAAAGAAGCGACTGATGACATTAAGGCTTCTTTAAAATGCGTAAAACGCATCCGAAAGAAAATGGAGCGGAGCAGTATCGAAAACTATGATGGATACTTGCAGATGAAAAGCGATTTGAATGAGCAGAAGTCCAAATGCACGCAACAGCTTCTGGAAGTAGATAAAGAATTGCAAGAACTACGCGCCCAGAAAGCGATATCTGCATCTAAGCTTGCCAAGGCTAAAAGTGATTATGAGGCACTCTTGAAAAAGCAGTCCATTAACGATATTTCAGCGCGTGCACTACTGGCATTTGATGAACTCCAAAAGACGCTTTACGATAAGAGTATTCGTTTAGTCGAGACGGGATTTAGCCAATTCTTCGCAAGTCTGATCAATAAATCTGATTTGATTGATGGAATCCATATCGATGATAGCCTAAATGTTCTTCCCTATAAAAACAAACACTTTAAAGCTGATGAAATACGTAAAATCATTGGTAAGAACGGTGCTGAGTATCTTATTGCTCAAATCGGCCTGTATGCTTACGAAGTCCTGCAGCAAAAGCTTATTGCCGGTGAAACCGAGTTTGAACTGCCGGTTGAGGTAAAGCAACAGCTTTCTGCAGGAGAAAAGCAAATCTTTATTATGGCACTATATCAAGCACTTTCGCAGCTCAACAAAATCAATGTGCCTTACATCGTAGACACACCGTTTGCGAGAATCGATAAGGAACATCGAGGAAAGATCCTGAGTCAGTTCTTCAAAAAACTCAATGGTCAGATTATCATCTTGTCTACCGATGAGGAGATTGTTGGTGAGTATCGCGAGAGCATATCGGACATCATTTCCAATACATTTGTCTTGAACCACACAGCAAACGGAAATACTGAAATCCTGGCAAACACTTATTTCGGAGGCAATCACAATGACTAATAAGCTTCGTACGTCACAAAAGACCCAGGAGATATTCAACTCGTTAGGTCAATCATTGAGATTGCAGCCATTTATCCTATCTAAACTGGCAATCGCACTGTCGGTCAGAAAGGGACAACTTCAAGCCGATGACTTTAAGACTGATAATAATGGCTTGGAACTGAGTCGGCAGGTCATTTTCGGTGACCACGATTTGCTGTTTAAATCTCTCATCATTAACAACGAGGGCAAAGTGATTCGCGAGGATGACTATTTCCCCGGTTTGGTAAAGGCCCATTTGGATCGAGGAGCAAAGCTTCTCGAAGATGAAAAACGGTACAGCAAAGATTTCTATAATCATCTGTGCCATCTGGATGACAACATCTAAAGGAGGATTATATGGATTATCCAAAGGTCAAAGTCTGTTTAGATACCTCAGAAGATAACCTGATAGATGAATTGTATACGCCGTGTTTAAAGTGGGCTGAACGCTTTGACCGAGGCGTCGGCTACTTCACAACAGGGTGGCTCACATACAACGTCGCAGGATTATCCGACTTCGCCTCTCGCGGAGGAAAAATGCGCTTAATTACAAGTCCCATTCTTTCCACAGAGGACACGGACGCAATTATTGGAGCTGAGAACCAAGATGGTAGCGCATTTCTGCGCCTCGAAGCAGCTCTCCTCGAAAATGTTGAGATACTCAAACAAGAGATGGAAGCAGACATTATAAATGCATTCTCCTGGATGCTGTATGATGGAATTATTGATATGCGTTTTGCAATTCCTTGTGAAAAGTTGGAGGAAGGAGACTTTCACGATAAATTTGGCATTTTCTATAAGGGCAACGATGCGCTATCCTTCTCTGGCTCTATCAACGACAGCAAGCATGGATTCCAAAATTATGAAAGCATAAAAGTTTTCAAAACGTGGGCTGGTACACAGGAGTATGTCGATGCGGATACCGCTCGTTTCGAGAAAATCTGGAATCGAAAAGACCGCAATCTCAAAATGTTTACCATTCCACAAGCAGTTAAAAACAAAATATTTGAATTGCGTTCCCCGGATAGGCCGTATTCTTTGCCGGCAGGTTCGAGTAAATGGGTTCATCAGGACATAGCAGTAAAGACCTTTCTGGAAAAAGAGCATGGCATTCTGGCAATGGCTACCGGAACCGGAAAGACTGTTACTGCATTGAGGATCATTAACCAGTTGTTTGAAGAAGGCAGAATACATCGGGTCATTATTACAATGTTTGGCAATGACTTGCTTGATCAGTGGGCCAAACAAATGCGAGAGAAATATAAGAATAAGCAAATCTATTACCATTATGAATCTCACAAAGAAATTAGTAAGTTTATTATGCATCCGGACAACGCAATCCTGCTCATTTCCCGAGATGCGGGAAACTTATCTAAGCTTTTGAACCTGTTTAGCCGTGCTCCCGGTGACTATAAAAACGATACGCTATTTGTATTCGACGAGGTTCATGGCGCGGGATCGAGTTCCTTTGTGGAGAACCTTACCGGACGCATTTCACCATATAGATATCGTCTTGGCCTGAGCGCAACACCCGAGCGAGAATACGATGATGTAGGTAATGATTTTTTGCAGTCTGAGATCGGAGATATCATTTTCACTTTTTCTCTTGAAGACGCTATCAAAAAGGGTATTCTTTGCGAGTTTGAATATATACCATTACCCTACATTTTGACGGATGAAGAGAGAGCAAAGAAAAAGAAGATTATAGCGGCCTTTAATGCCAAGAAGGAGGCTGGAGAATCTGTTGATGAGAAAGATATGTTTACACAGCTTTCTATGGTCAACAAAACAGCTATCAATAAAATCGACGAGTTTGAAGCTCTGGTTGCTAAAAACCCCAATTTATTGAGAAAGTGCATTATTTTTGTGCAAACGAAAGATTATGGTGAATTGCTCCAAGATGTTCTCGTTAAGTATACAGATCGATATCATACCTGTTATGCCGATGATGAAAAGTCAAGACTTGACGATTTTGCAGAAGGTCGAATCGAATGTCTGCTTACGTGCAAGAAAATCTCCGAAGGCATCGATATTAGCAGCGTGACCAATATCTTCCTGTTTGCATCGGATCGTTCTAAGTTAGTTACGACTCAAAGAATTGGCAGAGCGTTGAGATTGGACAAAAAGAACCCGAACAAAAAGGCAATCGTGATAGATTTTATACTTGAGGATGCCGTGGAGAACGACAATAATGCGGATCAGGAACGGAAGGAATGGCTGACCGGCCTTTCCAGAACGAGGAGGACCGAGGATGAGGAATAAAACAATAGAAGCAACTATTGATAGAGTAATTGATAGTTCAGATTACCCGTCCGATTTCAAAAATGCGTTCAAACAGTTTATAAAGAATAAATTCGACGATAACTCCAAAGAAAGTGATTTGAAGCGGATCCTGTCTTTACTTCCGGATGAAACGGAGGATGATGACTGATGAAGATGTCAATTCTTGAACTCGAATATAAGAATATTCGAAAAATCTCTTCGCTACAGATTTCTTTCCGGAATGACACCGGCGGCGTCATTAAGAACAATTTTGTGATGATGGCAAATGGAACCGGTAAGACTACTACAATGACTCTTATCAAGGGTTTGTTGGATGGCAGTGCAAAAAATTGGCCTGTAGACTATGTCAAGTCTTTTGCTCCAACGACAACTACCGGCGATAAGGGCGAGTTTAGTATTACTGTAAAGTTTGATGAAAAGCAATACAAATACTTTTTGTCACTTGATTATGTGAATGGTATTGCCAAAATAGAAACTCAGGCCCCTCCCAAAGGACGAGAAACAGGGCTTCTCTTGCCCACGGCGATTAAAGGCATTTTTACTCCGGAGTTTGTGAGTCGATTTGTTTTTGATGGTGAACAGGCAAAAAAGTCCATGGATCGCACATCAAATGAAGCAGATGAAACTATCCGTTATCTGTACCGCTTAGATGAACTTGACGAGATTCTTGCTATGAATATGAATATTCTCACGGAAATTCAAAACGCTGAAGGTGGAAGCACAGGTACGCGTGGATCTTTGAGCAATTTGCGTTCCAGACAGAAAAAGGTGCGTGATCACATTGCTTCTTTGGAAAAGAAGCAAAAGCAACTCAACGGTGATATCGCACGTTTTAGTCAAGAAAAGATTGAAAAAGAAAAGCAGCGGCAGGAACTCGACAAAAACTATGAAGCACTCAATAAAGAGAAAAATGAGGTAATTGCTGAGCAAGAAAAGAATCGCGGAAACGTTGACGTGAAAATTACCGAAATTGTTTCTTTGGTGAAGACTCCGTATTTGGTCAGCGAAGGTTTATGTAATCGCATGTATGAGTTTGGTGATGCGATGAAGAAATTGAAACTTCCCAAAAGCAGCTCGAAAGACTTCTTCACGGAACTTGCTTATGCAGAAAAATGCGTTTGCGATAGATGCATTGGAGAAAAAGAACGAGATGCGATACTCAAGAACGCGGAACGATATTTGGGTAGTGATCATCAAGCAGTTTTGAATAATATCAAAAGTGTATTGATGGGCAGTACGTACGATGAGCGTCTTGTTGCGGCATTTGAAGAACTTGGAAAGCTACAGGAACAAAAAACTCGTTTGAATGCTCGATTTGCTGATGTTGAGGACAAGCTTATTAAGGCAGGTGGACCTCAGGTTGAGCAGCTGCAGAGCGAGATTGAAGTTCTTATTGGGCAGATTTCTTCTGCTCAAACTCAATTAAAAATAATTGAATCCAAGGACGAAGATGACGAAACATTGACCGAAGAAAACAACCTTCATAAAGCTCGTCGTGCGGATGCAGAGTATGAGGTTAAAATAGCTTCGACAACAAAGACCAATGCGGCACTTCGAAAGAAGAATGTTGTGCAAGATTTGGTTAATGAAATTAAAACTCAGGCTACAGCGGCGTTAAAAGAAGAGATTATAAAAAAAGCGAATGATAAAATTAGCCGCGTGATTAAAGATGATTATATCGAAATTGAGAGTATTGATGGTTACATTAAGCTTAAAGACCGAGAAGGAGCCAGTGACGGACAAACTTTAAGTATTGGATATTGCTTCTTGGGAACTTTGTTTGAAGAAGCGGAATTGGAGTTCCCTTTCGTTATTGACTCGCCAACAGGAAAAATGGATTTCGATAAGCGTCAAGCAGTTGCCGATATTATCCCCGTTGTGTTTAACCAAATGATTGCTTTTGTACAGTCTGCTGAAGTTAAATGCTTTGCCGATAGGTTTTACAAAAATACTGATACGCAGTATCTTACCATTGTTGCGTCCAAAGATACGGAGGAGATTGCAATACATAAGGGGATTGCATTCTTTGATTCCTATCAACGCGAGACCACAGGAGGTGAATCGTAATGCATTTTACTATGGCTAAGAGTGCACAGGACTTCTTTAGCAATATTATTGCATCAGAAGGTTCACACGGATCAAAAGAGAAGAATAAGTTCATTCAATTTGATGTTTACTATTGTTGCGCTTTGATAGGAATGGCGGCTGTACAGTTGGATGATGATACATCAGATTTAAAAGCACAATTGGTAGACAAATACCCCAAAGTTTATATGGAAAGCAGAGCGCACATTGCTGGCCTGTTAGTTGCAACCGAGGCAAAACGGCTTGGAATAGATATTCAAAGTCCAAAGCTCGAAGAAATCATGCTACAATATTTGAGTGATGATTCAACCATGCTTTCTGACGAAGGAATCCAAACACTTAACTTTTATTCTCAGCAAGGGTATCATTTAATTCGTGAGTTCCCTTTGGAGGAAAAGCCTACTTCACGTGAAGAGTTTTTGGAAGCCTTCAATATTGCCATGCAATTATACGAAAAGCAAGATTCGGAGGTGAATTGATTGAGGAACACTATTGATCCCAGTTACACAACTATCGGAATGCTTTTTGAAAAGAATTTCCTGTTCGAGGTTCCGAAGTATCAGCGATACTATTCCTGGGAAGACGAGCAGGTCGATGATTTCATAAAAGATGTTAAGGGCATCTATCTTCATGATACCCCGGAGAATACCATCGAGCACTTTTTCGGTGGCATTGTAGCTGTTGAGAAAAGAATTCCAGGTTCCAATCGTCAGCAGCGTGAGCTAATCGATGGTCAGCAGAGAATAACTACGACCCTCCTGTTGATCATTGCATTGATTCGGAAATATGAAAAGTTGAAAGATGTGTCCAATGGCACATTGATTGACAACAGAATCAATAAGCTGCGGCAGAAGTATCTCCGTTATGACGATGAAATCAATCGAGAGCCAATCACCGTGCAAAAGCTTGTGTTATCCAAAGCGGACAAGCAGTATTTTGAGGATCTGATTGAGGCGCGGGAATGCACAGAACGGAGAGATTCACACAGAAGAATCAACCGTGCATTTAAAAAACTTGAGAAATTTGTTGCTGGTATTATTGATGCTGAAGCTACTGTAGATGCTAAGATAGATGCGTTGGCCAAAATCGAAAATATTGTACATAATAATTGCACGATTATTTTCATTGACTCCAAGACGAGAGAATCAGCATATAAACTCTTCCAAGTTTTGAATGATCGCGGTGCTGGCCTGACTGAGGGTGATTTGCTGAAATCCAAAACGCTTGAAGTGTTGGAAAAGCATTTCTCCATCAAGCAGAGTACTGTCCAGGATGCGTGGGATGAGATTTTGCAAGATGAGCCGAAGCAGATAGAGCAATTTTTACGGTATTACTATGCTTCCGCCTGTGGTAGCAGAGTTGGCAGGACATCTCTCTACGATGACTTCCTGAAGCAGTTTTTTCCGGACATCGTTGATGTAGATGATGTTTCAGACGAAGCGACTGCTACAAAAATTGTAGATACTGTAAACCAAAGCCTGAGAGAAATCCGCACATACCGCAAATTGATAGCAGGCATCTGGCCTTATGAGGTCGGACAACCGCTGACGGATTGGGATCGTAAGCGGCTTGATATACTGATTCGCTTCTTGGATTTCGATATTGTGTACCCGCTCTTGTTGGCCGCGGTGCAACTCAAGCAGAAAACTTTTGCAGACTTGGTTCATATGCTTGAAAAGTTCATGTTCAGACATAAAAGCGTGTGCAACTTGGGCCATCAGAAATTGAGTGAGTTGTATATGCAGGAGGCGGTAAAAATCAGAAGAGATCCTGAGAACTACCGACTGACAGGTTTGCGCACGACACTCAAAGAGTATATTGAAACCGAATGTACTGATGCTGTATTTAAGGTCGGGCTTTCGAACCTCAAGTATCGAACAAACGGTGGCAATAAACCTTTGCGTTATTTGTTCAGCACCTTGAACGAGCATATCGAATGGTACCGAAATGGTGCGGTTGGAGTACCAGCACCACAAAAGGGAACCGTTATCAACTATGATAATGTAACGATAGAACATATTGCTTCGCAATCTCCGAGCGCCGCAGTCCCTGGTTTCACAAGCGAAAATATACATACGCTCAGCAATCTGACACTCCTTACCAACGGAGAGAATGACAGGGCCAAGAATAAATCTTATACAGCGAAGAAGGCAATCTATCATGACTCAGAGTATGTCATTAACAAGTATTTTGACAGTGTCGATGATTGGAGCGTGGAAAGTGCAAAAGCCTGGGAGCAATACCTCCAAGAAATGGTTTGCAAGGTTTTTGTTGTTTGATATTGCTACCTTATAAAGAATCAACAGTAGCGATAGAGCCTAAAGTGCAATAAAACAAGCGATAACCGATAAAGCAAGCGATAAAAAGCGTCGACAAAATAACGGTAAAAGCTAATCGACAATACCTAACAACCAGAAGGAGCTGAGACCACCAAAAGTCTCAGCTCCTTCTTTCGCAACGCCTATTCTTTTATCTGCGATCCATTCAGGCTGGCCCAATGCTGGCGCAGCAGCCTTTCTGCTTCTCTGCGAAGGGAATTTTGGAACATGACAGCCATAACCAATGCGCTAAGCACTGCAGCCACAGACTCCAGCCAGAGATATGCGGCCCAAAGCTGTTCTCCCCAGCAAACAAGCGGAACACCAACAAGCAGCATAAACAGCAAAATAATGATGACAACGTCGGGTCTGCCGTAGCCTTCACGTCTTTTGATTTTGGCCCGTATCTGTCGAAGCGCACGGGCTCGGATATCCCGGATGTTTCTGGACGAACACTGTTTGTCCTGTGCGACGGATTCAGTGGACTCGCCATTGATGACCGTGCGGAACAAAATCTCCCTCTGCAGTTCGGTCAGTGCATGCAGGGCGTCATAGATTTGGGTGTCCAGATACATGAAGGGATCTTCATCAGAACCCTCTGGCAGATACTTGCTTCGGTCAAACCAACGTCTGTCATTGTAAATCGCATTGCGTACTTCCTCCGGCAGGAACGCTTCTGGATTGTAAGATCGGGGCTGCTTTATATCCACATCTTCCAGGGTATCCGGTGCTACACGCTTGTGAAAGTTGGCTTCGCTGTAGTAGAGCATGTGCTCCAGTTCCTTCCACTCCTCTGGGTGCTCCTTCACCCACTGGTCTGCGGCGGCGGCAGCTTCCGGGTCCATGGAGTGTATCCAGCGCCAATCCGCCTGAAGCTCTTTATAAGACTGGGTATCCTTGAAGGACATGAGCTCACCGCCCTTTCTGCGTTCACAAAAAGTTTATAATTTGGGACCTTCCGATTTTGCGATTTTTCTCTAAGTAATAGTAGAAGGACAATTTCACCCGGGTGGAGTTTCCTTCGGTTCGGTACGGCACGCTCTCCGCGCTGACGAACCCACATGGCCTTAGACAGAGCACCCCATGAGAGCATGTGCGCTCTCTGCCATACGGCGATTCGCTCGGAAGGTCATTCCATCTCTGGCCGTGCTCCCGGGAGCACGGTCTCTTTTTATTCTAACACGGAGGAGGCGAAAAAGATAGTTTACAGATGAGGGCAAAGGAGGAATGTGGATTACACAACACACCCGCAAAATAAAAACCGCCGCGACTGCGGCAACAGTCCGGCGGCTCGGCGCACACACAGGCACGCACAAATCTACTGATAAAAGTATATCAGGTAAACAGCAGAAAAGCAATGAAAATTTTTCTGTCCCCTGTGTGAGCGTCATCGGACTCTACGACAATACAGGAGGTATGAATTGAGTTTCAACAAATGGCCCAAGCGCAGCGCAGAGAAAAACTATTTTATGGTGCCCAACGAGATATTCAGCATTGGTCTGGATTACCGGGAGATCTCACTCTACACCTATCTGCTCCGGTGCGAGAATCGTAAGACCTACCAGTGCTACCCCAGTTACAAAACCATCGGCCATGCGATCGGCATGAGTGAAAATACGGTGGCAAAGTATGTGCGGCAGCTGGAGGAGAAAGGCCTCATCTACACGGAGCCGACCATCATGCAGAGCAAAGACGGAAAACCGCTGAACGGGAATCTGCTCTACACCATACGTCCTATCCCGGGTGTACTCGAAGCGTTCTATGAGCGGCAGTTCCGGCAGGCAGAGGAGGCTGCCGCCCGCTATCGTGCGGCGCAGCTCCTCGAAAAGTCCAACGCCCAGGGCCGCCAGAACGCCTTGTGTGCGCCTTTCCGGGAGGAAGCGAGTCCCAGTCCCAGCCAGAGGATTGAAGCCGGATGTGAGCCGTTTTCGGCAGACTTTTGCAGGACGAAAGAAAAAGCAGTCGGCTATGGGTTTGTCAAGGGATAAAATTTCTGCTTGCGTGTATAAGGGGTATATCGGAAAAGGGCGCAAAGAACCAGACCCTTTGCGGGCCGGATGAAAATGATGCAGCTCGGTCAACCGGCGGATTGCAAAATGGGTTGGTACGGTTGTCCATCCCGGAGGACAGCGAAGATCACAGCGGTCATCTTTCTGCTGACATGACCAATCACATTCATGTAATGCAGACCTTCGGATATTTTCTTTTCGTAATAGGTTTGAAACATCGGATCACGATGCACTGCTACCGTGGACGCCAACCAAATGGCACGACGTAAATAAGGAGATCCCCGCTTGGACATACGATTCTGGTTGCTCTTAAATTCGCCGGACTGCTTCACGGATGGATCAAGTCCTGCGTAAGCCAACAGTTTATCGGCAGAAGAAAAGCGAGTAATGTCACCGATCTCGCTTAAAATTGTTGCGGCGAGAACAGTCCCAACTCCCGGTATAGAGGTTAAAGGGTTATTAAACTCTTGGAAGAATACGGATATCTGTTTTTCCAGAGAATCTGCCTGTGCAGTTAAAGACAGGATCTGCTCAAGGAACATCCCAAGCAACGTGGAATACACGCCGCCGCTGTCATCGATCCCAAAGCTGCTGCAGGCGGCCTCTTTCAGTTGATGGGCCTTCCACTCGCCAAAATGTCCGTTGCTGCTTTCCATAAGGATATCCGTCAGTTTCCTGAGATTTGCATTTTTCACTTTTTGGGGTGTAGAGTATTTGCTTAGTACGGCAATAGAAGCCTTGCTGAAAACAGAATCAAACAGGGATTCGTACTCCGGAAATATTCTGTCCAATAAGGCAATCAGCTTCCGCTTCAGATCAGCGGCCATGTCTACCAGATAGGCGCGACTGCGGCACAGCTCTCGCAGAGCCAGGATTTTGTCCTGAGGCACGTTGCTGGCTTTGCAGCGGCCAAAGCGGACAAGGTCCGCAATGATGAGTGAGTCTCTGGCGTCGGTTTTGGCCTTGCGGATGTAAAGCTCCCGCAGGGAATGGGATTGGATAGGATTCAGAACCATGACTGCGTATCCGTCTTTCAAAAGTCTGGCGTAGAGTGCCAGCCAATAGTGGGCGGTGGATTCCATGGCGAATACGATCTGGCTCTTTACAAGGGTCAGTCTCCGTACCTGTTCCAGTAACAGATTGTAGCCGGTACAGTTATTCCGGAAGCTGAATGCCTTGCGGACAACCTGGCCATCCTCAGCGATGATGATGGCTTCGTGACTCCGTTTGGCAATGTCGATCCCGACAATGAACATAGTGTTGGCACCTGCCTTTCCTATTGATGTACAGACAGTTCCTCATGTCCTTATGAGTCATATCCTGCATAGAAATCTGCGGAAAGATCACTCCCGCATCCGGCTCATTCATGAAATCCCATAAGGGAGAGGTCCCATACTGCTGTAAAGCGGACAGTGCCGCAGGGATAAAGCAGGGAACCTCTGTCTGCATGAGGAAATTATATCATCGTCACCGTTGGACGAGGATAGCATACGGTAAATGCGCAAGGAAAACGGATAATTATCGAGAGATTCTACACATCTTATTTATAGCAGGATAAAGGGCCGGCGTCGGAACCGACGCTCCGCCCAGTCACTTCTGCCCGCAGTGCGGGCAGTTTCGGACGCTTGAAGCTGGCGTCTTTGAGAGACGAAAAAAGCGCCGATGGCGTCAGCTTTCCCGAAAAGCCCTGTGTTGCAGGGCTTTTCAAGGATGTCTTACAGCAAAAAGGAGGAATTGAATGAGTAAAGAAACCAGAGATCGTATTGCATTCCGGATGCAGCCGGAAACCAGAAGAAGGATCGAGCAGTGGTACGCCGCCGACAACTGCCAGAGCAAAAATGAGTTCATCGAGAAGGCCGTGAACTTCTATGTGGACTATCTGGGAATACAGGACAACACAACACTGCTGCCCATGGCGATCATGTCTGCCATCGACGGCAGGCTGAGCAGATTGGAGGACTATATCGCCCGCAGAGATTTTACCAGATGTGTGGAGCAGGATATGACCAACGGTATCATCGCCGAAGCGTTCGAGATGGACCGGGATGACTTGAAGCGCATACGCGCGCAGAGCGTCCGGAATGTGAAAGCCACAAACGGTACCATCTCTCTGGAGAAGTATGCGCGCTCCCGTCAGGAGCCGGACTGGGATGATGACGAATGGCAAGACTGATCCTGAAGAGTCCCTATATCAAAAGCACCGGCGGAGCCTCCGGGTACCTGCGCTACATCGCAACGCGGGAGCGGGTGGAACTCATTCCGGATGACCGTCCGCCCACACGAAAGCAGGAGCAGCTGATCGCCAAGCTGGTCAAAGACTTCCCGGACAGCAAGACGCTCTATGAGTATGAGGACTACCTGACAAAACCCACCAAGGTCAGCGCCTCTGCGTTCATCACGCTGGCGCTGGAAGCCAACTGGGATGCCATCCACGAGTCGGAACAGTACATGAAGTATATCGCCACCCGTCCTCGCGCGGAGCGCATCGGTATCCACGGTCTGTTCGGTGATGAGGAAACGGTCTCTCTGGGCAAGGCCATGGAAGAACTGGAGAACTACACCGGAAATGTGTGGACGCATATCATCTCCCTCAAGCGGGAGGATGCGGTCCGGCTCGGCTTCGATAACGCCGCGGCGTGGCGAAATCTCATCCGCGCCCACCGCAACGACATTGCGGCGGCAATGAAGATCCCGCCCGGTGACTTCCGCTGGTACGCCGCCTTCCACGACGAGGGCGAGCACCCGCACATCCACATGATGGCCTGGTCCGTAAAGCCGGGACAGGCCTACCTCTCCAAGGATGGTATCCGTCAGATCAAGTCCAAGCTCACCAACGATATTTTCCGCAACGAGATGCTGCACCTCTACGAACAGAAGTCTGAGTCCAGAGATGAGTTGGTGCGGGAGGCGCGGCGGGCAATGCTGGAACTGGTGCAGACCATGCAGGATAGCATGTGCGACCACCCGGACGCCGAGCAGCTCATGCTGGAGCTGGCGGCGCAGCTTGGAACGGTCAAGGGCAAAAAGTCCTACGGCTACCTTCCGAAGCGGCTGAAGAAGTTGGTGGATGAGATCGTGGACGAGATGGAGCGGCTCCCCGGCGTGAGCAAGTGCTATGACCAGTGGCTGCTCCTGCAAGGCAAGGTGGATGCCTACTATCACGACAAGCCCCAGAAACGCATCCCGCTCTCACAGCAAAAGGAGTTCCGGCAGATCAAGAACGCGGTCATTCAGGAAGCGGAGCGCCTGCACATGGGTGAGATCACCTTCGAGGAGAAGGGCCTCAATCAGCAGGACGAGCCGGAAGAATTCCAAAACGCTTCCTACGACTACTGGGCGCTGCGGGATATCATATGGGACGAGAGCCTGACTATGGAGGTGCGGAGCGACGCCGTCTCTGAAATGGACAAGCTGGCAGAGAGCGGCGACAGGTACGCCCAGTACCTGATGGGAAAGCTCTGGCGGGATGGCCCTCTGCTGATACCCAACTCGGCGAATGCCCAGTATTGGTTCGAGCGGGCGGCGGAGCAGGGACACATTGCGTCGCAGTACTCCCTGGCCAAGCTGTACCTCGCCGATGATGTGGAGGTGCGGAATACCCGCACGGGGATGAACTGGCTCTGCACCGCCGCGGTCAACGGTAGCAGCTACGCCATGTATCATCTGGCCAAAGAATGTCTCAAAGGCGAGCACATCAAAATGAATACCGCCAGCGCGGTGGAGTGGTTCGCCAGGTCGGCGGAGGGAGGAAATCCCTACGCCCAGTATATGCTGGGCAAGCTGTACCTTACCGGAAAGGAAGCTCCCTATGACGAGGAGCGAGCCGTCCACTGGCTGACCCGATCCGCCGAACAGAACAACCAGTATGCACAGTACCTTCTGAACCATTTGGAGGAAAACCGTCTGCCCGCTGCGATGCTGGTGGTGACCCGGCTGCTCCACCACATGAGCCGGGTGTTCCGGGACAACTCCGTACCAAAGTCCCGACCCGGAGGTGTTCAGATCGACCGGAAACGGCTGAAAAAGCTGCAGGAAAAGCGCATCGCCCTGGGCCACAAGCCGGATGACCACGAACAGCAGTGGCCAGATATGACGATGTAAGAGGCGCAGAAACTGCGCCGCAAAACAAAGAACTAAAACCCTTCCGCCCGGAAGGTAGAAAGGAACTGAATGAGAAAATCCAAATACAATTCTTTTGACGAACTCCCGCTGATGCTGACCGTGGAGGATGTGTCCCATGTGCTGGGCATCGGTCTGGCCCACGCCTACGAGGTGGCCCACCGCAGGGATTTCCCCACCATCACTCTGGGCAGCCGCATCATCGTCCCCCGTGACAAATTCATGGAATGGATCGACGAGCAGGCCGTGAAAAAATCTGAGATATTATGATAGCTATTTCGGAGATTCTGTGGTATGTGTTTGTGTTAAAAAGGAGGGATCATAAATGGCAAAGAAACGAGCCAACGGCGAGGGCAGCATCCGTAAAAAGCCCAGCGGCCGCTGGGAGGGCAGATATACCCAGGGCATCGACCCGGTCACCGGCAAAGCCATCCAGAAAAGCGTGTCCGCCAAGACCCAGGCGGAGTGCAAGGAAAAGCTGGCGAAAGCCATTCGGGAGAATCGCGGCGTGCCGCTCAATCACACGGGCGACTACACCGCAGCGGAGTGGTGCCGCCTGTGGTTTGAAACCTACAGTAAGCCCAACATCCGCTACAACACCGCCAAGGGCTATGAGGGGATCATCGAGCACCACATCATCCCGGCCATCGGCGCGATCAAGCTTAAGCAGCTCTCGTCCATCCACATCCAGAGAATGTATAACGACCTGAAAGAAAACGGTAGGATGCCCCGTGGAGCGAAACAGAACGACAAGCCCCTGTCCAACACCTTCGTGCGGCGTGTCCATGCGGTGCTGCAGGCGGCGCTGAAGCAGGCGGTGAAAGAGCGGCTCATCCCGTACAACCCCTGCGAGAACTGCCGCATCCCGCCCAAGGACAAGAAAGAGATGACTATTCTCCCGCCGGGGAGGATCGGCAGATACCTCCAGGAAGCGGAGAAATACGGCGTTCTGCCCATGTTCTATCTGGAGTTGTCCAGCGGCCTGCGCCGGGGAGAACTGCTGGCCCTGCTCTGGAAAGATCTGAACGTGAAGGACCGAACGCTTTCCGTTACCAAAAGCGTCTGCCGCATCGACCATCAGCTTGTTGTCAGCCAGCCAAAAACGAAAAACTCCCTGCGACTGCTGACACTTCCGGAGAGCACCGTGCAGATTCTGGTGGAAGAACACGAAAAGCACCCGGATAATCCCTATATGTTCCCGTCTCCGAAAACCGGAGAAATGCTCGACCCGGCATCCTTCCGCGCCATGCATGACCGGATTCTGGAAGCCATCGGCGCAGAACATGTGAGATTTCATGACATGAGACACACATTCGCGACCTTGGCACTCAAAAACGGTGTGGACGTGCGGACACTCTCCGAAATGCTCGGACATTACAGCGCGGGGTTCACGCTCAGCACCTACGTCCACTCCACGCCCAGCATGCGCGTGCAGGCTGCGGACACCATTGGTCAAATGATCGGCCGGGAAGTGGTGTGACGCAAAGCATAGAGGGCGCGCTGTCAAAACGGCAGCGCGCCCTTTTCTTGTGAAAAAATACTGATTTTATGTACGTCTTATGCGCTGTGGAATGGTCTTTTCGTGCTATTTCGTACCGTTTCGTACACCGACGTACATTAAACTGCTCCCCAAGTCAAGGACAAAATAAGGTGACCCATTCCGCTAACATGGATAGCTGCCGGTTGTCAGGTACCGGTAATACTCGTTCGGCGAGAGCTTTG
>ERZ825324.2247-NODE-2247-length-20725-cov-26.167683_pt1 | contig 20725 bp, 10 predicted proteins | sample MGYA00519859_ERZ825324 | MGnify/ENA primary metagenome ERZ825324 (study PRJEB31778, sample SAMEA3449198) | human gut metagenome | biome: human gut; feature: human-associated habitat; material: faeces | place: United Kingdom | collected 2010/2012 ... | reverse complement strand
CGCCGCCGTTCTCCACGCAGGCGAAGATGTCGTCCACCGCGGCGATGCCGAGCACATGGCGCGGACGGCTTTCCGGCATCGCGTCACAGATCCAGGCGCAGGTGTCGCCGATGATGCGCTTCTCGATCGCGCCGCCGATGCCGACGCCGTCGAAATCGAGCGAAGCGATCTGTTCGGCGGCATGCCTGCGCAGATCCTCGTAATTCGCGCCCTGCACTACGCCGTAGAGCGCCTGGTACGGCTTGCCGAGACGTTCCTCGGTAAGCCGCTTGTGCTCGGCCACGCAACGTTGCGCCCAGCGGTAGGTGCGTTCCACGGAACGTTCCTGGTAGCCGCGGGTGTTCATCAGCGTGGTCAGCTCGTCGAAAGCGAACATGATGTCGGCGCCGATCTTGTGCTGGATGCCCATGGAGATTTCGGCGGAGAACCGGTGCAGCGAGCCGTTGAGCGGCGACTTGAACGTCACACCGTCCTCGTCCACGAACGCGAGCCGCTCCTTGCCTTCCGCGATCACGTCGTCCGATTTCATGCCGGTGACGTCCATGGCGAGCGTCTTCTTGAAGCCCGCGCCGAGTGACAGCACCTGGAATCCGCCGGAATCGGTGAACGTCGGACCGTTCCAGTTCATGAATTTGGCGAGTCCGCCGGCTTCGTCGAGCACCTGTTCTCCGGGTCGTTCATACAGGTGGAACGCGTTGGACAGCAGGCATTGCGCGCCAAGATCCTTCATGGTTTCGGGCAGCACGGCCTTCATTGCGGCCTGCGTGGCCACCGGCACGAACGCCGGGGTGTGGATGTCGCCGTGGGGGGTGTGGATGATGCCGGTGCGTCCGTATCGCGCGCCGCCGCGGCCCTTGCCATCGGCCGCATCTGGCAGGCGGGTTTTCTGCTCGAAGTAGAACGCGTCGCGGCGGCCGGGCTTGCCGGGTTCCGCGCCGCGGGGATGCTCAATAAGGTTTTCGGTCGATGCCGCGCTGGTCGTGTTGCCTGCTGCGTCGTGCGTTGCGCGGGCTGCCGCGTTGGCCGCTGAGGTCTCGTGCGCCACCGCGCCGGTCTGTGGTTCGTTCAAGCTTGTCATGCTCTCAACTGTATGCGATAGCGCCGATTGCCGCGGTGGCGCCATCGGCGGTCGACGGTGGCATCGTATGGAGCAAACTGCCAAGCGATTCGATTGCTACTTTCAACAAACATTCAGGAAACTTCCAGAGCAGGTATCTTTACTCTTAGATAGCAGTTCGAGCGGCACGATTGCTGATCATGTTGAATGCCGCGAGACGAATAAGGAGCAACAATGGCTGAAGATAATAGCGATCAGAACATCGCCCAGCCGCAGGATGGCGCGCAGCAGACCGCGCCGCAGACGCCGAGCGAGAACGTCGCCGACGAAGCACAGACTTCCGTTACCGAACCGATTGCAGTGCCGAACGCGGGCGAGCAGCCCACCACCGCCCTTCCTACCGTGGACGCGGCGGATGGCACGGCAGGCAATACCGCTGACGATACGCCGGATTATGCTTCCGCTGCCGGTGAACGCACGGTGATCAACAACGCGACGCAGGATGCGCCGACCGAACAGTACCGTCCGGCGCCCGAATACGGCGCGTACGGTCCGGTGCCGACGCCGCCGGCTGGCGATGCCAGCGGCCAGACCGCCCAGCAACCGCAGTACGGCGCGCAGCAGCAGGGCCAGCCGCAGGACAACCGTCCGTCGTTCTTCGGCGCTTTCGGCAACCCGTATACGACCGGCAATCAGCGGAACAATGGCAATCCGTTCGGCAATCCATTTGGCGGCTCGTCCGCGCAGAACGGCGCGCAGCAGAACAATCAGCAGCAGCCGCAGTACGGCGCGAACATGCCCCCTGCGGGACCGGGCAACCGCAATCCGTTCGGCGCTCCGGGGCAGGGCTTCCCGAACCAGCCGAACCAGACGCCGGTCGTCACCAAGCAGAAGTCCGGCATGACCAGCCATGTGGTCACCGCCGTTGTGGCCGCACTGGTGTCCGGCGCGCTGTGCCTCGGCGTCGGCTTCACCGCGATCACCAACGGTTGGGTGCATGTGCCGACCTCCAGCTCGCTGTCCGACGTCAAGTCCAACACGTCCGGTTCCGGTTCCGCCAAGGCGAAGTCCGGTACGGCGGTCGATTGGACCGCGGTGGCCAAGGAAGTGTCCGATTCCGTGGTGGCCATCGACGTGGCGACCAGCGACGGCGAAGCCAAGGGCTCCGGCGTGGTGATCAGCGACAAGGGCTATATCGCCACCAATAACCACGTGATTTCCGGCGCGCAGCAGATTCAGGTGACGCTCGCCAGCGGTGCCGTCTATTCCGCGAAGGTGGTCGGCACCGACACCACCACCGATTTGGCCGTGATCAAGCTCGACAATCCGCCGAGCGATCTGAAAGTCGCGGAATTCGCCGATTCCGACAATCTCGCCGTCGGCGAGGCCGTCATGGCGATCGGCAATCCGCTCGGCTACGACGACACCGTCACCACTGGCATCGTGTCCGCGCTCAACCGTCCGGTGACCGTGACCGATGATGACAACAACGCCATCGTCACCAATGCCGTGCAGATCGACGCCGCCATCAATCCCGGCAACTCCGGTGGTCCGACTTTCAATGCGGCTGGTCAGGTGATCGGCATCAATTCGTCCATCGCCTCCACTGCGAGCTCGTCCGGTACTGCCGGTTCGATTGGTATTGGCTTCGCCATCCCGTCGAACCTTGTCAAGCGCGTGGCCAACGAAATCATCGACAATGGTTCCGTGAAGCATGTGGTGCTCGGTATCACCATCAAAAGCGCTACGGTCGAAGCCGACGGTGTGACCCGTGGCTGCGCCCAGGTGCAGGCCGTGACCGACGGTGGCCCGGCGTCCAAGGCCGGCGTGAAGGCCGGCGACTCCATCGTGGCGTTCAACGGAAAGGCAGTGAACAACAACTACTCGCTGCTCGGTTACGTGCGCGCCTCCGCCATGGGAGACAAGGTGAAGCTGACCGTTGTGCGCGGCGGCAACACCATGGATCTCGAAGTGACGCTCGACCAGGAAGAGACCAAGACGAACTCCTCCAACAAGCGGGAACAGCGTCAGCAGAACAACGACAACGACGATAACGGCAACGGCCAGAATGGCGGCAGTCAGAACGGCCAGAATGGCGGTAACGGCAACAACGGTGACGGCGGTGGCCTGTTCGATCCGTTCGGTCTGTGGTAAAGCCGGATGCGCGGCATCGTACGGCAACGTACGGTGTGCGGCGTTCATGCCGACAGCGATACGGGTGGCTGCCACCCGATAGGCTGACGGCGAAGTCGCAACCGCAATCCGCGTAATCGCAAGAACGTTGGAAAACCAACGAAAAGCAAGGGCTGTGCGAGCAATCGCACAGCCCTTTTTGCATGTCTTTCGCGTGTCGTTCGTGCATCTGGCGCATGGCTATCGCAACGCTCTGTTATGCTGAAAACATCTTTTTACGCCGTGTATCGATGGTCCGCGCAGGCGGGGCGCCGGTGGGTTAACAAGGCGTCCGAACCGAGCGTAAGGAGATTCTCATGCGTAGAATCATTTCCATTTGCAAAGAAGTTCCGCTGCTGCTGATCGCCATCATTGCCGCGATTCCGTTGGCATTGCTGGGTTCGTGGCGTCCGTGGGAGGCTGCGGGCGTCTCGCTGACTTTCGGACCGTTCAATCCGGGTGTCGGGCAGTGGATCGTGATCGCGCTGGTCGTGTACACGATTGTGGTGACTGTGATCGGCATGATTGACGATTTGCGGCACGGTCACGTCGGTGTGGATTTGCTTGCGGTTATTGCGATCGCGTCGACGGTGGCGGTGCAGGAATACTGGGCTGCGTGGGCCGTGGTGCTGATGATTTCCTCCGGCGAGGCGATTGAGGAATTCGCACAGTCGAAGGCGGAAGGCAACCTGACGGCGCTGGTTGATGCGGCGCCGCGGACCGCGCACGTGGTGACGTTGCCGGGCGTGGGTGCACGTGCGGCGGCTGCCGGGGCCGACGGTACTGCCGGTGATGCTGAGGGCGACATGACGGCGGACGGCTTTCGCAAGGTCGCCAGTGTGGATGTGCCTAACGCTGCGGAAACGAATAAGTCCACCACCCAAACCAAGCCTTACGACGCGGCCGGCGAGCATTTCGAAACCGTTCCGGTCGACCAGGTCAAGCTTGGCGACGTGATCCTCGTGCTGCCGGGCGAAACGGTGCCGGTCGACGGCGAACTGCTGTCGGGCGTCGCCACGTTGGATCTGAGCAATATCAACGGCGAGCCGGTGCCGCGCGAAGTGTATGCGGGCGCGCGCGTGCTGTCGGGTGCGGTCAACGGATCGACCGCGCTGACGATGCGTGCCACGCAATTGGCGCAGGATTCGCAGTATCAGAAGATCCTCGAACTGGTGTCTTCGGCGCAGCAATCGCGCCCGACCGTCGTCAAAACCGCCGATGTGCTGGCGGTGCCGTTCACCATTCTTTCGCTGGCGATCGCCGGCATCGCGTGGGCCGTCGCAGGCACGCCATTGCGATTCGCGCAGGTGCTGGTTTTGGCCACGCCCTGCCCGCTGCTGATCGCCGCGCCCGTCGCGTACGTGGCCGGCACCGGTCGCCTTGCCAAGGCGGGCATTCTTATCAAAGCGCAGGACGTGCTGGAAAACCTGGGCCGCGTATCGCATATCTTCTTCGACAAAACCGGCACGCTTACCGTCAAGCAGCCGCAGGTCGTGCGCGTCGAGAAGCCGTTCGAAAACAGCTCGCCGTACGACGAGAACCACATTCTGATGATGGCCGGCGTGGTGGAAGGCTACTCGGTGCACATTCTGTCGAAGGGCATCGCGGCGGCCGGGCAGAAGGCCATGCAGGAGCTGTACGCGCGCTATGAGAACGGGCAGCGGCTGTGCGCCGAACGCGATCTGCCGGGGCATGGACGCGATTACCCCGTGGTGAAGAACATCGAGGAACAGTCGGGCAAGGGTGTGTCCGGCGAGGTGAACGGGCATGCCGTGCGCGTGGGTCGTTTCGCGTACGTGACGGCCGACGAGGCCGGTTTCACGCATGTGCTGGGCGCAGGTGCGGCGGCCGGTATTGCGGCTGGTGCTGTGGCCGATAGCGCGGTTGGCGATTCGGCAACCGGTACCGCTGCCGGCGATTCCAAGAAGCCGGAGGTGAACTCGCTGTTCGCACCTCTCGAACCGGACGAAATGGCCGCATACGTGGCGATCGACGGCAAGCTCGCCGCGCGCATCGTGCTGCGTGACGTGCCTCGCGAAAACGCGAAATCGTCCCTTGAAAAACTGCACCGGCTCGGCGTGAAGAAACTGTCCATGCTCACCGGCGACAAGGAGGCTTCCGCACGCATCATCGCGGGCGAGGTCGGCATCGACGACGTGCAATCCGAACTCTTTCCCGAAGGCAAGGTCGCGGCCGTCAAGAACGCCACGGAAGACGCGCACCAAAACCAGCCGGCGTGGGACAAGGTCGTACAGCGCGTGGTCGGCGAATCCATGACCCGACAGGTGACGATGATGGTCGGCGACGGCGTGAACGATGCCCCTGTACTGGCGGTTGCGGACATCGGTATGGCCATGACCGACGGCACGTCCACCGCCGCGTCCGAATCGGCGCAGGTGGTCATTATGAACGACGACATCGCCTCCGTGCCGCGCGCCATCGCCATCGCCCGCCGCACGAAGAAAGTGATGCTGCAGGCGGTGCTGGTCGGCCTTGGATTGGCGATTATCGGCATGGTCGCGGCCGCGTTCAACCTCATTCCGGTGGTCGTCGGCGCGTTCATGCAGGAAGCGATCGACGTGGTCAGCATCCTGTGGGCGCTCACCGCCCTGCTCGACCGCGAGTAGCGCCGGTTGCGGCGACGAGCCGTGCGGAGGCTGAACCGCGTTGCGCCGTGCTACATCGAGCTGGGCGAGATTTCGCCAGCGATGTTCCGGCGCATCCACGTGCCGAAATCGGCCGCATCCACGCCCTGCGACAGCAGGAACATGATCTTCGCGTACGTGGCTTCCAGCGTCATGTCGCCCGATCCGATCGCGCCGGCGCGGGCGATCGCGTCGCCCGTCTCGTAATGGCCGAGCAGCACTTCCGCCTGCTGGCATTGCGATGCGATGACGACAGGCACGCCGTCATGCAGCACGTCGGCGATCACGTCGGTCAGTCCTGGCTCGTCGCTCGGCACATTGCCAACGCCGTACGCGCGCAACAGCACCGCTTCCGGACGAGGGTCGAGCATCGCGGCCAATCGCGCGGCGGAAATGCCGGGAGCCATGTCGATCACGGCCACATCGTGACGGGAGTAGGGCAGCGGTGACGCCCAACCGCAACCGGAGCCGGCCGAATCGCCCGCATACCAATGCCACGGCGTGCCGGTACGTGCCAGCGGGCCGGTGGACGGCGCCGAAAACCCTTCGAACGCCCAGCTTGACGATTTGCTCACACGGTTGCCGGCGAACAGATGATGGCCGAAGAACAGGCCGACGCCATGAAAACGTCCGCTCATCGCGGCGTTCAGCGCACCCGTGACGTTCGCGGTGGCGTCCGATTCGATTTTGCCGAGCGGATGCTGCGACCCCGTGAAAATCACAGGCTTGCCGAAACCGGTCAGCGCGTAAGACAGCGCGGCGCTCGAATAGCTCATCGTATCGGTGCCGTGCAACACCACGAATGCATCGGCGTCATCGCGGTGCGCGCGCAGGTCGTCCGCCATCGTCTGCCAATTGTCGGGCGTCGCGTTCGACGAATCGATCAGCGGGTCCAGCTCGGTGAACGAGAACAAGCTCGGGTCCAGATGCGCGTCCTCAATCAGCCGGCGCAGCCAGCCGCGCATATCGGCGCCCGGAACCAGACCGTTCGGTGACTCGACCATACCGATGGTGCCGCCGGTATACGTGATGTGAATGCGCATATGCCCACCCTCTTACGATAAGGATCTTCTTTAGTGAGGGACCGATTGTGATCTTCTGCGATTGTACGTTCTCCTGCGCCGGCACATGGGCCGGGCTGCGCGTTGCGAGGCAAGTAAGGGAATCGCAAGAAAGTGCCGTATGCCCCCTGTTGGAAATGCAGGGAATATATTAGGCTGGAACATATGAGCGAAACCAACGAACTTCGTATTGCTGTAATCGGCGCCGGCCCCGCAGGCGTCTACTCTTCCGATATTTTCCTGCGCCAGCTGGGCAAGCTCGGCGAAGAGCTGGGACTGGGCACCAAGGCCCGCATCGACCTGTTCGAAAAGCTGCCGGTGCCGTTCGGCCTGGTGCGCTACGGCGTGGCCCCCGACCACCCTTCCATCAAATTCATCGCATCCGCTCTCGAGAAGACGCTCGACAACCCAGACATCCACCTGTACTGCGACGTGGAATTCGGCAAGGACGTGACGCTTGACGAGCTGCTGGAACGTTACGACGCGGTGCTGTTCGCTACTGGCGCGGTGGAGGACAAGCCGCTCGGCCTGCCGGGATCGGATCTGGACGGCGTGTACGGCGCCGCGAAATTCGTGGAATGGTATGACGGCTATCCGACCGGCGCCCGCGAATGGCCGCTCGATGCCGAAGAGGTCGCCGTGATCGGCGGCGGCAACGTGGCCATGGACGTGGCGCGCGAGCTCATGCGCAACGCCGACGATCTCAAGGCCAAAACCGACATTCCGGACAACGTGTACGAGGGCATCAAGGCCAACAAGGCGAAGACCCTGCACCTGTTCATCCGCCGTGGCGTGGCCCAGGCCAAGTTCTCCGTGCAGGAGCTGCGCGAAATGGAGAAGCTGCCGGGCGTGCAGCTGATCATCAACGAAGACGACTTCGATCTGGACGACGACACTATCGAGGAGGCCGGCAAGGACAAGCTGACCCGTCAGATGGTCGAGGAACTGTTCGCCATCCGCGAGATGGCCGAGGACATGGAAGACGACGGCGACACCGATTTCGAAGGCAACCCGGCGGATCGCAAGTACTACATCCACTTCAATTCCGCTCCGGTCGAAGTGCTGGGCGAGGACGGCAAGGTCAAGGCGATTCGCGTGGAGAAGACGACGACTTCCGCGGACGGCAAGATGACTCGCACCGGCGAATTCGAAGAGTACCCGGTGCAGGCCGTGTATCACGCAATCGGCTACAAGCCGGCCACCGCGCCGGGCATCGCGTACGACGAGCGTCGCGCGCACCTGGCCAACGCGAACGGCGACGGCCGCATCACCACGGAGGCCTCCGGCGAGGGCGCGCAGGTGCGTGAGCGTCTGTACGCCACCGGTTGGGCCAAGCGTGGTCCGGTCGGCCTGATCGGCTCCACCAAGTCCGACGCGCTGCTCATCGTCACCAACATGCTGGAGGACCTGTCCAAGGCCGCCGAAGGCGGTCGCGTGGCCGCTGACCGCGATCCGGAATCCATCGACCGTCTGCTGGCCTCCCGTGGAGTCAAGCCGATCGACTTCGCCGGCTGGAAGAAGGTCGACGCGTTCGAACGTGCCGAAGGCGCGAAGGAAGGCCGCGAGCACAAGAAGGTCATCGACCCGGAGCAGATGCGCGCGCTGGCGCATGCCTGAATCGGGCCGGCTGGAATTAGGGTGGGAGTGCTGACTTCCTGACACCCTAACTCCAAGCCTTTTAACGCAATCTAGTAACGCCCTGCACGTCCGATTCCTCTGAATCGGACGTGCAGGGCGTTAGTTTTTGCCGCTTTAGTGGTCGATTTTCGGCGGACTGGTCGCGTAGCGTGCGTTTTCGATCGCACAACCGCCCGTTTCTCCAGAATCGGACATACGCGGTCGTTTTGACCTATTACCCCCGAAGTTCGGGTCCATGCGCTAGGCTGACCCCAGTGAAACGCGGTGCGCAATATCATCGCAAACGGATGCGGGCATTGAAATCTAAGGTTGTGAAGTCGGCATGAACTTTGGAAAACACGTCAAGCGCAAGGCACTGTACTGCTGTTCCGTGTCCGTCGTGGGCCTGCTGATCGCCTGCCTGATCGGCTTCGCTATGGGCGTGGGTCTTGTCGATGTGCATCTCGAAGAGGAAGCCCACGCAGCGGCGTCTTCGGAAACGTCCTCCACGTCGGGCGCGCTTAAGAAAAACAGCGCGCCGCAATCGCAGACACAAGCCGTCTCGTCGCCGACGCAGGTCGCGCTGGACGGCATTTCCGCAGTCGAGGGCAGCGCCACGATCACAACGCAGGGCTTCACGCTGAGCGCCGATTCGCAGGCCGCCGTGCAGTCTCAAATCGCCACTTTCGAAGCCGACGGATATACCGCATCATTCGTGCTCGCCGACATCACGACCGGCCGCACGATCGCATACAACGCCGATGCACAGATCTATTCGGCCTCGTCGGCGAAGGCGCCATACCTGATATCGCTGTTCTCAACGGGCACCGTCGACCTGAACAGCGTGGCCCAATCCGCTGACGCGCAGTCCGCCACCGTCCACCAGAAGGTCGACGCCGTCCTGCGCAATTCCGACAACACGTCTTACGACTGGCTGTACAAAACGTATGGCCTCGACTGCTTCAACACGTGGGCCGAACAGGCGGGCGCGGCTTCCAGAATGGGTGATCGCGGCGGGTACCTGTTCACCTCCGCGCGCGACATGGCCAAACTGTGGACCGCCGGATACGGTTTCCTGTTCGCCGGGCAAACGGCGGGGGTGCAGAACATCACGCCCGAATCGCTGCAATGGCTGTCCGGAGACATGACGAATTCGCTGAACTCCTGCATCCACGCGGCCCTTGGCGATGCGGACACCGTGTACACGAAGGCCGGATGGATCAACGGCGAAGGCGATTTGTACGCGCTGAACGATGCCGGACTGGTGATGTCGCAGTCGGGCACGTACGTGCTGGCGGTGCTGACGAACGCGTGCGGCCGCAACGATTTGCTGACCAGCCTGATCGGCACGCTCGACGCAGTGCATTCGGGGGATATGCGGGGGTAATACGTTTCAAGTTGGGGTGACTCTCGCCGTGCCGCAGATAGGTCTATGGCCGATGCTGTAGCGTCGTTGCGTGGCATGTTTCTAGATGTTGCAAATCCACCCTTCAGCTTGTATACAGCAAAATCCCAGCCTGAATTCCTAGGCTGGTGGCCATGAACGGCAAATTGCAGGTGCACGGCCATTGCAATGGCTTGAAAACAACGCTTTTGTTCGCGTTGATGTGGGGCGTCATCATGCTCATCTGGTGGGCGACCGGCGCCAGTCAAAGCACGCTCGGCTACTACATTCTCATCGGCCTGGGCTCCACGTTCGTCTCCTACTGGTTTTCCGACAAACTGGCGATCGCCAGCATGCACGCTCGACAGGTGAGCGAGCAGGAAGCCCCCGTACTATACAAGATCGTCCGCGAGCTATCGGCGAAGGCAGGTAAGCCGATGCCGCGCATCTACATCGCCCCCACCATGAGCCCCAACGCGTTCGCGACGGGGCGCAACGAACGACACGCGGCGGTCTGCTGCACGCAAGGCATCCTACAGACGCTTAACGAACGTGAGATTCGCGGCGTGCTCGGACACGAACTCATGCACGTCTACAACCACGACATTCTGACGTCCGCAATCGCCTCCGCCATGGCCACCGTCATCTCGTACCTCGGCTACTCGCTCATGTATTTCGGCGGCGGCCGTTCGCGTGACGACCGCGACGATTCGGCGTCCGGCGGCTTGGGATTGCTGGGTGTGCTGCTGAGCGCGATTCTGGCGCCGATCGCAGCGTCGCTGATACAGATGGCAATCTCCCGCACACGCGAATACGACGCCGACGAAGACGGTTCCAAGTTGACGGAGGATCCGGAAGCGCTCGCTTCCGCGTTGAGCAAGATTTCCGGCGGTGCAGCCGCGATGCCGATGGAGAAGACCGCCGGCACGCAGTCGGTGGCTGCGATGATGATCGCCAGTCCGTTCTCTGCGGAGGGCTTCTCCAAGCTGTTTTCTACGCACCCGCCGACCTCGGATCGCATTGCGCGGCTGATGCAGATGGGGCAGGAGATGCGTCAGCAGGGCGTGCAGTCCGGATATTTGGCCGGCGGTTATGCCACGAGCGGCGTTGCGGCGGCGGATATTCGGCAAGGCGGACGTTCTGCGATGGCTGGTGCCGGTGGGCCGCAATTTGGAACGCAGTATGGATCCGCGCATGATTCGGGCGGCTCGGCTGGCAGATATTCTCGCGACTATTCGCAGCGGCCGCGTGGTTGAGTCTCCGTGATATTACGGAAAATTGGTATCGCATGTCGGTCTGTGTCCGCATACGCATCCGTTGCGTGCTAAACTGAAGTTTCGTGCCCAAAAGGCACACCTTGCGGATGTAGTTCATCGGTAGAACGAAAGCTTCCCAAGCTTTAAAGGCGGGTTCGACTCCCGTCATCCGCTCCATTCGGAACCCTTGGAATCGTTGGAATTTCAAGGGTTTTTCTATTGTCGTAAAAGACCCGTGAAGCCAACTTCGCGTCGCGCAACTGTCGGTTGCGTCGCAAAATTTGGTTGCGAATCGCAATGCAACCGCAAGATGGTGGCGTGGAACGCGACGTTTGTGACAAGCTGCTGATGCTTTGCGACATGTTCGGTGTGACGTTGGATGATTTGGTCATGGGCGACGTGTGCGCGTCGGCGGGCCGTGGAGGTGCGGGACGCGTGGGGCTGTGTGGATGCGGGACGCATGGACTTGGCTGCCGATACGGCTGGTGTGGCAGCGTCGGATGGGGTGGTTGACTCTGCTGTTGGTGCGGTTCCGGGGGTAATCGGGTTCGCGGCATCGCAGGTTGCAGGAGTGTCCGATTCTGCAGAATCGGACACTCGTGGAGGGCGATGGGTAGGCTGGAGCCCGTGAACACGAACCAGAAGTCCTCCTCCGATTCCGGCGCAAACCACCCCACCGGCAACTCCTGCAATCCGCTACTCGGCCATGCCACATCACACGCGGCGACACTCATCGGCCTGTTCGCAATCGTCCTGTGGGGCTTCATGGCCGGCCTCGTGCGACTGGTCTCCGAATCGTTCGGCGCCACGCTCGGTTCGGCGCTCATCTACACCGTCGGTGGTGTCATGCTGTTCATTGTGCGCCGTCCGAAACCAATCCGCGAAGCGCCATGCAAGTACCTCATCGCAGGCGGACTCATGTTCATCGCATACGAGGCGTCAATCTCGCTGTCGATCGGCCTGGCCACAACGAACGCGCAATCCGTGGAAGTCAGCCTTGTCAACTACTTGTGGCCGACGCTGCTGGTGCTGATGACCGCAGCGGTATCGCACAAACGTGGTGCGGTCGCCAAAGCGATTCCTGGCGCGGTGATCGCAACCATCGGTGTGGCGATGGCGGTTGGCGGAGAAAGCCTTGATATGCAGGAAGCGGTCCACAATATCGCCAGTAACCCCCTACCGTATGTGCTCGCGTTTGTTGGCGCCTTTATTTGGGCGATTTATGCGACTTTTACGCCGTCGTTGTCCGGCGGTTACGACGGCACGACGATTTTCTTCTGCTGTGTGGCCGTTGTACTGTGGACCATCCATTTCGTTTCGGGAGACGGTTTGCCGGACACGGCGCCCGGCATCGGTGGATATGCTGCGCTGATTGCGTGCGCCGCTTCGATTTCGGGCGGCTACGCGTGCTGGGGATACGGCATGTTGCACGGCAGTATGGAAACGCTTGCGATTGGTTCGTACGCGACTCCGCTGTTTTCCACGGCTTCTAGCACGCTTCTGTTGGGCGTGGCGCTGGGCATGCCGTTCTGGATCGGTGTTGTGCTGGTGGTTGCCGGTTCTCTGATCAACGTGTGGTTTGCACGGTGCCCCTGAGTGTCCGTTTCTCCCGAATCGGACAACCTGGGGTGACCGGATGACGCGTGGGTGGCTGATTCGGGGGAATCGGACACTTGTTGGTGCGTGAGGAGGCGACATGTGGGGTAGTGGCGGCGCAGAGGAGCGCCGGGATGGCGCAGCGGTACGTAAGGGAAGTGACTGGGCAGGACAATGCCTTACGCCTCCACGCTAGCTTAGGTTTTTGCCGGCTGGTCGATGGTGACGAATTCGTGGCTTTGGGTTTTCAGGTCGTCGATGATGGCGGGCAGCGCGTTCACGTGTACCAGCCGAAACCGATCTAAACCGGCTCAAACCAGCCCGTTCAAATCCGCCTCGTCACATCACCTTGGTGGACTCCAGATTGCGGCTCACCCAGTTGTTCAACCGGATCACCGGCTTGCGCAACACCAATCCCAGCAGCAGCGAAGGAATCAGGAACAAGGCGAGATACACCATGTCAAGCAGGTACTCATTGCCGTATGATCCGGCCATCGCGGCGTACATGGCATCGATGGCGTGCGGGAATGGTAGGAACGGGTAGAGCATTTGGAAGAACTTCGGCAGCGTCTCGATAGGGAACGTACCGCCCGAACCGGCGACCTGCATCACCAGCAGCACCACGGCCACGGCCTTGCCGATATCGCCGAACGACACGGTCAGCGTATACACGATATTCGAGAACACGAGCGCGGCAAGCCACCCCACGGCAAGGAACTGCAGCGCATGATTCGCCTGCACGCCAAGGAAATACGTGTCACCCAGGCAAACCAGTGTGCCCTGCAGCAACGCGAGCAGTGCGAAGATCGCGTACCGTCCGAAATACTCGTGGTCGAGACGCAGTCCCCAACGTGAGGCGTTCCCCGGGCCGGACGGGCCGGCGATGCGCGGCAGCGTGTCGCCCAAGCCCAGCACATGCGCCTTCTCGCGGTCCGAAATCGTCACTTTCAGCATGGCGCACAGGATGATCGCACCCACCCAGATTGACAGGATCGTATAGAACGGCGCCATGGCCGAACCGTAGTTCGCGATCGGGTACACCGAGACGCGATGCAGTGCGACGGGCGCGGAAATCAGCGTGGACAGTGTGGACGCGTTGGCGGTGGCCAGTGCACGTAGTTCGTCCGATTTGCCCGAATCGGCGTCGTTGTCACCGTCGCCACCATCGCTGTTGCCGTCACCGGCGTTTCCGCCCGTCTCCAGCTTCGTGATCAGCTCCTTCACCGTCGCTGCCGACGAGTCGAGTTTCTTCGCGATCGCGCCGAGCGTGGAACGGATGGACGTCACATTCGTCCCCACATCGCCCGTCACATCGTCCAGACCGTCGGCGGTGCCGCTCAGCTGGGTGATCATGCTGTCGGTTTGGGAGATCAGCGTGCTGACTGTGGAGGCGAGCGCGTCGATTTTCGGCTTGACGTTCGTGGCGTAATCGTCGCGCACATTGCTGATCGACTGCTTCGCGGAGGTGATGCGGTTCAGGATCTCCTTGCGGGAGCTTTCCGCGGCTGCGGTATCCTGCGTGACCTGCGTGGAAGCGTCTTTCAGCTGCTGCGCGAGCTTCTGCGAATCGCCTTTGGCGGCTTCCAGCAGCGTGATCTCCCGGTCGATGGCTTCCAGCAGCGCCTGTTTCGCGGAATCACTGTCCGGTAGTTGTTCCACCGATTCGCGCATGTGGTTGAGGCTTGTGATGTACGTGTCGTACAGCGATTCGCCGCTGGAGACTTGTTCGCTCAACGCTGTCAACTGGCTGGCTGCGGTGTCTGAGCCCTTGCCGATCGCGTCGAACGCCTTGTTTACCTTGGCAGCTACTTGGTCGAACGCGCCTGACACCTGGTCGAGCGCGGTGTTCACCGAGGAGGTGACGTTCGCACCTGCCGAAGTGAACGACGTGGCACCTGATTTGCCTTGTTTCAATGCGTTCTGGGCCTGTTTGCCCGCTTTGGTCGCCGAGGCGAGCAGTTTGCCCGTGGAATCCACGATGTCGTTCGCCGAGCCGAGCAGCTGCGAATACGACGTCACCTGCTGCGATGCGCCGCTCAGCGTATTCGCCATGGTCGTGAGATTGCCGTTGAGGTTGCGCATGTATTCGGCCATTTGCGGGCTTTGCGAATAGTGTAGGATGCTTGAGGCCAGGTCGAGTCCGACTTGCGCAATCGTTTTGGCGAAGGTTTTGTCGATCGTGTTGACCACGGTTGTCGCGCCCTGATCGGTGATATGCGGGGCGATCGGGTTGATTTTCTCGTTCAGATAGTACTTGAGCTGCGCGTGTTTGATGTCGGGGGAGAACAGCGTCATCATGTCGGCGCTGAAACCTTTCGGAATTACGATCGCCGCATAGTATTCGCCGGATTTCACCCCGTCGATTGCCTTGTCGCTTTTCACGAACTGCCAGTCCAGCTGGTCGTTGGCATGCAGTGTGCTGATGATGGTTTCGCCCACGTTGACGCGCACCGGTATGAGATCCGACTTGTAACCCTTGTCGTTATTGGCCACGGCGACCTTCAATGCCTTGGTGTTGCCGTAGGGGTCCCAGCTGGCCGCGATGTTGAACCAGGCGTACAGCGCCGGCACCACCACCAGGCCCATCGAGACGATCACGGCGATCACGTTGCGGGTGGCATGGCACATGTCCCGCTTGAAGATGCCCCAGATCATTTTCACTGTTCGTTCCCCTCCTCACGCAGACTCCTGCCAGCATTTCCGTCCGTGTTTCCAGCCGCATACTCAGCCGCATGTTCAGGCGCATGTCCGGCCGAACCACCATGCGCAGCCTCATACAGCCTCGTACGTACGGCATGCATCGGCTTGTAATGCATGCCCGGCCGGAACAGCAGGTTCTCGTGCAGGATCGCGCTGCGGAACTCTTCCGCACTCATCGCTTCCTCGCCCAGATAATTCGCATACCGTTCGCGCAGATACTCCACCACGATGAGATACGTGTCGATGGCGATGATCGAAATGATCCAACCGAGCAGCATGGCGAGCTTCATGCGCGTGATGAATAGCAATAGCAGGAACACGAACGGCAGTACCGCCAGCGCGAGGAATCCCCAACGCACCAGGCGCGGGTACAGGCGGAAGAAATGAATCGCCCGTCTGCGGGCGAGTTCGGGGAACTCCTCGGCGATCTGCTGCGCGGTCTCGGTGAGCCGCAACGGTTCCACCGTGCCTTCGTTATGTTCGGTGATCATCAGATCAGTGTCCGCCAGACGGTTGTCGAACAGGCGGTTGAGGTTCAACGCCAGCTTGCGGACCACCAAGCCGATGAACAGCGCCACAGGCAGATACCAGAACAGCGAGAGCATGTCGATCCAATAATGGTTGGCATACATGCCGCCGATCGGCCCGCGCATCGCGTTGATGCCGTAGGTGAACGGTAGGAACGGTTTCAGACGGCGGAAGAATTCCGGCATCATCTCGATGGGGTAGAGGCCTGCCGCGCCCGGAATCTGGATGATCACCAGAATCACGGCGACGGCCTTGCCGATATGCCGGAACGCCACGGCGAGCGCGTAAATGATGTTCACGTAGACGAACGAGGCGAAAATGCCGGCGAGGATGAACAGGAACGGATGCTCGCATTGGATGCCCAGCGCGAGATCGCCGATCGTGGCGATGATCGCCTGCAGGAATCCGACCGTGACGAACAGCAGCCAACGGCCCATATAGCCTTGGCGTGGCGTGTACATGCGGATCTTCTCATCGCGGTCCACTTCAAGCTTGTAGATCGCGACGAGCACGAATCCGCCGACCCACAGCGCAAGATTCGTGTAGAACGGCGTGACCGCGGAACCATAGTTTTTGACCGGGTAGAGGACCTGTTCGTCCAAATGCACCGGCTCGCCCACGAACGAGCCGACCTCGCTCGCGTCAAGTCCGAGCGCTTGGGAAAGCTGCTGGAACATCGCCGAACTGCTCAACGCGGCCACATCGGTGCGCGTGGTGTTGAGCTGTTTGGCGAGATTGGCGAGCTGTGTCTGCGTGCCAGCAATGGTGGTGTTCGTTTGGGTCACGGTGCGCGACAACTGGTCGAGCAGCCCGTTGCCCTGTTCCAGCGTGCTTTGCAGCGTGGTAAGCGTGCCGGACAGCGACCCATTGGCCAGGCTGAGTGTATCGAGCCCGGTGTTGAGATTCGGCATGACCGTGCCGGTGATGGTCGTGTGTGCGCTCGCCATCGACGCCGTGCCGTTCTTCGCCAGCGTGGTGACATCGTCGTTGAACCCGTTCGCGGTGTTCTTCCCCGCGTTGATCGCAGCCGTGGTGTCCTGATCGAAGGCGTCGATGCGCTGCTGCTGGAACGTCAGCTGTTTGCGGGCTTCGGCGAGCTGCGCGGAAAGATCCTTATACGTTTGGCTGTTCGGATCCAGCTGGCTGGCCTGCAACGCCTTCTCCACGCCGTCGAGCACATTGCCGGTGGTGGCGTTGACGTGATGCATGGTGCTGGACACTTGGTCGAGCGCGTCCTGCGTGGTGTTCAGTCCGCTGAGCACGGTGCCGGTGGCATTGCTCACGTTGACCTGCAGGCCGGACAGTTGCGTGCTGCCGTTGTCGAGCGCTCCGACCAGTGTGTTCGAGAATCGTTCGGTTTGTGTGCGCGTCTCGCTCAGCAAGTCGGACGCCTTGCCGACGGTGTCAAGCGAGTTGGTGATTTCCGAGGCGAGCGCGATGTTGGACTGTTTGGCCGAATCGATGGTGGTGAGGGCCTTGTCGAGCGTGGAGCGGGTGTCGCGCAGCTGCTGTTGGACGGTTTCGAGCTGGTTGATGGTGTCGGTCAGATCGTTGACGACGTCGCTTTGCGCGCTTTTCACGCTGCCGGTGGTTTCTCCCGCTGCCTCCTTCACTTCCTTTGCCACGGCGTCGGCCACGCTGGAAACGAAAGTGGTGTTGATCTGCTCGTCGATCGTGGTCGCGCCCGTATCGGTGATTTTCGGCGCGATCGCGTTCAGCTTTTCGTTGATGTAGTACGTGATCGACGGTCGGTCGCCTTTACCGGTGACGGTACCGATTAGTCTGGAGCTGAAGTCTTCCGGCAGTACGATCGCCGCATAGTATTTGCCGGATTCCACGCCTTCGATGGCTTGCTGCTTGGGAACGAAACGCCAGCCGAGCTGATGGTTCTTCTTAAGCTGGTTGACGGTCTGCTGGCCAGCGTCGAGATGGCCGACCAGCGTGGAGGTTGTGCCCTTGTCCTCGTTCGCCACAGCGACTTGGATGTTGCCCGTGTTCGCGTACGGGTCCCAGTTGGCGAGGATATTGCACCATGCGTACAGTGATGGGATGATGGCCACACCCAGCGTGACGACGAGCGCCACGGGGTTCTTCAGAATGCGTTTCACGTCTCGAAGGAAGATGGCGAAAACCTGGTGCATCAAGCCTCCTCGCGGGTATTGGTCGCAACATCTACGTGCGGCGGCATGCCCGTGCGGGAACACCCGGTTGGGCTCTTCGTCGCGCGATCCGGTGGACATTCTATGACTTCCGATGGAACGATCGCAATGGTTTCGCCATGTTTATTGGTCGGTCCCGCAAGTGTCGGGATATGAGACGAAAACGCTCGGCATATGGCTCTAGTGGGGCGGGCGACCTGGATATGGAGCGGACGGTTGGGAAAACGGAAAGGAAAGATGGCGAATGTTGTCACATGACAAGTGGGATAGGGTTGGGCGATAATGGAGGCATGACTATTGCAACGCCGGAACGTTATGCGCAAATGCTGGACGCCGCACGCCGCGGCGGTTACGCCTATCCCGCGATCAATGTGACCAGCACGCAGACCCTGAACGCCGCACTCCAGGGTTTCGCCGAGGCGGAATCCGATGGCATCATCCAAGTCTCCGTAGGCGGCGCCGCCTACTTCTCCGGGCAACGCGTCAACGACCGCGTCACCGGCTCGCTTGCCTTCGCAGCCTTCGCGCACGAAGTCGCGGCGAAATACCCCAACATCACCATCGCCCTGCACACCGACCACTGCGCCAAACAGTATTTGGACGAATGGGTGCGCCTCTTGCTCGACCATGAAGTCGAACAGGTGAAGCACGGTCAGGAACCGACCTTCCAGTCACACATGTGGGACGGTTCCACAGTGCCGCTGGATGAAAACCTCGACATCGCAGAAGAACTGCTCGACAAATCCCAAGCCGCGCACACCGTGCTGGAAATCGAAATCGGCGCGGTCGGTGGCGAAGAAGACGGGCACAGCGCCGAAATCAATGACAAACTGTATTCCACGCCCGCGCAAGGCATCACCGTCGCGCAACGACTCGGCCTCGGCGAGCGCGGACGCTACATGGCCGCCTTCACCTTCGGCAACGTGCACGGCGCATACAAACCGGGCGTGGTGAAACTGCGCCCCGAACTGCTCGACGAAATCCAGACCACGGTCGCGCTCGCGATCAAGGCCGGCGAAATGCCCGACCCCGCGCACTCGCTGGATGTCGCTCCCGGTAAGCCGTTCGCCCTGGTGTTCCACGGCGGTTCCGGCTCCGCGCCGGAGGAGATCGCGCAGGCCGTGAGCTACGGCGTGGTGAAGATGAACATCGACACCGATACGCAGTACGCATTCAGCCGTGCGGTGGCCGGTCACATGTTCTCCAACTATGATTCGGTGCTCAAAATCGACGGTGAGGTGGGCAACAAGAAGCTGTACGATCCGCGATCCTGGGGTCGTGAAGCTGAATCCGCGATGGCCGCGCGTGTGGTCGAAGCATGCAAGCAGCTCGGCAGTGCCGGGCGCGCGCTGAACTAGCCAACGGTCTTTCGAACTGTTTTCGGGCGTTTTCTGGTCTGTTTTTCGGACCGGTTGCAATCCGATTACGGTCGGTCCGGAGCCGTGAGCATCCCTCAGACCCGGTAGAGGGTGAAGAGTAACCTTTGTAAGGCTTTAGGCGCAAGGCTTAAGGCAGAATCGCGTACGCACGGAGGTGCAACAACATGCCTGGAATTGTTTTGATCGGTGCCCAGTGGGGAGACGAGGGCAAAGGCAAGGCAACGGATCTGATCGGCACGAAGGTCGACTACGTGGCCCGCTTCAACGGCGGCAATAACGCTGGCCATACTGTGGTGGTCGGCGACGAATCGTATGCGCTGCATCTGCTGCCGTCCGGCATCATCAGTCCGACGACGACCCCCGTCATCGGCAACGGCGTCGTCGTCGATCCGGAAGTGCTTTTCCAGGAGATCGACGGCCTTGAAAGCCGTGGCGTGGACTGCTCCCGACTGCTGGTGAGCGAAAGCGCGCACATCATCGCCCCGTATCACCGCGTGCTCGACAAGGTGACCGAACGCTTCCTCGGCAAGCACAAGATCGGCACCACCGGCCGCGGCATCGGCCCGGCATACGCCGACAAGATCAACCGCGTGGGCATCCGCGTGCACGACCTGTTCAACGCGGAGCACCTGCATGACAAGGTCGAGGCCAGCCTGCATCAGAAGAACCAGATGCTCGTCAAGCTGTACAACCGTCGCCCGATCGACGTGGACGAGACCACTGACGAGCTGCTCAAGCTCGGCGAACGCCTGAAGCCGTACGTGGCCAACACCTCCCTGGTGCTCAACAAGGCGCTCGACGAGGGTAAGACCGTGCTGTTCGAAGGCGGCCAGGCCACCATGCTCGACGTGGACCACGGCACCTACCCGTTCGTGACTTCCTCCAACCCGACCGCCGGCGGCGCCTGCACCGGCACCGGCGTTGGCCCAACCAAGATCACCCGCGTGATCGGCGTCTCCAAGGCGTATGTGACCCGCGTGGGCGAAGGCCCGTTCCCGACCGAACTGTTCGGCGAGGACGGCGAATGGCTGCGCGCCCAAGGCCACGAGTACGGCGTGACCACCGGCCGTCCGCGTCGCTGCGGTTGGTTCGACGCGGTCGTCAACCGTTACGCGGCCCAGGTCAACGGCCTGACCGACATCGTGCTCACCAAGCTCGACGTGCTCACCGG
>ERZ825324.2243-NODE-2243-length-20743-cov-5.809745_pt1 | contig 20743 bp, 16 predicted proteins | sample MGYA00519859_ERZ825324 | MGnify/ENA primary metagenome ERZ825324 (study PRJEB31778, sample SAMEA3449198) | human gut metagenome | biome: human gut; feature: human-associated habitat; material: faeces | place: United Kingdom | collected 2010/2012 ... | reverse complement strand
AAAGTGGCATCGCCCTGTGGAACTGCTTTTTTGGTTTCTTTATCCTGCTTCTGCAAAGAAATCTTAGCTATCACACGCTCATTTTTGAATGTATGCTTAAATGTCTGTTTTGCCTCTTTATCCTTTGTATATGAGAGAGCAAACGTATAAACATCTTCTGTATTTCTCACATAACCTTCCGGAGCCTGCACTTCCTTCACATCATAAGAAAATCCAAGTGGCAGATCTGCTGTAAACTTTGCTGTACCGTCTGCTCCTGTTGTCACTTTCTGGATCAGCGTACCTTTCTTCACAACAACTGTACCATCTGCATTGGTAATATCACTTGCAGCATAAAGTCCAAAGATTCCTCCATCCAGAGGATTTTCTGTATCTTCATCCTGTTTGGTAACAATCACTTCTGCTTTCTGTCTGTCGTTCGTAAAGGTTGTCTCGGAGAAAACAACATCCACATTTTGTCCAGCATAAGAAAGAGTCACTTTCTTCTCCTCTCCAGCATTATAAAATCCTGTCGGAGCCTGCTTTTCCTTTACAACATATGTACCAAGATGCAGATTTTTAAGAACGATGGCTCCATTCGTATCTGTTGTCAGATTTTCTTTTACCAGATCACCCTTGCTGTAAACTTTTGTGCCATAGGCAGTTTTAATATCTGCTCCGGCATACACATCGTAAACCGCACCTTTCTGTCTACGTTTCTCATACTTAAATGTTGTACCGTTCTCTGTCACGTCAGCACCAACAAGTACCTCACCTTCTTTATAAACGGTAAGCTGTCCCAGCTGTTCTTCATCTGGAACTGTAACAGTTGTGGTCTTGCTGACTTCCAGTTTCACATTATAAGCGGTTGCATTGATACGGTATCCGCTTGGTGCTGTAATCTCTTTGAGATATACGGTGTCCTGTGTCTTAACAATCTGTACAGACGCTTCACCATTTGCATCTGTTGCCGGTAACTTTGTGATCAGCTTCGTACAATTAGCATCGCTGTATAAGCCAAACACTGCCCCGGCCAGCTTCGCATTCGCCTTGGCATCTTTCTTAATCACCTTAACGCTTGCGTACTGTACCCAGGTTACTTTAAAGTCCACATATTTCTCATCATCCACACCTTCACCAAATACCAGTGCTAAATCCTGTGAACCTGACCCTGTGCTGATCTTATAAGCAGAATAGTCTTTTGTTACGCTTCCTTTCATCGTAGCTGACCAGCTTCCTGCAACATCCTGCACCTGTGTCAATGGTGCTGATAAATAAAACTTTGTTCCACCAATGATCTCTACGGCTTCCCCAGCTTTACTTGTCTTTCCGGTTGTTACATTATGAAGCTTCACGCCACTTGGAAGTTTCATCGTGATACTCTGTAGTTTGTCTGCCTTAAATGTAATCTCCTTTGTTCTCTGGCTGCTGCCATCTACATAAGCAGTTACATTTGCATCCGAAAAACTCATATCGACATCCGGGATCTCCGGCTGTGAAATACAGTAGTTATACAATTTCATAGCAAGTGTTTTTGCTTTGCTGCTTGCTCCGGAAAAAGCGGAATCTCCACCATTTGCATATGATGCAGCAAGATGAACCAAAATAAATCTGGCACCTGCACTTAAATTGCCATAACCGTTCTCTTCTGTAAAGAATCCTTCATCACCTGCCGCCTTCGTTCCATAATAGCAAACCTTAGCCAGTTTCTTACCGTCACTCAGCTTTGTAATATCGTATGTTCCGGTTCCAGGACTGGATTTCTCCGGCTGGATACAATAAGCGGTTGCGGAAATATTTCCGAACTTCACGGTGTACTGATACGTCAGATAACTTCCATACCCATAATCAGAATAATGATAGCAGTTTCCTCTGGTTACTGTTACTTTCTTGGTGCTTCGGCTTGATGCTTCCCTTGCCATAAAAGTAACCACTTCCCCTTCTTCCATTGAATAAAGGTCAATACCACTATCCTCTGCCTGATCCATTACTTCAGAAACAGTTAATCCAGACTCTTCATCTGTTGTGACTTCCTCCTCTTCTGCCAGATCTGTTACTATTTCCGTCTGCCCTTCTGCATCGGCATCTTCTTCCGCATTACCAGAATCTTCTGTCTCGCCAGCATTTCCTTCACCGATGGTATTTTCAGAAGTATTTGGTTCTGTCAGCTGTTCCGTTTCCGGCTCTTTTACGGTTACATTTCGGCTGATACGATAAGAAGGATTTCCACTGACCGGTTCTACCTTATAAACTGCTTTATAGGTATCTGCCTGGTATGTGTCAAAATCATCTCCTGCTTCATTCTTCGCTTCATACAGCTCTACTTTCACTTTGGCATCATTGATTCCTTCAATACCGGAAAAATCCACCTTAATGTCAAAATCAGAACCATAATCAATGCTGTAATCATTGGCAATTAAAATCTCATCCTCAGCCAGTTTATCTTTCACTGTTTCCAGTTCCGGATACTGTGCTTCAAAAGACGATGCTGCCTTTTCCGGTTCTGCTGCATAAGCAGTTATTGGCTGTGCCACAGCACTTGCAATCGTAATAACAGATAATACGCCAGACATTACTCTTTTCAATGTCCCTTTCATTCTCAATACCTCACTTTGCTTTATTTTTTCTGTTACCGGTTTACAGGCTTTCACCTGTCTGATACAATCAAATCATAGGCATCACCCCATTTTAAATTATTTGTGCCAAAATCATTACTGATGACAGCACAGTCATACGCCGGAACCTGCAAAAGCAAAAGCTCCGACGCATGGTCTACTGTCATCGCCCGGCGAACCGGGCATAACAAAAATAAGGATTGAGCATTTCCGATCAGAAGAGAACTTCCACTGGCCGCAAAATGCGTAGCTGAGCTTTCATCCTCCTCTGACCTTTTATTCAGTTATCAAGGTACGGTGGATTGGGATTAAATCATTTAGAAATGTTGTCTTGAATGACTTTTCCCTCTTTCCACTAATCACAGGCGGCAGAGGGCAAAAGGTCAGAAAAATTTCAAAAAAATTTTTTAGAATATAAATGCTATTTAGAATTGAAAATAAACTTACAGGGAAACTGCTTTACACATGCAGCTTCCCCTTCTCATTTTACTTATCTTTTTTTGCCATCTTCATCATAATTCTTCTCTATTTTATTAAGAGCATATTTCAATATTTCTGTTACGGCATTTCTCTTTACTCCATTTTCCTTTGCAATCTGTTTATGTGTTTTCTGATTCCAGTAAAATTCCTGAACTACTTTTTTCTGCTTATCACTAAGTACACTCATCATCTCTTCTGCGATCTGCTGACGGTTCACACGTTCTTCTACATCCATCAATTCATCTTCCATTCCTTCAAAATCCTCTGAAATGCCATTGAATGAAATGCAGCGTCCCCGATCACGAGTAGCCAGATTATGTGCCAGCCGGTCCTCGCCAATCAGCATCAGACGCAGATACCATTCTTCCTTTTCAAAAAAACTTTCCTCTAATTCACAGAAATATTTCTTCTCACGAAGTCCTGTCTCTGGATTCCAGGTATTATACTTCTCATCTTCCTTTCTCTTCTTTTCTGTCACAGAAGTATAACCATAACCAAGTTCCAAATTTACCGGGAATACCGTTGCTCTGTTTCCGATGCCATAAACCGCATATCCGGACTGATATACAATAATATGTACCTCATTCACTCCTGCTCCTGTTATTTTATGAGCAACTACCGGTGATTCCCCTGTACGAAGCTGCTTCGGTGTAGGAAGTTTCTCTCCTCTCTTTGGTGTGTCGATCAGTTCTTTCAGTGTTCTTAATGTCAGCATAATTGCCACCTTTCTCGCAGGAACCGGTGACAAAAAGAAAGGCAGCTAAGCTAAATAGACCCCGATTCCGCTAATTTTTTTATTAGCGGAACCGAAGCTCCAGCCTGCTGCCTTCTGTATGGAAAAATCTGCTGCACAATCACAGTGCTAAGATTCAACCAGCATTATTTACTTCTATTTACTACTGATACGGTATCCGTCTTATTCTCTTTTTCTTTCTGACGGATTTCCTTTAATACATCTGAATAATCACCAAAGGCATCGTAGGGACACCTGCGGCGAAACTCTAATTCTTCCTGAGTCATGTTCTGTCCTCCTTATTTCAGCACCTCGCTGTTGATGCTTTGATTATAGAATAATCATTTTCGTTTTTCCCCGGCAGATGTGTGGAAATCCTTATACTTCTCCCCACATCTGTGGAAATAAAATTTTGTACAAAAAAAGCACCTACTCATATTTTATAAGTAAGTGCTAGGCTTAAATTTTTAAAGACCTGCCAGATTATCAAGCATGGATTCCACCATTGATAATGCAAACTTTTTTTTATTCTTATCTAATCTTTGTATCTGGAAGAACAAAGACACTATTTTACTATCGGGTTCTGGTACTTCTAAATCTTTAAGTAATTCATATGGACTTGCTTTTAAAGCATTTACAGTTTTTGCAAAGGTATGTACATCCATCGTATTCTCTGCATTTTCATACCGGGATACTGCATTAGAGCTTTTTCCAATCTTTAGTCCAAGCTCTTCCTGCGAAAAACCACTTTCTCTACGTTTCTCACTTAGAGAATTGCCAAACGCAATTCTTGCATCCATGTTTTTTTCTTTCGTAGACATGCAGTACCCCCTTTCTTTTATATTTTGGGAAATAAAAAAGCCTGAAATAAACAGTAATCTCCTTACATACTAAAAATGTGCATAGTAAGACTTAAGTTCCAACTATGTAAAATCATCCTCAAGTATGTATATTGTACTGTTTATTCCAGGCTAAATATTTGTAGTCTTATAGAAATAAACTTTTCTTTATGTAAATTATTTATTTTTCTTAACATACTGAGTTTATCACAAGAAATTATTTCTGTCCACTTTAATTATCCATTTTCTGGTATAAAAACGCAAAAAACCGACAAAACACTATGCTTAACCACTATGTTGATAATATATAGGTATACTATCCCCATAAACTTCTTGCATATGTTTTGCCGGGTTCCTGATGTTTCTGTGCCATCTCCAACACGTTCAGCAAACTCTTGAATATCCGTGCTGTATGTGAAGATTCCTGCCGTCTAATATTACAGATTCACAGATATTCTCATTCCTGCATATTAAATTGTATCACTATACTTTACTTCTTCTCATTCTTCCGTATCCCGGAGAACTCCTACCAGATGTGACATATACATCTCTAAGCGATCAACTTCTTCCTTCGACCGCTTCTTATTCATATCAATACCAACAACTACACCCAAATCTGCAAATGCTGTCAGCTCTCTATGACATCTCTGGCAACGCACCTCTGAATAGGTAAAAAGGCTTTTCTGGTTCACTTTGCCGCATACTGGGCATGTAACAAATAATGGTTCTTTGCTCATCAATAATCCTCCAAGTAATATCTACACAAACTATCACTCAAACGGATAAGGGAAATGAAAACCGTTGATGAGTTAATAGCAGGCGATTCCGTAGCACCGAAGCCATGCCACCTGCTATATAATCTTCCCCTGGGATTGGCTCTGACAATCTCATCGCAACCTACACCTGCTACTGTCCATATCATCTACTCCAATGACTTGATCACATGAACAGCAACACCCTGAACAGTACAATTCTGTGTATAAATATCCGGATACTTTGGATTCTCCGGATGCAACCGTACACACCTTCTTTCTGTATCAAGGAAAAACCGCTTTAATGTGGATTCATTATCTACAAGTGCTACAACAATGTCTCCATCCGAAGCTGTATTCTGCTTCCGGATCACAATCATATCTCCACTGTTGATACCTGCTCCAATCATAGAATCTCCACTGGCCCGCAAGATAAAGAACTCACCTTCTCCAAATAGTGAAACAGGAAGAGAAACATATTCCTCAATATACTCTTCCTCAAGCTGCGGCATACCACAGGATACTGACCCAAGTACTGCCGCTGGCTTCGTAAGTAGAGATATTTTATTCGTTCTCTCAGTAACAATCTCCCCATTGCGGTAGCTTAACATTCCTCTGTCATTCATAGCAACAAGGTACTTGTATACTGTACTCTTGACTATACCGAGCGCATCTGCGATTTCGCTGGTATAAGGTGAACGATGATTCAGCAACTGAAACTGTTCTGCATAATCCATAATCTGCTTCATCAATTCTTCGCTTTTATGCCGCATCTTTTCACCTTACCTTTCTATCGGAAACGTTGCGTTTCTGATAGAAATAATTATACCGAACAAATTTTCGTAAGTCAATACGTTTTTTAATTTTTCCGAACAAATTTTCGTTCATTCATCCTCAAATTCCATTTCGTTCATTTCTGGAAAATCCAGCAACTCAGAAACAGTCATATTAAATCCCATAGCAATCTTACGCAAAGTCTTCAGCTTTGGATTCTTTGTTTCTCCTCTCATCATACTATTAAGCGTTGATTGCGTAATCCCTGACAATGTAGCAAGTTTATTTGTCGTTATCCCTCTCTCAACACACAGATCAGTCAATCTCTTTATTATGGCATCTGAATACGTCATGCAAATTCTCCTTAAATCACAATATATATTCAGTATAAATGATTTCCCCTTTGTTTATTAACGGTGTACCGTTGACATTTCCGCAAACTGATGATAGATTAACGTTATACCGTTATTTACTTGTACAACTTTAAGGAGGAATTTATCTAATGAGCAAAAAAGAACAGAAACTAAAAAAGGATCTCTATAAAGCACTCACAGAATATTTCATTCATAATCCTAAAAACAGTCTGACATCATCAGAAAGTATTCTGGATCAGCTTGCCTCTTTTCGCATGGAAACAGGATTACCTGCTGCACTCAGACAAGATAAAAAATATCAAAAAGCTCAGAAAAAATGCAATAAAGCCAATGAAAAAATACGGGATCTTAATCTAACTCCTCAACAATGGGACACTGTTGATGCCGCTATCACTGCTGAAAACATTTCATCTATAGAATATATACGGATTGCCTATAAGCAAGGAATCATTGATGCATTTTCTATCTTACGAGAAACTCTTTAATATATTCATGTTAATCTAATCACTTGTAAGCAATGAAGCAGGGATTTATCTCTGCTTTCCCATTTTCTTCTCTATTGCTTCCGGAACTCTGATCAAGCCAAATCGCCATAATATCGGATAAATATATGAAACCCCTCTAATGTCTCCAAGTGCCTTCGGTTTCTTCACTTCTTCTGAAACCCTCTTACTATTTTCAAATGCCAGCACCACACTACTCCAGGCAAGGCTCTTACTTTTCTCTCTTCGGTCTATCAGCAACTCTCTGTTATACTCTCCGTTTTTACCAACCTTTAATTTATACCGGAATGGTAATCCTGTTGCCGTTTTAAATGGATAATCCTGAAATGCAATAACAGCCTGCCACAGATTTTCTTCTGATGGTATTTCCTGTAGAAGCCGAACCTGCTCTTGTCGAATCTTATATGTCCGGCATCGCTCCGCATTTAGACTTATCTCTGCTGCATTATAAAGACCCTTAGTGTAGGGCAGATAGGAATGAACCGATGCTCTGGAAAGACCTGTGAGTTTCATAATCTCCGGAATCTTTTTTCCTGACTGATACAGATCATTAATTTCTATACATATATCTGATGTGAATACATCTGCAGTAATAAGTAGCTTACGGAGTTTAAGCAGACTAATATTTAACTCATCTGCCAGTGATCTTAACGAATCTGCTTCTTCATAGGCAGTTCTTAACTCCTGAAGAAAATTATTAAATTGAAGTTCTGGATTATATTCTGGTTTCTTTTTTGGTCTTCCTGCCATTTTTCAACTCCTATTTTCATGTGAATCTAATCATCTTGCACCTAAAACAGAGGCTTCCCTGCTCCGGACTAATGCTCCGATAGCTGTCCTCTGTTTCTTATTTTATTTCTTTCGCTTTCTGGAATATCCCAAATAATAGATGACACCGCCTACTGCTCCACCAAATGTATTATAGGTCAGATCTGATATTTGAAATGTTCCAAGATGGAATAATAGCTGAATAAATTCTATCAGAAAAGAAAATACTGCTACAACTTTTGTGGCTTCCCAAACGGTTTTTCCAAATCTAATATTCTCAGATTCATCAAGTAATTCTTTTTGAAATGCCCACAATAGTAAAATAGAAAATGGAACAAATAACATGAAATTCTCTATAGATTCTGTTGTAAACTGTCCATCTTCGTATAGTCCCCATCCTCCAAAAAGCTTTCCAAGCGAATCAAACCATATCTCACGATTTAAAACTGTTCGGAGTAATATCATTGCTGTATAAAAGGCTAATACAAATGTCCGACGAAAATTTGAAGAACTTTTAAATGCTCTCCACCACGTTCCAAACATATTTCGGATAAAATTATTCTTTTTCCACCCATGCTCCTTACCATATAAATATAAGAACATTGTTAAAAAGGCAAGGAGAACGGCAGCCCAGAATTGGCTGATAAAGTGCTGATAATACATTATATGCTATTTTATTAAATATTTCGATTATCTTACTTCCCATTGTTCTCCTTCAATGCTTATTTCAAATCTTCAAACAAATTTTTCTGATATACACCATCTTCTATCAATTTAGCAAATGATTTCACTACATAGTCTTTATCCTCTTTATAGGTTACTCCGAACCATTTGTCATTCGTATCTAACACTTTTACGAAAACTCTGCCAGCCTGAAGAAGTTCGTCTATGTAGATTGGCAGTAAATATTCTGCTTTCAGAATATCTTTGTCTCCCATGTTGGCAAAGAACACTTTAAATCCATCTTCTAAAATCTGAATAAATTCCGGTGTAAGTCCCCACATATTCATAGATGCGTAGGATTCCGCATTAATTGATAATCCATGATGATTTCTCCATTTAAGCCAACCGGAGCAAGTTGTTTGATTCCGCCGCCGAATCGGGAACCGATACCGGCAGCCATGATAACTAATGTTGTTCTCATAATTTGTTCTTTCCCTTAAAGATAATTATTCTACAGTTACACTTTTCGCCAGATTTCGTGGTTTATCTACATCCAAGCCTTTAGCTACACTGATGTAATATCCCAATAACTGTAATGGAATCACTGCAAGTGATGTTGCAAAAAGTGGATCTGTCTTTGGAATGTAGACTGTAAAATCTGCTGTATCTTCAATGTTATACTTTCCAAAAGTAGTCAGTCCCATCAAATACGCTCCTCGACTCTTACATTCTAGCATATTAGAAATAGTTTTTTCGTACAGTTCTGGCTGAGTCAATACACCGACTACTAAAATATCGTCTTCAATTAAAGAAATTGTTCCATGCTTTAATTCTCCGGCTGCATATGCTTCTGAATGAATATAGCTGATTTCTTTCATCTTTAAGCTACCTTCCATGCAGATTGCATAATCAATACCTCTTCCAACAAAAAATACATCATGGGCATTTACCTGTTTTGACGCAAACCATTGGATACGTTCTTTGTCTTCTAAAATCTTTGCAATTTTTTCTGGTAAAGTTTTTACTTCTTTAATAAGTTCAACATATCTTTCTTCTGAAATTTCTCCACGAACTTTTGCAAATTGAATTGCCAAAGCGTAAGTTGCAACAAGCTGTGTACTATATGCCTTTGTTGTAGCGACAGCAATTTCAGGTCCTGCTAAAGTATAAAATACGGAATCAGCTTCTCTGGCAATAGATGATCCAACTACATTTACAATCCCTAATGTTCTTACTTCTTTTTCCTTTGCTTCCCGAAGTGCCGCTAAACTATCTGCTGTTTCTCCAGACTGACTTATAACTACTACCAGACCATTCTTATCAAGCAATGGATTTCTATAACGGAACTCAGAACCAAGTTCTACACGAACAGGAATTTTTGCTAAGTCTTCAATTACATACTGTGCTGCAATACCAACATGATAAGCTGATCCACACGCAACGATATAAATCTGACTGATCTCTTTTATATCTTCTTCAGAAAGCCCCACATTTGATAAATCAATGAAATCCTCTTTTACAACAGAATTAATTGTATCACCTACAACCTTTGGCTGTTCATGGATTTCTTTCATCATAAAATGCTCATATCCTGCTTTTTCTGCTGCTTCTGCATTCCAATCAATAGTTTTTAATTCTTTCTCAATTTCATCTCCATCAAGATTATAGAAAGTAATTTCGCCTTTTCTTACACGAGCCATCTCCATGTTACCAATGTAATACACATTTCTTGTATATTTTAAGATGGCAGGTACATCAGATGCAATATAAGATTCCCCATCTTCTACTCCAAGAATCATCGGACTATCTTTTCTTGCAACATAAATTTCTTCTGGATATTCATTAAACATTACTGCCAAAGCATAAGAACCACGAATACGAACCATAGCATGATTAATTGCATCTACTGGTGTTCCTTCATATTTTGTATAATAATAATCAATAAGTTTAACTGCAACTTCTGTATCTGTATCGGAATAAAATGTATACCCTTTTCTCACAAGCTTTTCTTTTAATTCCTGATAATTTTCAATAATGCCATTATGTACTGCTACAATATTTCCATCATCACTTCTATGAGGATGAGCATTATTTTCCGATGGTTCTCCATGCGTCGCCCATCTGGTGTGACCAATTCCACAAGAACCAATTACTGCCTTACCATCATTTGTTTTCTCAGCAAGGATCTTAAGTCTCCCCTTTGCTTTCACAATATCAACTGGATTCTCACCATCACGAACAGCAATTCCTGCCGAATCATATCCTCGATACTCTAACTTGGACAGTCCATCTAATAAAATAGGTGCTGCCTGTTCTCTTCCTGTAAATCCAACAATTCCACACATAATTATTTACTCCCTTTTTCGCTTAGCGTGTCTCTTTTTCTTTAATTACAGATACAACATTATCAACATGTTTTCTACATATCTCCTCAGTTTCGGCTTCTACCATTACACGAATTAAAGGCTCTGTACCTGATTCTCTAACAAGAATACGTCCAGTATCTCCTAATGCATCAACAACTTTCTTTACAGCATCCTGAACATCCCGGATTTCCCCCAGGAATCCCCAGCAGCTATCCACCTCCACATCTTCCTTGAAAAGCTGGAATCCATAGCACTGGTTGGTCAGGTAGTAATCGTACTCCTTGACTTCGGCTTCCAGGGTTTGACGAACCTTCTCCAATATTTCAGGGGTGATTTTCCCGTGTTCCTGCTCGATCATCGCTTTATCTGCGTAGATCCAGCCAACCTGACCAGAATCCCACGGACAAGAAAAGCCGCAGGTATTCATGGTGATCCCGCTGTGATCGTACAGGTAAAGCGGAAGAATCACCATACCATCCATTTGTTCTACCAGCGAAAACAGTTCGCCGGTGGTGAGGGCAGAAAGGCAATCATCCAAAAACCAGTCCGGGACTTCATCTTTCAACGAGGCCGCATAGCTGGAGGACACATACCAATCGCTGTCTGAACTCCAGTGCTGATTCTCCCGCAATTCCCACTCCCGCGTGGAGCGGTTGTATTCCAATCGGGCATCTTTGGCCTTGCCAGATTTGAGAAATGCAAAAACCGGATTGTTCCGGTCATGGCCGCTGGAGTATTCAGAAAATAGCAGGTTCCGCAGGAAATCGCTTGGCTCATCATAATCGTGCTTCTCGCCCAGGCTGTATCTGCTATGCCAGCAGACCATTTTTCCCAAGCAGTCGTGATCCTCACGAGGGTTCAGAGGGGTATCATCATCCAGTATGAAAAGGGTGTAGGGCGCCATTGTCGCTGTCATCGGCATATCGCTTCACCTCCCTCCAGACAGGTCGATTCGCTTAGTTGGCGCCGTGGCGGTTGCGATACCAGCCAAAATAGAAAAGGCCGCCAATCATGGCGGCGGCAGCGGATACGCTCAAAATTGCTTTTTTCATATTGGCTCCTTTCAAAAACCAGATTTACAGTTCCATATCCTGTTCTTCCTCACAGTCCAATACAGAGCTGTCCGGCGGGGACGCCCCATGTTCTTCAAACTGCTGTCGGGTCTGAATCGCAGCGGACAGTTTGGAAAGCAGGTCAAACATTTTGGTGCTGTTCCGGCTGCCTTTGAAATAGCGGTAGTTCCATTCTCCAATTTGGGGGTCGTACCGGATACTGTGAAGCGAATTGATGATCCAGCCCTGTGTTTTGAGAGAAACAGGAATTTCATGCTCACGAAAGAGCTGCATAATGAGAGATTTGCCGTTGATCTCCCGGTTTATCACCTCCTTTCCCGCCATAATATTTCCTTCGGCCTCACGGATGGCGGAATCGTAACGAGCCTGTCGTTCTTGTGCCAACTGCTGTTCACGGGCGTCTTGCTGCGCCCGCCTTTCATTAGCTTGCCGCTGCCGTTCCGCAGCAATGGGGGCATTGTGGGCTTTTGCTTCCTCATACCGTCCAAGCAGATTGGCAAATCCCAGATCAGCCCACCGGTCCGGGGCTTCCATACTCTGATTGAAAACCCTCTCGATCTCACCCCGGATGCCATGCTCCAGCGTGGGCAGCCATTTCAGGACTTCCTCAAGCCGGTGCCGCTGGTCAATGCCCACCATAAACCCGTCACATGGAATATAAACTGTTTGGAAGAACTCCCGTTTCTTCTCCATTGTGTAGAGTTCAATGCCGTTTTCGTTGTAGAAGCGGTAGTAGTAGTGCTTGTTGCCCATCAGGTCTTTGGCAAAGACCCGGTTCTCGTCTTTTTCCTTGGGCGGAAAGATGTCCTTTTTCTTTTCATCCGGTCGGGTATAGCGTGGAGAAAGACCGGTGCGCTCCAAACTGTCTGCAATCAGCTTTTGGACTTTTTCAATACCGCCATGCTTCTCAACGAAACCGGCCAAGTCCTCCGCCTGCTGGAGAGAACAGAATTGCAGTCCGGTTTTTCCTTCATAAACGGAGCCTCTATGCTGAAACAGGTCCAGGCCAAACTCATTGCGGACCGGCTTTGTTTCTTGGGCTGGCAAAAAAGCACCTTCTCGAAAGAGATAGCCGACAGCCGAATGTTTCTCGCCCATATATCACCACCTCACATCACTGCTCCAGCTCATGCTCGTTGTCATCGTCCAGGCGCAGAGCAAGGAACTCTTTGATACAGTGTTCTGCCGCCTCGTCGGTGGGGTACAGCAGTTCCAGCGTCAGGTCGTCCAAGTTCTGATCTTCCAGACGGGGATAGCCCGCCAGAGTGTTTTTGATATACGCCGTGAGAAGATCGTGGGGGCTGAATGCCTCCAGCAGCATGATCTTATACTTCGGCAGAAGCGCAGGCAGGAACTCTTTCAGAATCCCAATCTTCCTCGCCATCAGATCGTTGTCCGTTTTCATCCAAAATCACCTCGCTTTCCTGTAATGATTCAAACTCCAACTTAGTGTTGATTTCCGTGAGTTGGGCAACCTTTTCCGACAATTCTTCCTCATAAAGAAACGGCTGTCCAACCTGCTGTTGGGCAACCGCCAGTTGTTTTTGTGTTTCTTTCAATTCGCGCCGTGCATCTTCAAGATAGTTTGGAATCCGTTCAGCAAGATTCTCGATACGGGTAATCGTTCCCTGACCGGAATTGCCTATATCCGTCCCATACAACAAAGCGCCCCGCAGAATAATATCCCTTTCAAACGGATTGAAGTTCACGAAAAGAGAAAAGCCACGATACGAACCAATTTCAAACTCATATTCATCTTTTCCACGGCCTTCACTTATCATCCGATAAAGAAGGGCAAATGCTTCGCCCGCTGCCGGTCGCTCCGTATAATGCTTTCCATCCAGCACGATGGAGAAATCCTTGCCTTCGGTCTGTCCCAACAGAGAAATGTCCTGCGTGACTCGCTCAATTTTCTGCTCATATTCCCGGATGCGGGATGGATATGTCAAGTTAACCTTGTGTTCCAAAGCAAGCTGTTCATTGCTCCACGCACCACGCAGAATTTTCAATTCCGTGACCCGGTTTTCCAATTCCATCTTCTGTGCGACCATCGGATTGTCGGTAGCGGCCGCCTTGAACTGTGCGGCAGACAGGACGGTTTCATCCACATCCTCACAAGAGCGGGCAATGTGTTTTCCGGTGAGAATCTGCGTGATATAGCGCAATTTCTGCTCCTGAATCTGCCAGAGATACGCATCAAATGTTCCTTTGGCTACGAATTGCTTTATCATAATTTCAGGGTTTTCGTTGCCCTGCCGTACCCCACGTCCATTTCGCTGTGTAATGTCAGAGGGCTTCCACGGACAGTCCAGATGGTCAATGGAGATTACCTTATTCTGAACATTCACGCCGGTTCCCAGCTTGCTGGTGCTGCCGATTAAGATACGGACTTTTCCTTGGCGGGTACGCTCGAACAGTTCCTGCCGCTGTGCTTCAGAAGTGGCGTCGTGAACAAAGGCTATCTCCGATTCCGGCACACCCTTTGCCAGCAGCACATTTCTTATTTCATCATATACATTGAATTTCCCGGCTTTGGGAGTGCCAACATCACAAAAGACAAGCTGCGTGGAAGCAGAGGCGGCGGTGTCCTTCCAAACCTGATAAACATCCTCAATGCAGACACTCAACTTACTTCCTGTACCATCCGCATCCGGTCGAATCAGGCGCGGGTCAATCGCCATCAGGCGGGCCTCACCGGTCAGCTTCAGCATATTATCTTCTTCCGGCTTCACTCGGCCGGTTCGGATTGCTTCCGCCCGCAGAATAAAATCGGCCATGATCGCCTGCTGTGCGGGTGTGGCTTCCACCGAAACAATCTCCGCTTTACCAGTGCGAACAGCCGGGAGTCCGGGAATATCCAACATATCCGCTGTTTTGATGTCAGCGACCTCACGAAAGACAGCCATCAGTTCAGGGAGATTGTAGAAACGGACAAAGCGATCACGCATCCGATAGCCGCCGCCCTCCGGCTTCAATTCCAGCACAGAGGCTTTCTTTGCAAAATGGGCGATCCAGGTATCGAAGTAGGACCAGCCGAAGCGTTCCAACTCCTGCGGCTGCAAATACCGCTGCATGACGAACAGTTCGGAAATCGAGTTACTGATTGGCGTTCCGGTCGCAAATACTACGCCGCGCCCCTGATTCGTTTCCTGTAAATACTGGCATTTGAGCAGCATATCAAAGGCGCGTTGACTGCTTGAGGTTGTAATACCAGCCACATTCCGCAGCTTCGTAAAGACAAAGCAGTTTTTGAAAAAGTGGGCCTCGTCCACCATCATCATATCTACGCCGAGCTGCTCAAAGGTCAGCAGATCGTCTTTCTTTTCCTCGGCAGACAGCTTTTTCAGCCGCTCATCCAGATTTTTGCGGAAAATGACCATCTGCTTGACGGACCAATTCTCGCCATTTTCGCTCTTGATTTCATGGATTGCATTTTCAATATCGTTGATCTGCCGTTCCAGCATAGCAATCTGCCGCTCTGTGGAGATTGGGATTTTCTCAAATTGGCTGTGCGCCAGAATCACTGCGTCATATTCTCCGGTGGCGATTTTAGAAATGTAGCGATTGCGGTTTTTGGGAGTAAAATCCTCTGCGGTGGATACCAAAAGGTTTGCGTTGGGGAAAAAGCGGTAGAACTCTGTTGCCCACTGGCCCACCAGGGGATTGGGAACCACAAACACCGCCTTGTGGATCGCTCCCAGGTTCTTGAGGTACATCCCGGCGGCAATTAAAGCAGCGGTCTTTCCGGCGCCTACCTCATGTGCGGCAAGCCCCGTCCCGGTATAGATGACACGGGCAGCAAAATCAAGCTGGTGCTTCCGCAGCTTCATCTCCGTGTTCATGCCGGGAAATACGAGATGGCTCCCATCAAACTCACGGGGGCGAACTGTGTTGAAGGTTTCATTGTAGATACGCAGAAGCCTATCTCGGCGCTCCGGTTCTTTCCAAACCCAGGACGCAAATGCTTCCTGAATCTGTTGCTGCTTGGCACGGGCAATCATGGTTTCCTGTGCGTTGACTACATATTTAACCGACTTGTTGCCCTTTTCATTGATGTATTCCTGCCGGTCACGGACAGTAGTGGACTGCATATTAAGGCAATCCTCAAAAATCTCATAAGCATTTTTCCGCTTGGTTCCGAAAGTCTGGTTGACCATTACGGAATCCGGTTCCGCATTTTTATTGGTGACACGCCAGGTCGTGGTATAGGAGAAATACTCAATGTCAATGCGGTGCCGGTTGTCGCCGCCCTCGATGACCTTTTCATATCCGCTGGTCTGGAAGGTTTCATACATGAATTGGCGGTAATACTCAATGGGAACCCAGATGGCACCCATATTCACTTCGATGTCGGCAGGAGTCAGCGGCTCCGGCTGTACTTCCTCCAAAGCCTCTACATTCCGGGCAAAGAGTTCCGGTTCTTCCGCTGCCTTCTGACGTGCGTAGAGCAGTTTATCCCGCACATGACCACTGAGATATTCTTCTGCAAGTTCCCATCCTTCCAGCGGATTACCGTAGTATTTCTGGGGATTGAGATAGATGCGAGTATCCAGCTCTTGCACCAACTCCTGTGGGGCTTTTCCTGTCAGGAAGGACATATAGGGCAGATCCACCCGCAGCTTGTGATTCAGGCAGATTTGAAGAGCGTCCTCGGCGGTGTCTGCATGGTTGACCTGACGGAAAGGACGGATGGTGGCTTTGGTGAAGATCGCTGATTTATCCCAACCGGTCTTGTCTTTCCGCTCATCCTCGATAGAGCGCAGCAAGGGGAATTGGTCATCATCAGAAAAAGCGAGGATGTTTCCTTTGCTGTTGATGGCTCCATACTTTGCAACGAAGCGGTCATATACCTGATTGAGTGTGTCCTGTACTTTCTGGAGATCAACCGGGTCATACTCATGGGACTGGATGTTGATAACCTCCAGCAGCGCAGTACGGATTTCGCACAATCCCTTGATTCTTTCGGCCTTCATGCCGGTGTAAGGCTGCGGGATCAGCTTATCTTTTTCACAGAAGAAGATCTCGCCATTCCGCACAACATAGGTGAAGTTTTTGGTTCCGGCCGGAGCGTCCTCATACTCTGTATTGCTTTCTTCCGGTTCGTCTGCCTCAATTTCTTCATCTGGCTCTGCTGTGAAACGGGCGTACAGGGAGTCAACCGCTTGGGTAAGATGCTGGTTCAGGTCAAAATCTTCCGGGGCAACACAGGCCGTCCCATCTTCGTTGCCGTACATATTCCGGCTGCTCACCATCTCGCCCATGAGCATTTCGGGATTATCTTTGAAATAGCGGTTATAGGCGATCCATTTACTGCGGTCCAGGTCAGTTTCAATCCAGGACGGAAGATTCGCGCGATCAAGTTCTATGGGCTGCGTTCTCTTTTTCAAGAAAACAACATCCGCTGTTACATCGGTTCCCGCCAAAGCCTTGAACGCTGTGTTGGGTAGGCGAATGGCGCCGATGAACTCTGCCCGCCGTGCGATATATTCCCGAAGGCTCTCGTCCTTGCGATCCATAATTCCTTTGCTGGTGATAAAGGCAATGATACCGCCCGGTTTTGCAAGGTCCAGGGACTTGATGAAGAAATAGTCATGGATGTACGGGTTCAGGTCATTGTAGCGCCGGTCATAGATTTTCACGGAGTTGAACGGGATATTGCCCAGAATCACATCAAAGCTGTTGTCCTCAAATTTGGTGGCTTCATATCCCATGATGGAAATATCCGCATCAGGATAAAGCTGCTTTGCGATTCTGCCGGTGATGGAATCCAACTCTACGCCAAACAGCTTGCTCCCTTGAAACTGCTCCGGCAGCACAGAATAGAAGTTGCCGGTTCCCATACCGGGGTCCAGAATTTTTCGGTCAGGGCCGCCCTCGAAGCCAAACCGTTCCAGGGCGCGGTAAATGTGCCGGATCAGGTCAGGCTCGGTGTAGTAGGCTGTAATGGTGGAGTCCATGGCCGCCTTGTATTCCACATCAGTCAGCAGGGACTTCAATTCCTGATATTCGTTCTCCCAACCAGAGGCCGTACTGGAGAAAGCGTTGGCAAGCCCGCCCCATCCAACATAACGGGCAAGGATGATTTGTTCTTCCGGTGTCGCTGTCCGCTTTTCCAGCTCAATCTGCTTGAGCAGCTTGATTGCCATGACATTGTTTTTGTATTTGGTCTTTGCTCCACTTGGATACAGGTCATAGTCCTCAGAAAAACGGAAGTTGTGTGTGGCGACCTGCGGCGCCGCAGGCGGCTCACGAAGGGACGCCAGATCAGTGGGGGTGGCTTCATCCATAACAGCGGGTGCCTCTGCTGCTGTACCATCGCCCATTCGTACAAAGGCGCGAATGGGGCGCAGTTCTTCCAGCTCTTTTTCCAGCCGGTATTGCGTGTCCTCCAGATCGTCCATGTCGGCAGCTTCTTGGGGGGAGAGAATAGCCCCACCGTCCAGGCGCCGCACATAAGCGTCAAATTCCCGCGTAATATCTTCAAGGTCATTTTGTACCCGGAGATAGTCGGGATTGGGCTGTTCATCAACCACAGCTTGGTACAAGGCCGAGCCATCCTCAGTCAAATACCCCCATACAATTTCCTCATTGGGATATTGCCCTTGCAGATAGCGGAGCATCTGGGTTGCGATACCTTGGCGGCGGTAGTCCTCCAGAACTTCAATCATGCTGATATGGGGCCGCCCCTCAAAAATGCTGTACCGGATGGTTCCAACCGTCAGCTCACCTCGGACCGCCTGCATCAGCATATCAATCTGCCCATGATGGGCGTCCAGGGCTTCGTCCAAAATCTGCGTTTCCTCCTGCGAGGCTTCCGCAGTATTTTCTACCGGCTCCGGGGCTGCCATGCGGCGGGCGTAGGCGTTGATTATATCCAGAGAAATCCAATCAGGTTTTTCAGGCAGTTGGGCATACAGTTCCCGCATTTTCTCAATCTGTGCATCCACACTGCCTGCCCACAAATGCTTTTCTGCCCGCTGTCCCGCCCCCAGAAAATACTCGCAGTCAGCACACAGACGGTCTAACAGACGGTATTGGTCACTGAAAGGCTGCACCTCATCCTGCTGTTCCGGCTGGCTGACAACAGGGGTTTCCAGATAGCGGCCTTCATCCACCAGGCGTTGCACGACACCGGCAGCCCGCGCCCAGGACAGCTTTGTTTCCTGTGTTTCGCCCTGCTCATCCTGCCATTCGATAGAGACACCTTCATCATTGATCATGGCGTATTTCACGCCCATATCCTCAAGGGAGAACCCTTCATATCCATATATCTCTTTCAGGAAAGTGACAAATGCTGAACCGGTGGGATGGGTCTGGGCGAACTGATAAATGCGTTCTTTTTTATTCTTGACAATGGGGCCTTCACACATAACCCGTTCAATGAGCAGATCTTCCGTACTCTTTTCCAAGGACAGAAGGGAGAGCTGCTCCGGCTGTTCTTCTTCCACGACCGGAACAGCTTCGGCAGTCGGGCGCAAATCCACATCGACTTCTTCATCATTGACCATCATAGAGGCCCGCACCGGCTCATAGCCTTGGCTGCGGATATTGTTCAGCCAGGTGGCAAAGAAACTGTTGAACCCGTTGATTGCTTTCTCGTATGCGGGGTCGTCGGGATCAGCCTCGTTATATACACCAATGCCGCTGTTCTCATAGCTGAAAGCCCGAAGTGTCCCAGCCTCTTTGTCGATTTGGAAATCCATATAAGGGTCATACATCCGGTCGCCGTTCTGCATATAGTAATGCTCCATGCAGTAATGGGAACCGTATTTATGGTGAATGACCAGAGGATAGTAGGCTTCTCCGGCCTCCAGCCGCAGATACTCATATTGACCGGACACAATCTCCGGGAACAACTCTTGAAAGCGGCGGAAATTCTTGTGCGCCGTCGTGTTTCCTTTGACGGGCGGCGGTGTAGGCTGCTCCGCTGTATCTGTGGGGAGAGCCGTTTCGGGGGCCTCCACAACAACAGGGGGATTTTCGTCAGGAACGGATGCAGGCTCGTCACCGGCTGCTGGTGTGTCGTTTTCCATTTGAACAATCGCCTGCGGCTTGACCGGTTCCACTACGGTTTCTCCGGCTTCATAGGCAACAGCATCCAGAACATAATCAAAATCCGCTTCTCCAATGGTCATTTGCCGGTGAGGACCGCCCATTTCATCAACTTCATCAGGGATGTTATAATCCCCGATGGGGTCAGGTTGCTCCTCTACAACAGGATTGGGATAGTCGCCATCCTCGATCATGGCATCCAGTAAAAACGCCAGCCCGTTCCAGGGAATGTAGGTATAGCCTTTATCAAAGAAAAATGAAATGCCATCTTCACCATGCAACCGGGTACGATAGAGAAGATCGCCCTGATATTCACGGTCGCCATAGGGAGTAAAGAGAGCCGCAATCTGCCGCCCTTTGTCTGACCAGTCAGGATTGAGCGGCGGTTCTGACAATACGCTGCGAACCGCGCTGTGCAGCTCTGGGGGGTATAGATTGGTGCTGGTCAGGATGTACTCATAATTGCGCCGGACTTCTGCATCGGTAAAATGGCGTGTCGGTTGTTCCGCAGGAATAGAAAAAGAGCCGTCCTTTTCAGACGGCTCTCCCACAGGTGCGGCGCTTGGCGCCACTTCTGTATTTGGCTGTTCTTCGGTCAGCGGGGAATCAGGACTACGCTCTGGAGTACGGTTTCCTCCGCCATCAGTTTCAGACTGTTCAGGTGTCGCGTCCGCTCCATGATGTCCTCGGTCTGCGGAAGCGGCTCCTGCTGGAGCATTTGCTGCGTCAGGGCTTCGATTTTCTCGGTCGCCTCGTCCTGTACCCGGTGCAT
>ERZ825324.2233-NODE-2233-length-20851-cov-6.331025_pt1 | contig 20851 bp, 29 predicted proteins | sample MGYA00519859_ERZ825324 | MGnify/ENA primary metagenome ERZ825324 (study PRJEB31778, sample SAMEA3449198) | human gut metagenome | biome: human gut; feature: human-associated habitat; material: faeces | place: United Kingdom | collected 2010/2012 ... | reverse complement strand
TCAAGGAGACCGGCATCTATGTGCCCATCTGCTCCGACGGCGGCATCGTCCACGACTACCACATCACCCTGGCACTGGCCATGGGTGCCGACTTCGTCATGCTGGGCCGCTACTTCGCCCGCTTCGACGAGAGCCCCACGAACAAGGTGCGCATCAACGGCCAGTATATGAAGGAGTACTGGGGCGAAGGCTCCAACCGTGCCCGCAACTGGCAGCGCTATGACTTGGGCGGCTCCACCAAACTGAGCTTTGAGGAGGGCGTGGACAGCTATGTGCCTTATGCCGGTCCTCTGGCAGACGGCGTGCAGACCACCCTGTACAAGGTGAAGAGCACCATGTGCAACTGCGGCGCTCTGTCCATCCCCGAGCTGCAGCAGAAGGCCAAGCTGACCGTTGTGTCCTCCACCTCCATTGTGGAGGGCGGCAGCCATGACGTCGTGCTGAAGAACGCCACCCCCAACATCATCAACGGCTAAAGAACAAAACCCTCTCAGTCTGCTCATTTCACTCGCATCCAGCTCCCCCGAAAGGGGGAGCTTTTTCGTTGAATCGGAAAGTTTCCTTTCTCGATAAAAGCTCGCCCTTCGGGAGAGCTGGCATCGCGTAAGCGATGACTGAGAGGGGTGTTCTTCCGTTCGATCGCAATCCCAGAAAATATCGCAAAACCCTTGCGCAGGCCTGCGATTGGTGTTATCATGTTAGAAACACTCTGTCAAGACAGGGCGAGGGCTTTCCGCCGGGGTTCTGTACTCCGGCCGGAAACTGGGAAACGGCAGCGGCCCGCGGGCAGTGCCGTTGAGAAGAAGAGAGGAAACATTCATGGACGAAATCAAGGTTGTGCCTTATATTCCGGATGAGGACTACGACAACCCCGCAATGGTCGTGGATTTTTATGAATTTACGATGGCAAACTGCCTGTTCCTGCACGGATTCAAGGACACCACGCTGGTGTTTGACATGTTCTTCCGCAAGAACCCGGACAATCAGGGCTATTCCATCAGCGCCGGTCAGCGCAAGCTGACCCGCTTTCTGCTGAATTACCATTTCAACGCACAGGACATCTGGTGGCTGCGCACCAAGGGTATGAGCGAGGAATTCTGCGAGTATCTGCGCACCTACCGCTGGAAGGGCGACATGTATGCCCTGCCGGAGGGCACTGTGTGCTATCCCCATGTGCAGATGGTGCGCATTGAGTGCGATCTGGTGGGCGCCATCCTCATTGAGACCTACTTGCTGCAGACGATGAACTTCCACAGCCTCATTGCCACCAAGGCTACCCGGGTCACGGGTCTGAACACCCATACGCCCCGCAGCGTCATGGAGTTCGGCACCCGCCGTGCACAGGGCGAGAGCGCCGGCAACGATGGTGCCTATGCGGCGGTCCTGGGCGGCTGCGTGGGTACGGCCAACTGTCTGGCTGAGATGAAGTTCGGCTCGGACGTCAAGGCCGTGGGCACCGTGGCACACAGCTTCATCGAGTTCTTCCCGACGGAATTCGACGCCTTCAAGGCATTTGCCGACACCTACCCGGACTCGGTCAGCCTGCTGCTGGATACCTATAACATCATGGAGAGCGGTCTGCCCAACCTGATCAAGCTGGACGACTACCTGATCGAGAAGTACCCCAATGACCCTAACCGCCGCGTCAAGAGCGCCCGCATCGACTCCGGCGACCTGGCCCGCGGCTCCAAGCGGCTGCGGAAGGCCCTGGACGCTGCCGGCAAGCCCTACATCAAGCTGGTGGCCTCCAACGGTCTGGACGAAAAGAAGATCGCCAACATGGAGCTGTATGAGCATGCCCATTTTGATTCCTACGGCGTGGGCGAAAACCTGATCACCTCTGCTTCCGACCCCGTGTTCGGCGGTGTGTACAAGCTGGTGGCGGTCAAGCAGCCGGACGGCAGCTACACTCCCAAGATGAAGTGCTCGGATTCCGCCAGCAAGGCCATCATTCCGGGCAAGAAGATGCCGTGGCGCCTCTACGATGAAAATGGTCAGGCCCAGTGTGACCTGATCGCCATGGATGATGAAGTCATCGAGGCGGGCAAGCCCGTCACGATGGTCAATTTGGACTCCGATGCCATCGAGCGCACCGTCACCATTACCCCCACCAAGGTCAAAAAGCTGCTGGTGCCGCATGTGCTGAATGGTCAGCTGGCCATTGAGCTGCCTTCGATCGCAGAGAAGAAGGCATACATTGCAAAGCAGCTCACCGAGGAGACCTGGGAGAGCGAACTGCGTCTGGAGTGCCCGCATAAGCACTATGTGAACATGACCCCGGCTGTGGCCGAGTGCCGTTCCAAGATGTATGCAGAGCTGCACGGCGGCAAGGTGTAAAATAAGCAAAATAAAAAGCCCCTCAAGCGTAAGCTTGGGGGGTCTTTTTATGCCGCCGACGGGGGTCGAACCCGTACTCTGTCTCCAGAAAGGGATTTTAAGTCCCTCGTGTCTGCCAATTTCACCACAGCGGCATACAACGCTAATAATAATACAATAGAATGGCTTCTTTGTCAAGAAAAAGCACGGAGCCCGTCTCTTCATCCTCCATTCACGATTCATTTGTAAAAAGTGCTTTTTCTTTCCGTGGTTTCATGGTATAATAACCTTCAGATACGGTTTTCCGGGCCGTAGCCGCATGCTTTGGCAGCGCGGCAGAAGAGGGCAGAGCGGGCAGCGTACCGCTCTGCTGGGGCAGTGCCCGCAAGATAGGGCGGGCGGGAAATACAAAAAGAGAGGCGAATCGAGATGTTGGATATGATCAAGTGCAGCACCGGCGGCGCATACTATGCCCGCGGTGAATGGGTGCCTGCAGACGGCGAAGCAAGCGCCGCACTGGCAGCAAAGGGCTTTGATGCCGCAGCCATCGAGAACGCAAAGACCGGCACCATGGCCTACAGCATTCTGCAGGCCCACAACACCAGCGGCGATGCCGAAAACCTGAAGATCAAGTTCGATGCCATGGCCAGCCATGACATCACCTTTGTGGGCATCATCCAGACGGCCCGTGCGTCCGGTCTGGAGAAATTCCCCATTCCGTATGTGCTCACCAACTGCCACAACAGCCTTTGCGCCGTGGGCGGCACCATCAATGAGGACGACCACCGCTTCGGCCTGTCCGCCGCCAAAAAATACGGCGGCATTTTTGTGCCCCCGCATCTGGCGGTCATCCACCAGTACATGCGCGAAAAGTTTGCGGGCTGCGGCAAGATGATCCTTGGCTCGGACTCCCACACCCGCTACGGTGCTCTGGGCACCATGGCCATTGGTGAGGGCGGCGGCGAGCTGGCAAAGCAGCTGCTGGGCCGCACCTACGATGTGGCCCGTCCGGGTGTTGTTGCAATTTATCTCACCGGCTCTCTGCCTGCAGGCTGCGGCCCGCACGATGTGGCCATTGCGCTGGTGGGCAAGCTGTTCAAGAGCGGCTATGTCAAGAACAAGGTGATGGAGTTTGTCGGCCCCGGCGTTGCGTCTCTGCGTCAGGATACCCGCAACGCCATCGATGCCATGACCACCGAGACCACCTGCCTGTCCTCCATCTGGCAAACCGACGAAACGACGCAGAAATTCCTTGCGGTGCATGGCCGTGCCGCCGACTATAAGAAGCTGGCTCCGGCCGACCTTGCTTATTACGACGGTGTGGTAGAGGTAGACCTTTCTGCCATCCGCCCCATGATCGCACTGCCCATGCATCCCTCCAATGCATTTACCATTGAAGAGCTGAACGCAAACCTTGAGGATATTCTCCATGCCTGCGAGCAGGATGTGCAGAAGCTGATCGGCCGCAAGGATGTCAGCCTTGACCTGTGCAGCAAGATCGAGAACGGTAAACTGCGTGTGGATCAGGGCGTGATCGCAGGCTGCGCAGGCGGTCTGTACGACAGCATTTATGAAGCTGCCTCCATCCTCAAGGGCCACACCGGCGGCTGCGGTGACTACGCCCTGAGCGTGTATCCCGGCAGCCAGCCCATCATGATGGAACTGGTGCGCACCGGAGTCATCCACGACCTGATGGCCAGCGGTGCCACCGTCCGCACTGCGTTCTGCGGCCCCTGCTTCGGCGCAGGCGACGTGCCCGCCAACGGCGCGCTGTCTATCCGCCATACCACCCGCAACTTCCCCAGCCGCGAAGGCTCCAAGCCCGGCAACGGCCAGCTTTCCGGTGTGGCACTGATGGATGCCCGCAGTATTGCGGCCACCACGGCCAACGGCGGCATTCTGACCCCGGCTACCGATATCGACTATGATCCCACCGTGCCGGAGTATCAGTACGATCCTTCCAGCTACGATACCCGCGTGTATCAGGGCTTTGGCAAGGGCGATTACGATGCCCTGCTCAAGCTTGGCCCCAACATCAAGGACTGGCCCGAAATTGCACCGCTGGGCGATAACCTGCTGCTGAAGGTGGCATCTTACATCACCGACCCTGTCACCACCACCGACGAGCTGATCCCCTCCGGTGAGACTTCGTCTTACCGTTCCAATCCTCTGGGTCTGGCCGAGTTCACCCTCAGCCGCAAGGACCCGGAGTATGTGGGCCGTGCCAAGGCCGTGCAGGCCGAAGAAAAGGCCCGCCGTGCAGGCGAGGGCAGCGCCGAGGTGCTGGCCCAGCTGCACAAGGTGCCCGGCTGCGAAAACCTGACTTGGAACGATGTGCAGATCGCATCCACCATCTTTGCCGTCAAGCCCGGCGATGGTTCTGCCCGTGAGCAGGCGGCCAGCTGCCAGCGTGTGCTGGGGGCCGGTGCCAACATCGTCACCGAGTATGCCACCAAGCGCTACCGCTCCAACCTGATCAACTGGGGCATGCTGCCGCTGCAGCTGGTGGGCGCAACGCCCTTCGGTCTGGGCGACTATGTCTTTATCCCGAATGTCCGCGAGGCCCTCAAGGGCGACCTGCAGGACATCAAGGCCTATGTGCTGGGTGACACCGCAAAGGAGTTCGGCCTGTACATGGCCCCGCTGACCGCCGACGAGCGCAAGATCCTGGCCGACGGCTGCCTGATCAATTTCTATAAGCACTGATTTCTATAAGCACTGATATGATATAAGGCTTCCTCTTTGGGGGAAGCCTTTCTCTGGTTTTCTTGGGAGGTTCATTTTCCATGCCCGGCGATCTTCACAACCATTCCACCTGTTCCGATGGCTCTGTGCCCATCCACCGCCTGCCGCTCATGGCGGCGCGGGCGGGGCTGGACACCATGGCTATTTCCGACCACGACACCCTGCTCAGCGTGAACTACTGCAATGAACACCCTGTGCAGGACGGCGTGCGCCTGCTTCCGGCCACCGAGCTGACCGGCTATGACCATGAGCATAAGCATCGCGTGCACCTGCTGTGCTACTTCCCGGACCCGGAAAGCCGGGAACTGAAGGAGCACTGCGACATCCTGCGACAGCGCCGCAACGAGTGCGGCCTGCAAAGCGCAAAGGAGATCGAAGCGCTGTACCCGCAGTTCCGCACGGAACAGGCGCTGGAATACGCAAAGGACAGCGGTGTGCTGTTCAAAAGCGGCATTATGGAAGCGCTGCACCAGCTGGGGCTGTGCGATGCTGTGTACGGCAAGCTGTATAGTTATCTCTTTGGCTGGGAGCCGCGCGGCGTGGTGCTGCATCAGGTAAAATATCCCTCGGTGCAGGAAGTGATCGCCACGGCGAAAGCTGCCGGTGCGGTGCTGGTATTTGCACACCCGACCGTTTACAAGAGCATGCCGCTGGTGCGTCAGCTTGCCAAAGAGGGCATCATCGACGGCATTGAGGTGGAGCACCCCCGCAACAGCCCGGAGGACAGGGCCGAGTGTGCTGCTCTGTGTGAGCAGTATGGGCTGATCCATACCGGCGGTACGGACTTCCACGGTGCAAACCACAAGGTGCCGCACCCGGTGGGTACCTGTACCACGGCAGACGATCAGGTGGCCCGCATTCTGGAGCTGGCCCACAAGCGCCGCGGTATTGATGTGTGACCCGGTCACATTGACATTCCGGCACGCTGCTCTATAATAGAAGCAGACGATCTTCGTCGGGATTTCTGTCAAAAAGAGAGGATTTTGAACTATGAGCAAGGAATTCAGCTTCCCGAACAGCGGCACCTGTTCCAAGCAGACCAACTTTGTGCTGAACGATGACCACACCATTGCGTCCATGGAGGTCATTGGCGGCTGCAACGGCAACCTGAAGGGCATCTGCCGTCTGGTCAAGGGCATGAAGGCCGAAGATGTGATCGACCGCATGGAGGGCACGCTCTGCGGTTTCCGCAATACCAGCTGCCCGGATCAGATCGCCAAGAACCTGAAAAAGGCTCTGGCCGAAATGGACTGAAAAAATCAAACAGCGAAGGGGAGATGCCTGCGGGTATCTCCTTTTTGTTTTCCCATCCCGACAGAAAGAGATGTTTTTTTTCTGTGCTTCGGGGCTATACTTCTTGTGAAAACGAATTTCATCAGCAAGGAGCGGGCAAATGAGTATTTGGGAAAAACTTGGCTTTGGCGGGTACAAGGGCTTTTCGCACGAGTCGGATCAGCTGCTGCGCAGTGCGGTGGAGCTTGCCGGGAACCTTGGCTGCGAAAAAGCCGATACCGGCCACCTGCTGCTGGCGATCCTGCAGCAGGATCACGGGGCGGCAGCACGGTTTCTGGAGGGCAAGCAGATCCGGGAACCGGAGGTGCGCCGTCAGCTGGCCGAGAGCCGCCGCGCACCGGCTTTGCATCTGGATCGCTACGCTCTTGCGCCGGACCTCAAGCGCACCATGGATTACGCCATCATCGGGGCACAGAACGCGCACCTGAACCGGGCCGAGCCGGAACATCTGCTCTGCGCCATGCTGGAGGATGACGGCTGCACAGCAGGCATCCTGCTGGCATCCATGGGCGTGCAGCTCACAGATGCCGTGCGGGAATGCCGCCAGCTGTCCGGGCAGTTCGTACTGCCGTATCAGATGCGGACCACGGTCAGTGCGCCGCGCGGCAGCCGCGCCAGTGATAAGTACTGCCGGGATCTGACCCGCCGTGCTGCGGAACGGGAACTGGACCCGGTGTTCTGCCGGGAAGCAGAGCTGGACCGCATGGTGGAGATCTTATGCCGCCGTCAGAAGAACAACCCCTGCCTTGTGGGGGAGCCGGGCGTGGGCAAGACCGCCCTTGCCGAAGGACTGGCCCAGCGCATTGCCACGGATCGTGTGCCCCGTGCGCTCAAGGGCCGCCGTCTGCTGGCACTGGATATGGCCAGCCTTGTGGCGGGCACCAAATACCGCGGTGACTTTGAGGAGCGGTTCAAGAACCTGCTGGAAGAGCTGGTGCGGGACGGCAGCTCCATCCTGTTCGTGGACGAGTTCCACACCATCGTGGGTGCCGGTGCAGCGGAAGGTGCCATCGATGCAGCCAGCATCTTAAAACCGGTACTGGCCCGGGGCGAGATACAAATTATCGGCGCTACCACTACCGAAGAGTTCCGCACCCACATCCAGAAGGATGCCGCACTGGAACGCCGTTTCGGCAAGGTGCAGGTAGAGGAGCCTACGCCTGCGCAGGCGCTGGATATCCTCAACGGGCTTGCGCCGCGCTATGAGTGCTACCACAATGTCTGCCTTCCGCCGGAAGCGCTGCAGGCTGCGGTGGAGCTTTCGGTGCGGTATCTGCCGGGGCGCTTTCTGCCGGATAAGGCCATCGACCTTGTGGACGAAGCCTGTGCGGCGGCACGCATCCGGGCCGAGCAGGCAAAGCAGTCAAAGCCCACGCTGATGCCGGACGATATCGCCCATGTGGTGGCGCAGGCCAGCGGTGTGCCGGTGGAGCGGGTAGGTGAGCAGGAGCGGGAACGACTGGACAAGCTGGAAGAACGTCTCAACGCCGAGATCGTGGGCCAGAGCCGGGCTGTGGCTGCGGTGGCAGGTGCCATCCGGCGCAGCCGCACCGGTCTTGGCGAGCCGGGCCGGCCCATGGGTGCCATGCTGTTTCTTGGCCCCACGGGAGTAGGCAAAACGGCTCTTGCCCGGGCGCTGGCGGTCAGCTGGTTCGGCAGCGAAAAAGCCCTGCTCAAATTTGATATGTCGGAGTATCAGGAACAGCACACCGCTGCCCGGCTGCTGGGTGCGCCGCCGGGCTATCTGGGCCATGACGAGGGCGGACAGCTGACCGAAGCAGTGCGCCGCCGCCCTTACAGTGTGGTGCTGTTTGACGAGATCGAAAAGGCACACCCGGACATTCAGAACATCCTTTTGCAGATACTGGAAGATGGCCAGCTGACCGATGCCATGGGCCGCAAGGCGGATTTCCGCAACACCATCGTACTGCTCACCTCAAACCTCGGCGCACGTTTTTTGGCGGGTCAGAGCACGCCGCTGGGCTTTGCAGCGGGCAGCGAAGCCGTGTTTGAAAAGCAGTCTGCGCAGGCCATTGAGGAGGCAAAAAAGTGGTTCCGGCCAGAGCTGGCAGGCCGTCTGGACGAGATGATCGTATTCCGTCCGCTGGCCGACGACAGCCTGTGCGCCATTGCCGAAAAAATGCTGTGCCAACTGGAGCAGCGTGCCGCCCGCAGCGGCTACCAGCTGCATCACACACCGCGGGTAGGGCAGGCGCTGGCAGCAAAGGCCCGCTCTGCCTACGGGGCCAGAGAACTGCGCCGCGCAGTGGACAGGGCAGTGGAGCAGGCACTTGCGGATCAGATCGCATCCGGCACGGCCTGCGTGGGCCAGCACTGGACAGCGGACTGCTCGGCGGATGGTGCTATCGTCCTGCGGGAGGACGAAACCGCAACACTGTAAAGCATCTGAAGCTCAAAAGGACCGCCCTGAGTTACAAGACCCGGGGCGGTATTTTTTTGTCTGCAGGGGGGAGCGGAGCCATCCGCTCCTTTTTTGTGCGTACGGGGCAGGGACATTGTGAGATTGGCTCTTGCATCCTTTTGGTTTTCTGTTATCATAGAAGCAACAGAATTGCAGGAGGAAGTCCATGCGCACATTATTCCTTTTGAACCCAACTGCCGGTAAGGCCGATTGCACCCGTACGCTGCCGCAGCAGATCAATGTTGCCGCCGCGCGTGCAGGGCTTGCGCCGGAAGAATATACCATTCAGATCACAAATCACGCCGGTCATGCCCGGGAGCTGGCCAATGCCGCTGCGCAGCAGGCCCGGCAGAGCGGGGAAGAACTGCGGGTCTTCACTGCCGGCGGCGACGGCACCTTCAACGAAGCGCTCACCGGGATCTATGGCTATGCAAATGCAGCCGTGGGCTGTCTGCCCTTTGGCAGCGGCAACGATTTTCTGCGCACCTTTGGTACAAAGGAAGAGTTTCTGGATCTGGATGCCCAGCTGGCCGGTGGGCCGGTGAGCATCGATCTGATGCAGACCAGCCTTGGCCTTTCGGCCACCATCTGCGCTGCCGGTCTGGATGCGCAGGTTGCCTACGGCATCCCGAAGTTCCGGCGCATCCCGCTGTGCGGCGGCGAGATGGCCTATGTGCTTTCCATTGTGGAACAGCTGTGCGGACACATCGGCCGCAGGGTGGAGTACACCATCGATGGTGAAACGCTGGATGTGGACTGCCTGATGTGTGCCATCTGCAATGGCCGCACCTATGGCGGTGGTTTCTGTGCAGCGCCGGAAGCACAGCCCGACGACGGCTGGCTGGATGTATATATCATCCGCAAGGTGAGCCGCGTGACCATTGCAAAGCTGCTGGGAATGTACAAGAGCGGCAAGCACTTCCAGAACGGTCAGCTCGTCAGAGCTGCAGAGCCGTACTTCATTTACCGCCGCGCAAAACAGGTGAGCCTGCGCGCTGCGGATGGCCGCGGGCCGATCGTTGCCACGGCAGACGGTGAGTGCGCACCCAAGGAGCAGATCACTGTACAGGTACAGCCGCTGGCAGGGCGCATCCTTCTGCCAAAGCCTGCTTTTGAGCGCTTTGCAGCGCAGAGGACGGCACAGAGTGCAGACCGAACATGAAAAACCAGAAGAAGAGACAGCTTTTTTGTCCAAGAAGAAAGCTGTCTCTTTTTCGCTGTACGGCTGATTTTTTCATCTGTCATAAATTCTTAACCTAGGGGATGAGGATTTTTATGGATTTATAAGAACGCAGCTGCATATTTTCAGATTTGAAAAAATGTGGAAAAAGTGTATGGAATGCGCTCCATTCATACACTGCTCATACAATGAAATGCAATATAAAAAATACGTAAAATATAGAAAAAATACATAAGGTGAACGATAAGGCGGACACACAAACTTTAATGAATCTTTTCGATCTCGGAGCGGAGCCATTCGATGCTGCGGTCTGTATATACACGTTCTGTAAGGTCTGCAATTTGGTGGCCGATAATGCGCTTTATGGCGTACTCATCGACGTTGGCGCGCTTGGCCATGGTGACGAATGTTTTGCGGCAGTCGTGCGTATGATGCCGCGAGTCAAGTGCAAGACGGTTGATGACGACCTTGAACTGACGGGCATATAATTCGTAGTAAATAAAACTGAAGTCGCCTTCTACGAAGGTTTGAATACTGAACAGCCGTGGAGATTTGAGCCTTTCGGCTTCGCGATAGTGCTTCTCGACAAGCGGGTAGATGAGGTGGTGGATGGGAACGATTCGGTCTTTTCCGGCGTTAGTTTTTGAACCACCTCGGAAGGTTTGCTCCTCGAGGCTTACATTGGAGAGCTCCAGCTTTATGAGCTCTGAGGCACGCCAACCGGAGTAGCATTGGATCAAAATGATGTCTATGTAAATATTTGTTCCGGCAGCGCCCCACAAGATCTCCAACTCCCGATTCGAGAAACTGAAGTGCGGATATTTTTCAGTTGCCTTTTCTTCGGCAGACGGTTCGGGGAGGTTGAACATTCGCGCATAGTTCTTATCGGTCATTTCGTACTCGACGGCGTAATCAAACATCTGATTGAAGATCTTTTTCAAGGTCAACTGAATGTGATAGGTCGTGTGGTGCGTTATTCCGCGTCGGTCGACAAAGGTGCCGTTCAGCAAGGCGTTCTTGATATGAGGGATTCTAACAGTGCGCACCGGCATATCGTACAAGTCGTTTGCGTACTTCCATGCGCTATTGGTCGAAGTGATATTTCCACTGCATACTTTTTTGGTGTATTCGTCGATCCAGCGCTCGTAAAGCTCCTGCATGGTTAGGATCTGCGTCAGGTCGTAGGGGCACTTGTTATATTCCATGAGGGCTTTATAAGCATCGTTATAGGTTTTGAAATAGGCGACAGGCTGCAGGAGCTTGACGATGGGTTTTCCCTCAGGGTTGACTCCTACGGTGACCATTACACGAAAAGGCTTACGAAGATTGCGCCCGCGCAGCTCGGTGATTTGACCGAAACCGTTGGGAAGTCTGGCGTGACGCCTATGGGACTTGCGAACTGTACTGACGAGGCCGGAATGCAGCGGAAAGCCGCAATGAGGGCATATGGTCGCTTTGTCACTGACTTGTATTTCGCATTCTGGACAGGGTTTTAGCATAAGAACCTCCTTTAATTTTTACAGAATCGAATAATTCCAAATGAAAAAGCTCGGATGACCGGGCTTTTTTCTATTGTGAGTCATTCTAGGTTAAACGATTCCCACAGACTTGTCAATGCTGCGCCGCAAACTAAATAAAATACGGCACGCAGTCGACCGGTTTTGCCATTATTATCTTTTCATGCCTAAGACGTATCTGGATGCGCTTAGAGTAACATAAAAGGAGTACGATAGTATGGACAAAGCTAGGTTAAAATTGGGTGCTGTTCCGGTGAGGGTGGCAGCAAAGGTCTACGGACGTGATCCGGCATGGGTGAGAGCTGGTATCATTGCCGGATGGCTGCCGATTGGGGAGGCCACGAGAAACGGCAGGCGCGTGACCGATCTCAAGGAAATGAGCTCAAAATACGGGAGAATCAATTATTATATTTCGCCGAAGCTTCTTTTCGAGCAGACAGGCTACGAATGGAGGGGCGAAGAATGAAAAGAGAACGCGCGCAGCTATCTGTCAAAAACCCCTGCCACATCCCGAAACATCGTTACTACGAACTGAAGCACTTCTGCCTGCAATACCCGGACTGGAAAAAGGCACTGGTTTTACTGGACGGTTGGAACACCGAACCGCGTGGTATTCCGGGCATCATCAAGGGCAGGCCGCCGGAAAGCCCGACAGAACGGCAGGCCATCGCGAGATTATATTATTCCGGTCAGATCGCAATTGTTGACCGCTGCATTGAAAAGCTGGACCCGACGTTGGCTCCTTTTATATTGAAAGGCGTGACGGAAGGAATAGGCTTTGAGAAGCTGCAGGCGCAAGGGTGTCCCTGCTGCCGGGAAATGTACTACGAATATTACAGATATTTCTTCTGGCTCCTGAGCAAAGAACGGCAGTGACGCGAAAAAATCAGCCGCCTTTATGAAAGGTGGTATGAACAATGTTTAGTCTGATCGTTGCAATTTTGATCGTTGTACTGCTGGTCAAATGTATTGGCCTGGTAGGGGCAAAGACGGAAGAGGTGAAACAGAGAACAAAGAAGAAACACTGAAAATCAAAATGGAGCTTATGGGAAGCCATAGGCTCTTTTTTTTCGCAGACGCGAAAAATACAGCCTCCTTTATGGAAAGAAATGAACAAATTTAGGAGGTATTTTACTATGCTGAAGAATGTTATTAAAGGTTTTGAGGAAATGATGAACTGTGTTCTGACCGCTATGAACGAGTCGCTGAGCGATCCGTATGCTGGCTGGAACGAAGGGGAAGAACTCCTCATGCTGAACGAGGTTCGGTGTGGTATCCGCTAATGGATATTCTGACCGGAAAACGGGCGTATGGAAACATGCGCTCTTTTCTTTGACGTTTCGGTGCAGGCGCGAAAAATACAGCCTCCCTTATGGAAGGAGATAGCTCAGTTGGCAGAGCGCTGCTTGATTGCAGAGGTCGTGGGTCCGAATCCCATTCTCTTTCTTTTTTCTATTCTAGAATAGAATGTTGGCGCGAAAAACGCATTGTCCTTTATGGAAGGATGTCTTCCGAAGAACGAAAGGAGAAATGCTATTATGGCAAAACGAGTAAAGACGAATTATGACCGCGGGTACGTGAACGCTATGGATAAGATCCGCGTGTTCATCGAAAGCAGCTCGAAAGTGATGTATGTCGATACACGCGAGTATAAGAATGCTGAGACGGCACGCTGTGCTTACCGGAACGCGATCGCGCTGGTGCGGGCAGGAGGAATCGTGCGTGTTACTTGCAACCGCAATGAACTTTTCCTGATTCGCAATGACATCTGAGGCGAAATGGAGCTTACGAGAAATCGTAGGCTCTTTTTTTCCGCACGCAGGGGACGGGTTCCTCTACTATATTATTAAAAAGGAGAATTACAAAATGGACGCAAAACTGTTTCTGATCGTTTTCATCTGCATTGCTGCACTGGGGCTGGTACTGGGCATCGCCATCGGTTTCAACCTGAGCGAAGGCCAGAGGTGTGTCGGTGATCTTGTGATCGCACCCGGTGACGAGGATGCAGACCATTACATGTTCCTGGATCTTGCGAAAAGTCCGGAAACTCTGGCAGGGAAAGAGCGGGTGATGCTGAACATCAAAATGATCCGGACGCGAAAATAACGTGGTGTTCTATGGAGGAGACTCCAGAATGATATTTTGTAAAGGAGATTTTTAAAAATGGAAAACTACGAAAACAAAGAATTGCTGAAAGACGCGGCGAAGAAATCACTGGAAAGTCTTAAGGATCTGAAGCCGGGTACGGAAGAGTACAATACGGCTGCAAACATGGCGTTGAAGCTGTACGATATGCAGCTCAAGGATGAAGCGCAGGAAAACGAAAAACAGCTGAAAGAGGACGAGGCCGTGCGGAAAGTGCACGAACTGGAACTCGATCAGGAAAAAGCGGAGAAGGCGCGCAGACTTGACTGGGCAAAGATCGGCATGAAGGCGCTGACGTTTGCAGGCACGATTGGTATGACCGTGTACTGGTCGATCTGCGAGGCAGGCGGTGTAACCCAGCTGTCGAGAGCAATCGGCGAGGGAGTACATGAGCTGAAGAGAGGCTTTACGGAAAAAGATTAAAAAGGAGGAACCGAGGAGGGTTCGTGGCGAAAGCTGCGGACTCTCTTTATTTTTTATGCGATACCACGATAACGCCCAGCCGCAGGAGTGGACGAACTACTACGGAAGCGTCTACCGCTGCAACCATCCTGTGTACCGGGTATGTACATTGTATAAAGAGCGCAGCAAGGGCCTATGCGTGATCCAGCAGCGCTACAACATGGAAAGCAAAGCGACCTACTGGAGCGCCATAGACCCATGGCTGACCGATAAAATTTACCTGCATGACGGGTTCAAGGAATATTTTGACAGCCATGCCAAACGAAAAAATCAAAACGGAGAATATCCTACCGTGACCGTGCGACAGATCATGTGGGCGCTGCGGATGAAGCCATTGAAAAAGGAACGCTGGGAGACTGTGTTTGACAGAAGCACGATTTAGGACGCGGATTTTACAGAGTGCTTTATGAGACGAGTTACGTCTTAACATTTATATTTTGGAGGTATGAACTATGAAAATCAAAGCTAATGCTAATGGTACGTCACTTGGAATGTCAGGCAAAGCGAAAATTGATCGCATGGATTGTGCGGGTGCGGCTGGCGTGATTTTTACTGCAGTGGGTTTGGTGCTTACTGCGATAAGTTATGCTACCTACATGCACGGAACTATGTGGATTTCGGTGCGCGATAATGATACGGAGGGACGTAGTACGATATGCAAAGCTTATACGGAAACCGAAGACAAATTGCTTAAAGAGTAACTCACAGGCGGGAGCCGTGGAGAGATCTGCGGCTCTTGTTTTTTCGTAGACGCGAGAAAAACTTGCTCTATTATGAAGGAGGTGAGAGTTATGGAATACCTTCTGGCAAAGAGCGACAGACAGCTCGGTATTTGCCTGAGAATGCTGTACGACGAAGGATACAAAGGTTTGGTTGTTGAAAGTGTGATAAACGCTAAGAACTGAATGGAGTTCCACGTCAAGGTTATGGCTGACGAAGACAAGATGGCGAAGTTGAATGACCGCTACCAGACGTTGATTTCCTAAATCTTACTCTGGAGGGCAAAAGATCTGAAACATGGTCTTTTGCTTTTGTCCGGGCCATGCTATAATGAAACAAAGGGAGGCGAAGAGCGTGAGAGTGACATCGCACATGATTGTTCCCGTGAAGAAAAACGGCAAGTGGACGACCTATATCAAAGAGTTTGAAGAAGATATTCCGGATTTGGGACGGCACTGCCTGATGTGCAATTCCTGCGGAGAACCGAGCTATCCCGAATGCATGAAAAAATGCCCGGTGGAGCGTGATCGTGTCGAGCGCGAACAGAAGAAAGCACAGGAGAAAATTGCCAAACATAAGGTCGAGATTGATATTTTAGCCGGGCTGGTTCGTGATGGTTTGATGAAAGTGGAAGACGCTGCGCCGCGTGTGGAAATGACCGTGGAAGAATTTGAAGCGGCGATGCCAAAATGATATTTGAACCAGAGAGCTTACGAGAAATCGTAGGCTCTTTTTATTTTGTCCAAACGCGAAAAAATCTTCTTGCTTTATGGAGCAAAGACCATGAACAAAGGAGAATACTATGCGAGAAAACAAATTTTGGAACTATTCGATTACGATTGGCAACATGATTGTGACAATGGCATTCGGACTTGGAGTGGGTCTTGTAGTGCTGTTGTTTGCATTGATTGTGCGATCGATTCTTAGCAAGAAATGACAAAACAAGGTACGAACTGAACTTGTCTTTGTTCCGGAAATGAGCTGTGGAGAAATCTGCGGCTCTTTCTTTTTTCTTCACAAAGACGAAAAAAATTCACCTTGCTTTATGGAGGTAAGAGGGCTTTATCGAAAGGAGAAATTACTATGATGAAAGCTATCAAAAACTTTATGAAGAAACCTATCTGAAAGATCACGCCCTCTTATCTTTTTTGAAAATAATATTTTGGAGGTCGAACACTATGGAGGACATTATGCTGATCCGGTCAAGTTTTATGCGCCGTATCATTTCACAGATCATCAACAAGGCTTTGAAGAAGCAGGCACCCGGTGTAGAAGTGGAGCTGAAAGAAGCTCAGGTGAACTGTGTGGACAAGGAGCAGAAGCTGCGGGTACATCTGGAGCTGGATGCGGAGGTAACGAAGGCTCAGCTGAATGATATTCTGAAAAAAGCTGGAGTGCTGTGACGCAAAATTTTCAGTGTGCTTTATGAGATGATTAGTCTCAGATTTATATTTTGGAGGTATGAACTATGAAGAAACTGGTGAAGGTTGCTTTGGGCGCAGTGGCGTTTCTTGGCATTACCGAGTTGTTCTGCGTTGAAACCGTTGCAATCATGTGGAGAAAGCTTATGATGAGCAATGATGATTCAGCGGCAGATGCACTCGACAATGCGATGAAAGCGGGCCGAGCAAACTGGGAGCTGAAGCTGTATGAATTCCTGAAAACAGATCAGGCCGAAAGGCATCTGAAGCGCTAATCGAAAGCGGAGCTTACGAGAAATCGTAGGCTCTTTTATTTTTCAAAATGGAGGTTTGGCAATGAAACTGACGAAAACATGCGCAAAGTTTCTGCGCAAACATGGCGGGACGATCCTTGCCATCGGAGCCTCAATTGGTGTCGGTCTGACCATGTGGGAGACGGGGAAGGCGACTGTGAAGGCTACCACGTTCGTTACCATGAACAAGGACGAACCTATGGCGAAAAAAGAAATCGTCAAGGACTGCTGGAAGTTTTATATTCCAGCGGCTGTGGTTGGCGCTGGAACTGTGGCGTGCATTCTGGGGTCCAATGCGCTGAACAAGAAACAGCTGGCCAGTATGACCGCTGCCTACATGGCACTGGGAAAAACCTATCAGGAGTACCGCAGGGAGGTGGCGGAGCGCATCGGTGCTGAAGAGGAAAAAAGCTTCGCGCGGAAGTTGCTGAAAAGACAAAAGGTGAGGATGTTCAGCGGGATAAAGATGGTGATGTCATCCGGCTGTTCTACGAGCCTGCGTCGAAAAGATATTTTCATGCCACCATGTCCCGTGTCATTGAGGCATCGTACTATTTCAACCGGGAACTGGCCACGAACGGTTGTATTTCTGTGAACGAATGGTGCAACTATCTCTGCGCTGATGAACTTACCGTTACACCAGAAGGCGACGAAATGGGATGGTGTCTGGACCAACTCATATATGACTGGGATGCCTACTGGATGGACTTTGAATACGATAAACAAATCACGGATGATGGACTGGAGTGCTATTACCTGGCGCCTGCACTTGATCCGGTTAAAAATTACCTGAATTATGAGGAGGACACTTATCATGCATAAGATCGACTGGTGGAAAGTTGCATCTGTGGCAATGCTGGCAGCAAGCGCAATCATGGGCTTTGGTCATGACCTGATCGAGGATAAAAAGACCGAGGAAGACCTGCAGGATATGGTGCAGGAAGAAGTTCGGCGGCAGTTAGCAGAAAAGAACCAGTAAACGCGAAAAATACAGGCTCCTTTATGGAAGAGAAATCCAATTTGAACAAAGTAAAGGAGAATGATATTTATGTACGATTACAATTTTTACGAACAAATGGACAGCCTGATGGTAAATCTGCTGGTAGATCTGGCCATCAACATGGTACGTGTGCTGTATGCTACAGTACGATACGTGTTGATGCAACCGATCAGACTGGTGGAATACATCTGGTACTGTATCCAGATCGAACGTGAATGTGACCGTGAGGAAACAATTCGCTTCGAGAATTTGAAACGAACTGGACACATCTGACGAAAGCGAGGGCTTACGAGAAATCGTAGGCTCTTTCTTTTTACATTTTATGGAGGTATGAAAAATGAACCTGAAATCATTTGCAAAAGCGAGTCGGCAGATGCTGAACCGCAATGCATCCAAAATTCTGGCCGGTTTTGCTATCGGCGCAGGTGTCATGGCTGTAGGTTTCGCCATCGAGGCAACTCCGAAGGCGATGATCCTGCTGGAGGAAAAGAAGGCAGAACTCGGTGTCGAAAAGCTGGATGCGAAGACCATTGTCAAAACGGCTGGCCCGGTATACATTCCGACGATCGTGAGCATGGGCCTTTCGACCGCGTGCACGATCGGTGCGCTGAAGGTGAAGAGCCAGCAGAATGCCGCGCTGGCTGCAGCGTGCACGCTCTCGGAAACGGCTCTGCGCACCTACCAGAATAAAGTTGTTGAGACCATTGGCGCAGAGAAGGAACAGGAGATCCGTGAGGCTGTTGCTCTGGATAAGATGGCAAAGAGTCCGGAGCCGGCAGTGATCCCGAATGCAAAAGGGGTCGAAATGGATGATATTTACTATGACCAGCGGGTAAAATGCTGGGAAAGCCTGAGCGGGAACTACTTTTGGACCACACGGAATGCCATTGAACGGGCTATCAACGGGGTCAACAAACAGCTGCTCAGCGATTTCCGCATGACCGAAAACGACCTGTTTGACTATCTGGGGATGGAACATAACCGAAACGGCGATCTGCTTGGGTGGGATACCGACACGACCATGGAAGTGGAAACGTTCTATGCTTCCAAACTTGATGAAAACGGTATGCCGTGCCTTGTACTGGACTACCGTACACCGCCCAAGTGGCTGGGCTATTGATTTTTTTCAATGCCCGGAACAGACGCGAAAAATTCACCTTGCTTTATGGAGGTAAAACTCCAACATTACAAAACTTTATATTTAAGAAAGAGGTAACAAAAATGGACGAAATGAATAATGTGACTATGGAGAACGAGACTTCTATGGAGGTCGCTCCTGTTGAGAGTGTTGTTCCTGCTGAGGCAGAGAATCCTGCTTACAACAACGACTGCGAGAGCAGCGCTGGCATTAGCTTTGGCACTATTGTCAAGGTTGGTGCTGGTGCGGTGCTTGTCGGAGCCGCTGCTGTCAAGTTTGGTATTCCGCTGGTGAAGAAGGGCTTCAATCACATCAAGGAGTCGATTGCCAGCAAGAAGATGAAGAAAAACGAAGTCATCGACATTGAGTCGAAAGAAGTTCCTTCTGACGAGGAAACTACGGAAGAAGAGTAATGTTTGGTAAGGCGAGAGCTGTGGAGAAATCTGCAGCTCTTACTTTTTTGCTTTTGAAAGGGGAAAGACATGGCACAAGTAGATATGCCGAAGTCTAGCATTGGCCAGACGCCGACCGAGCCGAAAAAGAAGCTTGAGAAGGTCGTCAAGGGTAAGGTGGCGGTGAAAGAGCAAAGCGATATGCAGAAGATCGCATCACAGTTTCTGGCCGAAGATCTGAAAACGGTGAAAGACCGTATTCTGACCGATTATCTGCTGCCGATGCTCAAGAACGGTGCATGGAGCATTCTGAACTCGGCGTTCAGCATTGCACTCTGGGGTGAAGACCGCAGCCGCGGCGGCTCGAACAATTACTACGGAAACAACCGTGGGCAGCGCAATAGCTACGATGGCTATTATCAGGGCAGCCAGAACAATCGCCCGAACCCGCCGCCTGTACGCAGAAGCTTGCAGAATCTTGATTTCGAGAGTCGGGGTGACGCTGAGGACACTTTGGCGGGTCTCAGGGACGCACTGTACCGCTACCGGCAGGTTTCGGTGGGCGATCTGTGGGATCTGATGGGCGTGACAAACGATTCGACCGACTATAATTATGGCTGGTACAACCTCGATGATGCATTCATCAAAGGCATCCCCGGCGGATTCCGACTGGTTCTGCCGCACACTGTACCGCTGCGCTGATAGAAAGGACTGATATTTTATGAAGTTTCTGAAAAACGTGAAAACCGACGAGTTCATGGTAACTGTGACCCGGACTGCCTCGAAGTATGGCTATAAGCTGAAGAAAGCAAGCCCTACCATCATGATCTTTGGTGCTGCTATTGTGGGCGTAGCAGCGACCGTCTCTGCCTGCAAGGCGACTGTGAAGGCTCAGGATATTCTGGAGAATCATAACGAGATGGTGAAGGCCATCCATGAGACCAAGGAAAAGGTCGATAGCGGTGAAATGATTCTGAAGGAAGGCGCTGCCTACACCGAGAACGATTACAAGAAGGACCTGACCACGGCCTATGTGCAGACCGGTCTGAAGCTGGCGAAAATCTATGCACCTGCAGTAACCATGGGCACGGTTGCACTCGGCTGCATGTTCGGCTCGCACCACATCATGACCAAGCGTAACGCCAGCCTGACTGCCGCCTACATCGCTCTGGATAAGGCCTTCAACGAGTATAAGGGCCGTGTGACCGATCGCTTTGGCGACCGCGTACAGCAGGAGCTTGAGCACAACATCAAGGCCGTTGAGGTTGAGACCACCCGGAAAAATGAGCAGGGTGTAGAGGAGACTGTCAAAGAGTATACAGATGTGGCAATGGCACACACCAGCCCCTATACGCTGATCTACGACGAGACTGTGAGTTCCTGGGATAAGGATGCACAGCTGAACATGTCCCATCTGATCCAGGCGCAGGCTGCTGCAAACCGGAAACTCCACCGCCAAGGCCATCTGTTCCTTAACGATGTCATTGATATTTTGGACCCCTATGGCAACGGTATGCACCACACCCCCGAAGGCCAGGTCGTCGGCTGGATCTTGAGCCAGGATGATCCTACGAAGGAAAATCGTGTGGACTTTGGTGTAACCAACTACGTTGAGAACAACGATGCGCTGAACAATTTCATCGACGGGTTCGAGCGCTCTGTCCTGCTGCGGTTCAACTGCGACGGCGTGATCATCGACAAAATCTGAGACTGATATTTTGGAGGGACTTGCTATGACCAGATACATTAAGACGCTTTCTTATCTGTTTGCTGCCATGGCCGGAGTGTGCTTCGTCTCTGGTCTGGC
>ERZ825324.2231-NODE-2231-length-20857-cov-16.973897_pt1 | contig 20857 bp, 28 predicted proteins | sample MGYA00519859_ERZ825324 | MGnify/ENA primary metagenome ERZ825324 (study PRJEB31778, sample SAMEA3449198) | human gut metagenome | biome: human gut; feature: human-associated habitat; material: faeces | place: United Kingdom | collected 2010/2012 ... | reverse complement strand
GGAGAAGGCGAAGTCCTCATGGGAGCGAAGAAATAAAAAGTCGCCGCTCATCTTCAGATGGGCGGCATTTTTTACTTGCTAAAATGTGCGAACCGCCTAGAATGGTATTCGTACGATAGATACCATCTACTCAAGCACTTTTTGTGTTCGTACAATTCACAATCTGCAAATTAGCGGACTTCCCGAATTTTGGGAGGCCCGCCTTTTTGTTTGCAAACAAAAGGAGTAAAGAATTATGACCAAAACAACTACCCAAGCCGATGCACCGGTTCGGAAATGCACAAATGATGTGCTGTCCGTACCCCGCGAAAGATTCCTCGATATTGCTTCCAAACTCGACAGCCTGGCTTTCGATGACGACCCCTATGAGTACCACGACAACGAAGGCGTGGAAAGCATCTCTGACATCGCAGACAATCTTCTGAACCCCACTTATCGCAAGGCGATTATCAAGGCTTTGCAGGATAAGCAGGAATACTACGCCGAGGATGAATTTGATGATGCTCATATCGCAGAGAGAGCCACGGACATTCTTGACAAACTTGCTGAAATCTTCGGTTCCGACGAGCAGGAAGATTAAAAGTATTCTCAAACGCATTGCGTGTATATGATGCAATATGGTATAATAAAAACAGAGGTGATACCGTGAAAACATACACTCTTATCGGCGGCGTAAATGGTGCGGGGAAATCCAGCTTGACTGGTTCTTTGCGTTCTGAGCGCAGCGACCTTGGTATTGTGGTAGACCCTGATAAGCTGACCGTTCAATGCGGCGGCGACGAGTACGAGGGCGGCAAGCTTGCCGTCAAACATATCGAGCAAGCCTTAGAGGACGGCGTGAATTTTACGCAGGAGACAACTCTTTCTGGGGGATATCCGAAACGCCTCTGCAAACGCGCAAAGGAGGCAGGATACTATATTCGCCTGTACTATGTCGGTTTGGACACTGCCGAGGAAAGTATTCGGCGAATCCAAAACCGCGTAGAACGCGGTGGGCACGACATTCCTACCAAGGATGTAAAGGCTCGATTCTCTCATCGTTTCGAAGATGTCCTGAAAATTCTTCCGTATTGCGATGAAGCCAAGTTTTTCGACAATGACAACGGATTTGTTCTCGTGGCGGAATACCGTAACGGGCAGATTCTTCCCGTTGGAACGTATCGTCCCATGTGGCTCAGCCAACTCATGGAGCAATTTGATTGACATTTTCCCCGCTCATCTTTGGATGGGCGGCATTTTTTTACTTGCCAAAGTGTGCGAACCGCCTAGAATGGTATTTGTACGATAGATACCATCTACTAAGGCACTTTTTGTGTTCGTACAAAAATTCATAATTTCGCTGAGGCGGACTTTCCGAAGAATCGGGAGGCCCGCCTTTTTGCGTAGAAGGGAGTATTTATATGGCAACCAGAAAAATATTATTCCGTGGTCAGACTCGGCGCAAAGGGGAGAAGACCTCCATATCCGGTAAGCCTCTGCCCGGCATCTGGGTCACAGGCGGCATCTTTCCTCAGAACAAAGGCTATGAACGCGCCATCATCTATACCCAAGACCCGAAGGTTGAGAAGCATGTTGTATATGCTGAAACAGTAGGGCAATACACGGGAGTTGATGATGTGTTGGAGACCCCCGTCTTTGAGGACGACATCATCACCTTTTGGCAGAGGACCGACACGAAACACATGCAGCGTTACAAGGGTATTGTGAAGTACGACGAGGCGCTGACAAGCTTTACGGTTGTTTCCTGTGAGCCCAACCGTCTTAGTGACCCCGTTTTCCTTTGGGATTGCTCCGATATTCATGTGGTCGGGAATCTCTTTGACGGTGAGCTCAGCAAGCGTGAGCAGGAAGTTTCGTGTACTTACGTCAAATGCCTTGCATTGGCGAAGGACATTGATACGCTTTAACTTTGCTACGGTCCTCGTTTTAACGCTCTAAAGGTTGACAGCCTCTGGAACAAAGCTTTTGAGCTGATGGATGATGTGACCCGCTCTAAAATCATCGAAGACTTGAAGTTCTTCCAAAAGGCGTGGCGTGGATATGAGGAAAAGCCGGTAAAGGATGCGCAGAAAATCCTCGACGGTATCTCCGCACTGTTCGGTGAGGAGGTGGCGTCCAAATGACTTCTGAGCACGATTACCGCAATGCCGTTCGATATCTGCAAAACCTTCTGAACGGCGGTCTCATGGGCGCAAGAGGAACTTCTCCTCTGATGACGGCCATTGAAGCCTGCGAACTGCAAATCCCGAAACATCCCATCTCAAGAAAATGGTTGCCGAATCTCTGCCCGCATTGCAATGCGGATATTGGCGGAGACTGCAACGACGGCTACTACGAGAACCCGCATTACGAGCGCTGTCCTGTCTGTGGTCAAAGGCTCGATTTCACAGAGTAAAGGAGTGTGAAATATCATGATGCAGCAAGAATTTGAGAAGCTTACGAAGGTCAAGGTGACCTCGGAAGAATACAACGTCATTGAAGCCGCATACATGGCTTGCCAAGAAGACAAGCAGGTTTTCTGCAAGCAGTGGCTCAAAAAGGACGGTATTCGGAATCTGTTGAAGAACCGGCTTGCGGAAATCAAAAGTCTGAACAGTACCATCAAGGAACTGGAAAAGAGAATTGATACCCTCGAGGACTGGAAACCATCCATCAAGTACGGAACTCATTATTGCGATACTTTCTATCGCAACCTTTCCGCAGCCTGTGAAAGAAACGGCAAAAATCTGTTCGCTGTGCAGTCCGATGCAGAGGTATTCATTGCTGCCCGCTTCGGCTTCAACGCCTCAAAGCTCGTCATCATACCGGATGTGGAGACTTATGAGTCGAACCGACACGGAACTGTCCGGCTTGCAAAGGCCGAAACCAGAAAACCCTTGTATGTCAGTGAAAGCTTCAACTATGCACGCTTCGATGTGCTTTGCAAAGGCGGACACATGCAGTGGGAACTGGTTGACGGCAAGCTGTGCGACTACGAAAGTCCCAATATCTAATCTGCGGGGAGCAATCGTTTCCCGTGCTTAACAACGCGCAGACCCCAATGCTGTCTGCGCACAATTTTCCAAAACCATATCAAAAAGGAGCGTATTTTTATGACCTTACCGACCAATCATCCGTATTTTTTTACTTGCCCCTCGTGTGGCTGCAAGCTAATTTCCGTATCCAGCGGTGTGAGGGCTAAGCCGCATTGCCCGGAATGTGACTATTTTGCCGATGACGCATTCGTAGTCAAGGACCGCGTCGTGAACGAGGCCATGAATGTCATCGCCGACAACGCGGAACTGGCTGAAAATTTTGCCGAGACCGTCAAAAACGAAATTGCAAGCGATGATGATACCTATGCACACATCGGGTTTCACCTGGCAAACGATATCCGGAATCAGAGTCCCGCATCTGAGGTGCTCTTGACCCTTTGCGGCTGGAACATCAACACGCTGCTCGACAAGACTCCGCCTATCGCCATCAGAGAATAATAATAAAAAAAGGAGAACGACAAAAATGTTTAACGACATCAACCTTTCCAACGCTTTAGCGTTGATTGACAAGCCCGTATGGGTCATCACAGAGGTTCGCGGTCGTAACAAGAACAACCGCACCTATTCCAAGTCCCGCAGCAAGAATGTGATTTATCCCGCCACTATCACAAATGTGCAGGTGTGGCGCGGGTATTCTCACAGCAAAGGGGATACCGGTTGCCCGAAATGTACCGTCACCGTCGATATCGCCACAAAGGACGATACCGGCACAGAGATTTACTTCAACCTTCCGAATGAGCTGCTGAATGTCACGGTGTTTGAAAGCAAGGAGGATGCCGAGAAGGAACTCGCATACCTTAATTCCAATAAAAACACCATGACCTATTCCGAGCAGCGTCAGCGCGAGGATAAAAACAACGCAAAGGTGTTCGGAATCGCATGATTCGAAGAGAAAATCGCTTTTCTCCCTTGCCTATTTATGCGAACCGAATACAATTAGAACTGTACGATAGATACCATTCATAAACGGCATTCTGTGCTCGTACAATTCACAATTTCGCTTTAAGGCGGACTTCTCATCGCGAGAGGCCCGCCTTTTTGTTTTAATTTTCAAAAAGGAGTGTTTATTATGACCGAAAACGAAAAAGCAAGAGAGCTCATAGCTACCTCTGAAACGACCGTGAAGGTTGACCCCCAGAATGGCTGGTATCTCAAGCGGTTTGCCGCCCTGCAGTTTGAGGGCTCCGTGGACAATTTCGGCACAAATATGCCGATTCACGTCCTTGAACAACAGCTTCCAAAGGAGGATACCGTGAAGTTGGATGACGCTGTCATTGAGGGTCAAGATATCGATTACAGCAAGTTTTATGACGAAAAGGGTAATGAATATTCGTCAGTTAGTGAACTTGTGCAGACACTGCTCGGTCTTGACGATGACGATTCCATTCAGGAATACAACAAGGAAAATCCTGACTTGCCGTACATCCCGTATGAAAAGCTGCGGGACATGGACAAGAAGGATGTTCCGGAAATGTTGTCGTCTACCGTTGATGAAGCCGACTATGTGGATGCATACAAGGAAGTGACAGATATCGCATCTTACAATGTAGAGGTTGTTCCTATGAGCAACAACTATGAAACAATGGGATTCGCGTTCACGCATCAGGGACTCAAAGAGTACGAAAAGTCTATCGACAACCATATTTTCTATCCTTGCCGCTGTTACGCACATGCAGGGGAGAAATTTGGCCGAGAAGCGGGTGACTTCTATCCTATCATGGAGTTTATCCATGCGTATGGCGAACAGCTTCTGGTTGACGACCTTAAGCGGTTCGATGTCAAGGTGATGGAACTCGCTACTGCGGAAGAGGTGGAAAATCTTTATCGAACCGCTCCCAATGAGCCGTATCAGGCCGCTTATATCAAGGTCATGGATAGAAAAACGGATACGGTATATAGCCGCATCTATGTTTTCTGTGCAGGCCAAGAAGAGAAGTGCCTCAACGGCGATACTTATCTGAGCAATAAGCAGCATTATGTTTTGGTCAAAAAGGGTGACGATACCTATAAGGTTCCTTATCCGTTTGACTGTGATAAGACAGTTGAAGCCCTGAATAAGAAGTCCGAAAAGGAAGAGACACTGACCGCAGCACAGCGGCTGTTCTTCTGGGCAGAATACAAGAAAACTATCAAGTTGGATTGAAGCAAATAAGCCAAGAAATTGCAACCCATGTGGTTGCGTCAGATTGAAAAAAGGAGAAATGAATTATGGAAAGTTTTAATGTTGTAGTTACCGTATCCACCACTGTTTGCATCGACGCCAAGAACCCTGATGATGCTATCGAAAAGGTAAGTCAGGCGTTGAATAATGGTGACGCAAACATGAGCGCTGATGTTGCCAGTAACATTGGCTATTCCATGCGAAACGGTCACTATGAGGTGACGAATGCCATCCCGATGGATGAGTGAGGATGTTGAACTATGACAGAGATAGCATTTTTGGTGAAACCCGACTCTGAGATGTACCGCAAGTACTTCAAACAAAAGAACGAGCTGGACAAATTTGTCGGGTTCGCATTTGCGTTCATCGACAAATATTTCGCATCGCGTAACAAGGACTTCGATTACAGCTTTTCTACGAACATGCGCCTTACCGTGAAACTTCCGCCGAATGACGAAGAATGGTTTGGCGCACAGCTCATGAAGGAAAAGACGGAGAAGGGGTTATGCGTGTTCAAGAAGAACTCGCCCATGAATAAGCGCTGGCACGAGGAAGTTACATCGCACATCAATCCAGATTCTCTGACAGCAAGTAGATGGTGGTTCATGGATTTTCCATATTACGGCAAATGCCAAATCGCCATGTGGGATGACGGCTGCGGTAATGTTTACGGGTATTATTCCACCAAGGCTGCGCATCACAACTCCGGAAAATTGCCCGATTATGTGCAACCCATCAAGATGAGCGAGTATTACATCGCTCAGGAGCGCTGCAAGGAACTCGATTCTCTTTTGTCAGAGGCTGTGGACAAGGGGAGCCGCGCATCTCATATCGGCTCCTATAAAGCAACCTTCAAAAAGACCAGCGATGGTTCGGACGGTACAGGCTTTGAGGATAGTACCAGCGTATGTTTCTCGGTTGAGCATTGTGCAATGCCGTCTAATACGCGAACCGCTATCGTTGGCCTTCTTCACGATTATTGCTTGAAAAATCAGCGGTCTCTTGATGACCTTGCCGAGTTCGAGTACCTCGGACCTGCCGAGAAAGCCGACAGCCCCGCCTAAATCGCAATTTTACGCATAAAAAATCAATAAGGAGTGTAAATCATGACTCGTTTTTACATTGAAGGCGCTAAAGAATTTGACCGTGCATGTCGGTTACTGGATAAGCGCGATGTTCCTTACGACATCGATGGCGGTGACCGTATCATGGTCGCGGATTGCTACGCCATTCAGGTCATTGGCGTGTTCGAGTTGTTCGACATCGACTACGAGGAGGTATAAGCATGCTGCGACTTAACAAAATCAGTCCCAAAAAGCCTTGCCCGTTTTGTGGTGCCTTCCTTGAAAACGAAGCACCCAGCACTATCTGGTGTCATCCGCAAAACAGCTGCTTGCTGAGCCTCCGTGGCATTACCGGAGACGACCAAATTGCTCAGTGGGATACGCGCTTCGATGCAAAGGGAAAGAAGGTGCTTGACGATGCTGAATGAGCTTTTTGCTCGCGAAATCCTTGAAACGAGCATTGCGCTTGGCATCCTCCAAGAGATGAACGGCGGCGTCGTTATTTACCATGAAGCAAGCAAAGAAGACCCCGAAAACCTTCCTGCCGGGTGGTATATCGACGACAAGAATTATACCACATTTTCGATTGCCACTGACCCGGAAGCTATAAGAGAACTCAAGCCGTGTCTGGTTGAGGCTGGATATCAGTATGAGGAAAGGGAAGCGTTTTGGGAGAATATTCTTGGCAACACGGCTCCCAAACTTCGCTTGCCGATAAAAGTATCGCAGCAAATTTGAAAGGAGAACTATCATGACCGATAAGAGCATCTTTACCGCGACCCGTATTCGCGGAGAGGAAAAGGAATTTCTCGGCAGTGTCCTGCTCAGTTCTGAAACGGATACCGCTTCCGAGTTTTTCCGCAACATCATCAAAAAGGACGACAAGGATGTCGAGGTCCAGAATACTGAAACCGGTTTTGTCTTGACCGACAAGGCTGACCGCGACACCTGCTACATCCTGACCCGCACGCAGCTTGACGATGCTTTCTGGAACAACTGCACAGCTGATAAGAAGCATTGACACTTTTCCCGTCCACCGTTTGGTGGGCGGGATTTTTTTGTTGACGTTCCTTGCGAACCGCATAGAATTGAGATTGTACGATAGATACCATCTACAAAGGCGCTATTCGCGTTCGTACAATTCACAATTCTGTATTCACTAAGGCAGACTTACCATTCGTGGTAGGTCTGCCTTTTTTGTTTACAGCAAAACAAGCACTTGGAGGTGCATTATGAAAAACAATGAAATACTCGTCCGCAAAGCTATCGAAGACAAAGAGCGTGAAGCAAACAGCTATGAAGACCAGGAGTGCTACAATGCAGCCTACTGCTATGGTTATGCTGCCGGTGCATCGGATGCGTTGTCTACCTTGAAGCAGCCGGACCCGAAAGAACTCTTTATCATCCTATCGTACTACTCGAATGAGGACGATGGCGAGTTTGACCGCGTCGGCAGCTGCGACAAAGTTTATCCTACGCTCGAAGCCGCCAAAGCTGCAGCCGACAAACTCTTCAAAGAGGACAAGGAAAACCGTCCCGAGAACATCGCTGTCGCTTACACCTTTGATGATTGCGTCCGCGATATCGAGGAAAACCCGCTGTATGTTGTCGGGGAATGGCAAAAGAACGCTTTTGGAAGCTATCACAATTTCTACGCGGTTTTCAGCGTTTCTCTCGCTGAGAACTGAACAAGAGGAGGACTAAGAAAATGCTCAAAGTATTAGGCGGTCAATGCCGCAGCATCCCCGTTGTTGACGGGAAAGTGAATCTCGTTTTGAAGGCAGTTGTCCCAGCACCAGCAGACAAGGAAAAAGCTGAGAAACTCTGCTCCTTGAACGGCTGGGCACCGCACACTGACATGTTCAACAATCTTCTTATCACTGCTCCTGTATCTTTGGATGCATACCGCCTTTCGGATAGTTCCGTCATGAATGCTTATATCGGCTTTGCTGAGAAAGCAGCGACCGCTCTGGTCGGTAACAAGAACGGATATCTGATGGCCGGCGTAGAATCCTACGACGCCGTTGTCTAAGGAGAGGAAAGTTTCTATGAATATCAAATCACCCAATGAACGAGCTCAACACATCGCAGGAATGGCCTACCGTCACATTTACAAACCTTCTGAAGAAGGCAAGCGCGTCGAAGTGCTGCTTGACAAAATGTCTCTGCCGCAGAATGCGTATTGCTATGCCATGTTTCCGAAATGGTTCGCGGATTCTAAGGTAAAGACAAATGAAGCAGACCGTGTACGATATATCATGGGTCGGCTTTGCGCGTACTTGCATCATTTTTACGACAAACCCAGCGTTGAAGATTTTGAGAAAGGCTTTGACTACAGTAATATGGTCAAGTTTCAGCGACATTGCGAGAACGCACTAAATTCTGTGTTTGACCCCAAAGATGATGGCTCCATTTATCAAGATGGTGTTCACGGCACACACGAAGAGTTCCTGCTCATTTGCGAGTTCTACAGCAAAAACTACATCGACGCTGATGTACGCTGCGCCAATGTGACGGCATTTTCTCCAGATAAAATCATCAAGGATTGTTATATCCATGCCGTTCAGAAGCGCTTTGGTGTGTCTCCGATTGCTGCCAAACGTCTGTGGAGCAATAACAAACACAATAAGACCTACCTGCTCAACACCATTCACGGTCTTGCTTAATTTGTGTTACATAGCACATTCGTGCTTTGTATAATAATTCGTCCCATTTCACACCTATTTTATCAAGCTCTAAGGAGGAGCCACATTATGCGTAAAGATAATCTTATCGACAAGCCCACCGTTGTGTCTCTTTTGGGAGCCGCTGTATCTGCAGCTCTCATGGTTGCTTTTGCCATTGCTTATCGCATTGCCGGTCTTTTTGTCCCTGACACGAATGCTGTCATGGCGGCAGTTCACGGTATTATTTCGCTTTGCGGGAACATTTTAATGTTCTCCACCATTGCCACCGTTGCATCTGTCATATACAGCAAACTGTGTGATGACAGCGCTATAGCGGAGCGTTTCGCAAACCCTCCAAAGTCATCTGCTGTCTCGTCCGTTCTCACCCGAATCGCATTTGCAGCAATCATGATTTGCGCCGTTGGATTCGTCATCGAAGTCGTCGGTATGTCTCCAGTAGCCATATTCCTGGAGGCAACTGGTGCGCTGGAAGCACACGAGGCGTTTCTGCATGGATTCGAGATAATCCTGTCTTGCGTCTGCAAGGTCAGTTTTATAGTCGCTGTTTCGCTTGCTTTCGCTGCGTATAAGGTGCGGTGGGAACTGTAAAACACTTACATTAAGCCGCTCACTTTCTGTGGGCGGCATTTTTGTTGCCATTCATCGGCAAAATACAGGATTACTTCTTTGCAAAATTGACATTTTGCCGTTATCATTGTATACTATACTAAAGCGAGGTGGCAGTATGGCTTATATTTCGGTCGCTGATGCGGCAAAAAAATGGAATCTCTCGGAGCGGTCGGTTCGGAACTACTGCGCTATCGGCAAAATTCCGAATGCAGTTCTTGCCGGTAAGACATGGCAAATTCCGGAAGACGCAGAGAAGCCAAAACGGACAAATGCAAAAACTGAGAATGCTTTGTTGTCCGTTCTTCGGGAAGAGAAAAAGCAGCAGAGGAAAGGCGGAATCTATCACAAGATTCAGGTTGATTTGACCTACAACTCAAACCATATCGAGGGGAGCCGCCTGACGCATGACCAGACCCGCTATATTTTCGAGACGAATACTATCGGGTTCGAGAGCGGGGCTGTAAATGTGGATGATGTTGTCGAGACCGCGAACCATTTCCGATGTATCGACATGGTCATTGACAACGCTATGTATCCGCTGTCGGAGACGCTCATCAAGCGCCTGCATCTTACGCTAAAAAACGGCACAAGCGATTCCCGGAAAGACTGGTTTGCTGTTGGCGAATATAAACGCGTTCCTAACGAGGTCGGCGGGCGAGATACCACCGCTCCGGAAAAAGTCGAAGCGGAGATTTCCGAGTTGTTGTCTGCCTATAATACCCTCCCGAAGCATACGCTCGAACAAATCATTGCGTTCCATCATGACTTCGAGTGCATTCATCCGTTCCAAGACGGCAACGGGCGTATCGGCCGACTTATCCTTTTCAAGGAATGTCTTAAAAACAACATTGTCCCGTTTATTATCGAGGATGACTTGAAGATGTTCTATTATCGCGGGCTTCACGAATGGAACCATGAGCACGGGTATTTAGTGGATACCTGCTTAACGGCACAGGACAGATTCAAAGCATATCTGGACTATTTCAGAATCCCGTATGGCGGCTGAATTTTTCGAAATCCCTAATAGAGACAAAAGGGGGATAGTATGAAAATCAAAGTGATGTATCGTGCCCAGTGCCTTGCTGCAGCTTTGGGGTATGGACCCGAGTATGATGTCGAAAACATCGACGAGCCTACACTCATCATTTCGATTTCCAGCACTGACGATAAGCTGCCGCTCATCATGAACGAGGCCGACAACGAGAATATCCGGCATATCGAATACCTCCAGTTCGATGACATCGACGCTGCCGAAAGCGTGCATGGGCTCAAACCGATGTCTGACGAGGACGCCGGATGTATTGTAGATGCATTTCTTCAGTATGTTGACGGAGTTTCCCAGATTATCGTGCATTGCGATGCGGGATATTCCAGAAGTCCTGCCGTAGCAGCAGCTCTGGCGAAGGCATTAGGGGAGAGCGGCGAGGAATTTTTCGGGCATGACTACTGTATCAACAATCATGTGTACACCACGCTCCTGAAACAACTGTCAGAGCGGAAAATTCTAAAATAGTTGCCGAATCTTGCGAACGGTATAGTATGGAAGTATGACCATTACGGCGGGTGGACCTTTTGGGTCTGCCCATTTTTTCGTTTTGGAGGTACATCCTATGCATCATTCGCAAAAGCGGTATAAGACGCTCTATTTCTTTGCCGCGTTGATTGCAGCCGCTATCAGTGTATTGCTCATTGAATTGGGCGGAATCGGGGACAGCGACTATTACTGGCATATCGTTCTCGGCAAAGAAATTTGCTCTACACACACGATTCCGGTCGCAGATACCTTCTCTTGGATATCTCAGGATTTAGGGCTGACAGAGACCGCGCATTCATGGCTGAGCAGCATCATCCTCTATCATTTCTCGCGCATTTCTTCTAATCCCGTGGTAGGGCTGCTCATCTATTCCTTCATCACCGCGTTTCTGTACGCGCTCTTCATCGAATACGCTTGGGCGAAGGAACTGCGCGACCCGTTTGAGAATTGCCTGTTCGTCACCATTGTAACGGCGTTGCTATCCTGGGCCGGAAGACCTCAGAACATCGGTATGATTCTCTTTGTGGTCTCTTTCTATCTCTTGAACGACCTATACCGGAACCCGGACTCGAAACGATGCTGGCTATTGCCGATATTGAGTCTTCTCTGGGCGAACCTGCATGGCGGGTCTTTGCCTATCCTGTTCGCGTTCAACGGTCTTTATCTCTTGATGTGCTATCTGCCAAATATCAACACCTTCGGTCTCGTCAACGAGAATGAGCAAAAGACAAAAAAGGTCAAGACCTATATCCAGATTCTTGTTGCCAGTCTTCTGACCGGACTCATCAATCCCTATACCTACAAACTGTACTACTACTTCTTCATGACGAACAACGAGGCCACTAAGAAATACGTCTCGGAATGGCAACCGTGCGAGCTTGCCGATATCGTTGCCTTCTTCTGTCTGGCATTTCTGTTCATTGTCTTTGTCTCGCACAAGAAAGTCCGCATCACGGAATTTCTGCCGATACTCTGCTGTCTGATTCTTACATCCCGCTATGTACGAATCCGCACTTATCTTTTGATTGTCACTACGCCTTTGATTTTCCGGTTCCTCGCCGTCATGATGAATGAGCAGGAAAACAAGATGTGGAAGACCGGCGGCAGACCAACGGAAGGGTTCACAGGCCAGGCGAAGAGGAGTACAATTCTCACCTCGGCTGTGCTGGTCGCCGCCATCGTTCTCTACGCTCCCTTTGTTATCAATGACCCTGACAAGACCTACGACAAGATGGACCCTGTCTTTGTGCAGGAGCTTCACGAACTAAATCCTCAGCGCCTATACACGGGTTATAACGATGGAGGCTTAGCGATATACCATGGGTTCCAGGACTTCGCAGACAGCCGCGCAGACCTGTACCCGGACGATGTGATAGACGCTTCTATCTCGATGGGTACTGGCTCGGAAAGTGCTACTGAACGAACGGTTCAGGATACTCTCGATAAGTGGAATTTCGATGCCGTTCTGCTCAACCGCTCTCAGCATAAGCTGTGCATCGAAGTCATGGACCTGCTTCCTGACTGGACCCGCGCAATCGAGTCTCAATACTATGTTGTGTTTGTCCCGAAAACATAATATTGTTTGCTCGCTCCCTGGCATTTTTGCCGGGGAGTTTTTGGTTTTGTTGAAAACGGAGAAGATTTTGGCGCTTTCTGGCTGGTTCCCGCTCTGAACACTGACAGAACCGGGCCGTTCTGCGCTAACATTTGTCGAATCATGGTTGTATTCAATACACTTGATTTACTTGTGCAACTTGCCATATACCCCTGCCTGCCCCACTTGCGGATACTTGCGAACCACATATAATGGGAAATAAGCAACTAAAATCACAGTATGATGTATCCACAACGCAATGGAACGTCATATATAGGGGGTATCACAATGCAAGCTGCAACTGCTGCTACAATCGAATATACTGATTATCCCGAGTGCGAGCGCCGTATTTACCCTACGGAGAACGATATTGCGTTCTACAAGACTTACGAGTTCTGCGAAGCAGAGGGCGCTCTTCAGGTGTACTCTAAGCCCGAGGGTGTCGGGCACAAACTTAGTGCCATTCGTCAATTTGCCCCGAACACTATCATGCCGGAATTGCATAGCATCTTCACGAAGACCAGTGAAAAGTCGAATCGGCTCACATACTATAACTGCACCACGAACCTGTACATCACGAATAACACGGCGTACTGGGCCAAATCCCTGCGTGAGAGCGGTATTCGTACAGACTCCCGTATCTCTCAGCTGATTTCTCTGGGCTTTGATATCGACTGTCATGAGGAGGGTGTTCCTCTCTATTACAGTGATGGCATCTGCAAGATGCTGACCACCGCCATTTATAATGGGGCTCTTCCGGAAGGCTTTGTTGTCAATACCGGACGCGGCGCGGCTTACTGGATTTTCATAGACCCTGTCAATCCGAACAACAAGCACGCCCTGAAAATCTATAAGCGGTTACATACCAAGATTCGCACGATGCTGAAAGCGGAGATTGTGAATTGGGGCGACAATTACCTGTACGCTTCCGTAGATGATTCCGTTAAAGGCATCAATCATATTATGCGTCTGCCTGGCACTTTCAATACGAAGGCCGGGCGTTGCTGCCATGTCTATCATGCCCCTGCAGTGGGATACCGGCTCAATGACCTGTATGTCCTTGCGGATTCTATTGATGTTGAGTGGCGAATCGTGGACGATACAGTCGTCTCGAACCGAGAAATCTTCAATACCACCGATGAGCAGGAGCTTGCATGGGCAAAAAAACGCTTTGCGAAGCGTATTCTTGAATGGAATACGGAGCGCTCTGTAGTTTCTGCCAGAAGTATTGCAAGGCCCCGGTCTGAGATTGCCGAACGCTGCATCACACAGCGCTGGGATGCAGTCATCGATTTTCTGCGCAGAAACACGACCCCTGTTGGAAAACGGCATACTGTGCTGCTGTACTGCTTATCTACAGCATGCGATTATCACCAAGCTGCGTCTTTGGAAAAGGCACAGCTTATTAACTCTACCTTCGCGGAGCCGCTTCCGGACAAGGAAGTTGCAAAAATCGTCAGCTGGGTGAAGCATCCGTTCAAGGATGAGACCATCGCTGAGGCTCTTGGTCTGACCAAGGAAGAGTTCAAGAATCTGCGTATCAGCACTTTCAAGAAGAAGATGGACAGGAGCCGTCAGACTCATGACGGGATTTTGTACCCGGTTGCCAGCTCCGCTGCTGACCGCAAAATGCTCGGCGTTCTGATTGACCACAAGGTCATTCCGGATTACCGTATCCGCAACCATAGAAAAATCTGGGAAGCGGCACAAAAGCGCGAAGCCAAGAAGGCAATGTACGATACCATCATCGAGCTCTTTGACAGGGAAAAACTGAGCATAAAGCAGATTGCTGAAAAACTCAAAATCGGCATCGATACTGTCAAGCGTCAGGCGGCAATTCGCGGTGTTGATATCGTGGACGAGGAGAAGAAGCGCCGTATGCGCCGCTCTCTCGAGATGCAGGCACTCTCCGGCGAGGGTTGGAGCGTCAAAGCGATTGCGGAACTGTTCAAGTGCCATGTAGCGACCGTCTACCGCGCTCTGCAGGAAGTCATTGGGCAGACTGCCGAGGAACTTGAGCGCTCGATTCGCGCAGCTGCTGACAGGGTTGTCGAGCACACGAATGAACTCAAAGTCAAGGCTGTTGAGGCAGTCGAGCAGATGAAAAATCCGTTCCTGCCCGTTCTCGAAAAAGCCGAGCTGCGTCTTGACTTGTATGCAAAGCAGAAGACCATTGACCGAATCACGAAGCCGTTTCAGGACGCCGGTTACCTTCCCGCAACGCTCGCACTGCCCCGCAAACAGGTCATCGAAGGCAGCAACTTGAGCGTAGCTATCCGCCTCGGCAGCGACTACCAGAGCGTCTGCTCGATGGATGAGTTGTTGCTGGATGAGTCCCGACCAAAGTGCGTGGACTACTCCAAAGCAGACCTTTGGCTCGCAGAACCCGATGACGACCCAGAGGGTTTTGAGCCTGATTTCCCAGATGACGCCGCGTTCCAGATGTCTGCTGAGTGTCCGGATGAATCCGATGACGAAGTATCCAGCAGGTGGTAAAACCGCTTGCTGAGCCTGTTTTGTTTCGCAAATTTACGCAAAATGGTGGCAATAAGAAAACAGGTATTGTGCGGCACTAGATATATAGAGCTAACTAAGATTAAGAGAGTTTTGGATTTCTTTGAAAAGAACTGGAAAGAACAGGAGAGCGGCTAAGAAGGCACTGGAGTCCCTGAAAGTGCCTGTGGGTGGAACCTGAGTAGGGTAGGGTGGCTACGCAAACACTTAAGCTCAAACTCCCGTAGGCCGCCGTATGGCGGCAACTGCGTTTTCGCAGGTAGTAGCCAATACAACGGGGAACACCAAGCGCAGCTGCGCGGTAAGGGACGGCAGGAGCCACAGGAACCGGAGAGTACCTGTAAGCCCCTGATTGCCCCAAAAAGCCCCGGTTCGGCACTGGACCTCTGAACCTGAATCTCCCCTGAGCTCACCTGATAGCTTGAGAGCGGCACCAGCCTGCCACGCAGCTGAACCCTCCCGGCACGGTACTTCCACACTGGCACACGACCGGCTACCGTTCGGTACAAGGCTACCACAGCACCGAAACTAACACTCCCGCGTTCCGGGTCCATCACATCCGGGCATTCAGCACTGTTCGACAGAGGTCGCATGCGGGAATCGCCTCCTAGGCTCTGCCAGCGCGAAGAACGCTTAGGGCAGACAAGCCTGTCGTAGCTGAGGCGTATGTTTACCCCACTGACGGCTACAACCCGAATTCGGGGCATCTCTGCCTGTCTCAGCAGTGGGTCTCGCACAGAGCACGGTTCAAACTTAACGTACTGCAGTCGGATTCAAGCAGCCGTTTGCTCTCTGCCGCATAGTTTCCCGCACGAGCGCCTATGCCAGCGCGGCTATCTCGGTCAAGGCATAAACTTACCCTCCTGAGGTGTACGGCTCGAATTTGAGGCATCTCTGCCTGTCTCAGAGGGGGGCAGTTTGGTATCGCTCGAAGCAGGCCTTTATGCAGTGCTTTTGAGCGGGAACGATACGACTTGCACCGGCATAAGTAAATTGTGAACAAAATGCAACTAAATCGCATCATGCTTGTATTCAGTACACCTCATTTGGTATAATGTGGATGTGACGAAGAAATGTAGTTTTTGGAGGAGTTTTCGTGGCAAGGTATCAGTATGTACGGCTTTGTTCAGCCAAAGACCGGACATGTCCGTATGCGGTCCGAACACAAATTTCCTACTTCAAGGCTCTGATTCGTCACGAACACTACTGCTGTTTGCTCCGCTGCGGCGGTTGCGAAAAGCAGAAAATCCATAAGGAGAGGGTGAACGGGTGATGAATGCAGTCCTTGCGTTTCTGGACGCCTATCGCGGCGTGGTTCTGATTGCCACCGTCGTCATCATCATGGCGATTGAATGGGCGGGACGGCAGGGAAGTCTTTGGCTCATGGAGAAAGCGTTTGGTGCCGAATTTGCGGAACGCTACGATACACGCTGGACAGCAATCGGTGTCATCCACCACGAACTCTCGCACCTTCTGGTCGCTCTTTTCACCGGCGCACGCATCGATAAGTTCCGGCTCTATCGTTTCAAGCGCGAGGAAGGGGACAAGGCGCTCGGGTATGTCAACTACACGCCGCGAGGACTGTTCCTGCTTCCACTGCTCCAGAAAACCGCCATCGGCATTGCCCCGGCACTATTCGGAAGCCTCAATGTCAGCCTGCTCGGCTGGTACATCATGCAGGTTTGGCAGAACGGCGGGACTGCCGCTGCTCTTTGCGAACCGGGTGTATGGGTCGCTGCCATACTCATGGCACAGATAGCCTATCATTCCTGTCCGAGCACTCAGGATATCAAGGGGTCCTGGATATCGATTCTGATATTTGCACTGCTCGTTGCATTTTCGAGTTTTCGGTATTTCACCCTTGACCTTTCTCTCTGGATTATCCGCACGGTCCTGGTTGCGATGGCAGTGTCCACTGCACCGGCTGTTGTGATAAGCATACTCTTCATCGCCGTGAACGGCGTAAAATATCTGCAGCATACTCTTGCTGCTGGGAGGTACTGATATTTTGATGTCATCCATCAATCCGAAAGAACTCTATCTGCGTATTGTCACTCAGCGCGGCACCCGTACACTGTGCCATGATATCGTAGTCTGCTGCGGGGAAGAAGAACTCACCGATGAACTCTGCGAGCGCAAACGCCTCGAAATCGTTGCCTGTATGCAGGAAGAACTTGAACCCGGTGAGAAAATCGTCAGCGCCGAGTATGTGTCGAAGGATTCCCTCACGCCAGCCGTCCGCGACAACGACAAGGTCGTGCAGTGGCGTACCATGGATTTCATTGCCTACGCTCTCTCGTATGCTTTCGATGACGACGGAGCAGCACACCCTCAGTTCGTACCGACCGTTTTGCTTCGTGTCCTCGTTAACGATAACCCCTGCACCATGAGCCTGCATGACCGTGAACATATCCGTGCGATGGCTGCAAACTATATTCTGGAAACCACGAAAACGCCCATCTACACGCTCAGCCTTATTTCGCCGGACCTCTACTGGAAAACGATGCGGCATGTTGCGGTGACTCGGAAGGACCGTAAGAACATCACTTCCCAGAATATCCTCATCAAGGTCGCAACATTCAAAGAGGTGGAACGAGTCTCTCATATCCGCGTTGAGCATTTTGAAACTGAGGAACAGCAAAACCAAAACAAAAACAACCCGTAAACTCTTGCCGATTCGTGCGAATTGCAGATAATGAAAATTAGAGGTGATTTGCATGAGTTGGCCCTGGGCTAAACGACATCCGATGCCGGAGCCTGCCGAATTTATCCGTCAGAATACTACGACTTTGAATCCCGATATCGAATCCAGTACACCGAGCCCGGCACAGGGCTCTTATCCGAGATTGCCGAGCGAGTTCGTATTGCCAGGTGCTGGAACGGAATCGTTTGACAGGAACCGTGAAGTTTCAGCTGCTTGTCAAAATATGACTGCCACAATCCTTGCAGGATTTCCTGTCCCGGACGACGAGTTCTACAAGACCTTGATTTCCAGTGCGCTTCGTATCGGCATCGAATACCTGCTCGTTGGCGGCGGAGAACAGGAACTGCAGTGGCAGGAAGTATATATCTTCTTCCGCAACGAGATGCCTGAGACTATCGAGTCTCTCATGAATGTCGATGTTGACGAATACCAGAACCTGAAAGATGCGGTCGTTCCGTTCAAGGCTTTTGCCGATAAGGCACGGCGCGATGCGGCATCTGCTGCACTGTGGGGATTGTTCGGATACACACACGGGTATCTGAAATTTCTGAATATCCAAGAATATTAAATAACTGTTGTTTTGCAAAAAGGAGAAAGCTATCATGTCCATTCTGAAAAATCTGTTCGCTGCTGTCGGCGCTGTTACCCTTGGCGCTGTTGCTGTCGGTGTTGTGCTTGGTGCCACGACGGCCATGACCGCCGATGACGATGACTTCGACCTCGATGAACTGCGCGATGACGCTCCCTGTGATGGTTGCCGCAAATGCGCCGAAAAGAATGCCGAGAAGGAAGCCGACAACGAGGACGAGGATGACGAGCCGGTCGTTCTGGTCCATGTCGTGAAGGTTCCTTGCTCCATGCCCAAGGAAAAGGACGAGGGCGGCGAGAAGAAGGCTTCTGATGCTGATGCTGAGAAGGTTGAGGAAAATCCCACCGAAAAGGCAGAAGAGCCTGAGACTCCCGCTGAGGCTGAGGAGGACAAGGCCAAGAAGCAGTAAAAGGGGGATGCCGTATGAACATCGATAATCACATCAATGTCGTTGCCGGACGCCCCGGCGCTGGGAAGACGCTCTGGGCGGCGAGAGAAGTAGTCGATTGCTTGCGCGATGAGAACAATATTGTCCTGTATATCGGCTTCGACCAGGAATTTGACCGCATCTGCCGGATGGTTCGCGCCAAGTACGGCAACGCCCCGCACGGACGGCTGCTGTTCGCGTTGCAGGATGGTGCCGGTGAAGCAATCGGCAAGTCCGTAGACCTTGCAAACTTTCAGGCGCAGGGTTTTGCGATGGCAGACCCCGAGAGCGAGGAAGCGCAAAGCCGAAAACCGATGGTGTTCCTGTTTTACGACCAGTGCCGTCACGATATCTTCAACGGCAGACGCGAACTGCTCAAGGCCGCTGCGAAGGCTGGCGTACATGTGTATGTCCTCTGCCAGCGATTCAGTCAGGTAGACCGCAATGATATCGACTGGCTGAACGAGCAGTGCTCCGCTTACATCATCTCAAAACACCGCGAACCTCGCCCGGCAACGGACGAAGAAATCCGCGAAAAATTCAGATAACATTCCTGCCCGGCAAACCAATGCCGAGTTTTTTGTTACCTGAATGTCAAAAATCAAACGCTGTATCGAAATATAAAAGAGGGGTTCCGCATGGGCAATTTATTTGCCGAAGCAAAGCTTAAAACTGCACTCGCAAACGATACTTATACCGACAAGAAGGAAATCGTATCAAAAGCCGGGTATTTGCTAGGCGTTGATAAGAACATCTTTGATTCTGGTGAGTTGCTGCCGGAAGTTTACGAAGAACTCGAAAAAAATCAGGATGCGCGGATGGTGCGCAACTTATGTTTTCTATTTACCTGCATCGAGCACTGCTATAAGCAGCTGCAGATGCAGATGGTAAACGACCTCAAAAACCTGCATTCCATGGATATGACAAAGGCAGCGACCGAAGCACTGCGCAAGGACGGGCTTGATATCGTCAAAGCAAATTGTACGCTGGACGAATACCGGCCCCGAATCGCGGCGGAAATCGCGAATCGTATTCAGGGTTGCAAGGATATCTTCCCGATGTGGGTGCCGTGGGAGTATATTCGTCAGATGTTTTCGTTCCCGACCAAGACGAAGGACAGGGCGCAGGAAAGAGCGTGGCTGTACTACAACGAGAATATTATCAGATTCCCGTACAATGTCTTCCTCAACTGGCAGTTCAAGGCTGACGAGGGCGGAAACCTTCTGGGCAGTGATGAACAGTTTCTTATCCGGCTGTATGCTCAGAACGGAGATACCTTCTGCGACTACGACAAGGTTCGCGGGGAAAGCAAACAGACACAGCAGAATGTCGAGCAGTTCCTGCTTCATTCCGTCCGCTCTGAAATCCTCGTGGACTGCGAGAACTGTGACCCGTTGAAGTTCTTTGCTGTATTGCAGAGCCTGTCTCCTGAGGCTATCGGGAAGATTCAAAAGATTTTTCTGTTCGATGATGTGAACGCTTCGTCCATCTGGGGACTCGTGGAGCATTACACGAAAGCCAAGGTAGACCGGTTCATGACGCAGCGCGTTGTGGAAGGAAAGAGCGTTGTCGATATGACGGTCGCAGTCTGCTGCTGTCAGGAACACTACGATAAGAAAATCGACAGTTTTCTTCTGTTCTCCTCGGACTCCGATTATTGGCCACTCATCAACAATGTCGTAACGGCCAGGTTCTTGATGATGTTCGAGCGGGAAAAGACCAGCAAGGCTATCGTCAATAAGATGCGGGAACATCATGTGCTCTACTGCTATACGGACCAGTTCTCCAAGGCAGGAGACGCATACCGGCTCCGCAACGATGCTCTGGCGCTCGAATGCGCATCCTATCTCAAGCAGCAGCTGGGAAGCTGCAACATTGAGGATAGCTTGAGCAGATTGAGAGTCTGCAAAAGCAGAACCACACGACCGACGAGATTTCC